>ERZ780208.1914-NODE-1914-length-15583-cov-2.609222_pt1 | contig 15583 bp, 9 predicted proteins | sample MGYA00511167_ERZ780208 | MGnify/ENA primary metagenome ERZ780208 (study PRJEB29588, sample SAMEA2159202) | human gut metagenome | biome: human gut; feature: human-associated habitat; material: faeces | place: Denmark | collected 2008/2010 ... | reverse complement strand
AATAAATCTTCTTTGTTGTAGGCCAAGGGAGTGCACCCATCCTGGTGATATAATTCTTTCCCGGCAGCCTTTGCGATAGCATGACCTGCAGCGGTATCCCATTCCATGGTCGAAGCAAAACGGGGGTAAATGTCAGCAGTTCCTTCTGCTACCAGGCATATTTTAATCGAACTACCGATAGAAGTCAGTTTGACTTCTCCGTGTTCTTTTTTTAATTCATCGATAAAATTCTCTGTATCGGAACTCATGTGCGATCTTGAAGCCACAACGGTATAAACCGGATCTTCGCGGTCCAGAGGCAGACGCCGGGCTTGATTTTCCAGTGCGTCGAAATCCATATCCGGGGAATATTCCGGATGATCGGCCCGATAAGCTCCGTTTCGGATCGTTCCGTAGTACAGGATTTTTTTTACCGGAATATAAATTACCCCTAAGGCAGGACGTCCGCCGTAAACGAGAGCTATATTGACAGTGAACTCGCCGTTCCGTTTGATAAATTCTTTTGTACCGTCCAAAGGGTCGACGATCCATACCGTTTGCCATTGTTTACGAATAGCATAGGCTGTGGCCTTGTTTTCTTCGCTGATAACCGGATAAGGCGTATTTTTCAACTGTTTCAGGATAATCTCGTTGGATACCCGGTCGGCAATAGTCAGCGGAGAATGATCCGCTTTGTGTTCGATTTCGAAATCCGAAGCCGGATCGTCGTATATGTCTAATATAGCCTTACCAGCTTGCAATGCTGCTGTTATAGCCGTCTGTAGTAATGAATTCATAGTATTTTCTGCATGCCTGGCAAAGGTATCAAATTTTTTTATATTTGCAGTATTTGCCGGATATTATCTGGTCCGGCCGTTCCGTCCCGTTTCGGGAATCGTTATTTTAATTTTTCCTGTCTATTCTTTATTTCCCGGTTATGGTATTTCAATAAGAAATAGTTATCTTTGTGTGCTTTTGATCACGTGAAAATAAATTATTATATTAAAGCATGACTATAGTTTTCTATCAGAAAGACGCCACGGTATATGCCGTACAGTATCAGACGTCTGAAAATTCTCTTGATGTCAGTAAATTAGAATGGTTGTTCAGTGGTGCGCACAAAATACAAGGTGATGCCCTGAAAGGTTATTTTATCGGTCCTCGCAGGGAAATGATTACGCCGTGGAGTACGAATGCAGTCGAGATTACGCAGAATATGGGGATCGGGGGGATTCTCCGGATAGAGGAATTTACACAGACGGCTTGTGACAATATACCTTACGACCCGATGTTGCAGGCATTTTATAAAGGTTTGGACCAACATATCTTTACAATCGATAAACAACCGGATCCGATCATTTACATCGATGATATTCGTGCCTATAATGTGAAGGAAGGATTGGCTTTGAATCCCGATGAAATTGCTTATCTGGAAGGATTGGCTGAAAAATTAGGACGGAAATTGACCGATTCCGAAGTATTCGGTTTTTCGCAGGTCAATTCGGAACACTGCCGTCATAAAATTTTTAACGGTACCTTTATTATCGACGGAGAAGAGAAAGAAAGTACACTCTTTAAACTGATTAAGAAAACTTCTCAGGAAAATCCGAATCGGATTGTTTCCGCTTATAAAGACAATTGTGCGTTTATCGATGGGCCGCAGGCGGTGCAATTCGCTCCGCATACCCATGATAAGCCGGATGTTTATGAGACGAGAGAAATAGATACGGTCATTTCGCTGAAAGCCGAAACGCACAATTTCCCGACAACCGTAGAGCCCTTCAATGGAGCGGCAACAGGTAGCGGTGGAGAAATTCGTGACCGTATTGCCGGAGGGCAAGCAGCCCTTCCGTTGGCCGGTACAGCTGTGTATATGACCTCTTATCCCCGTTTGGATGCTTCCCGGATTTGGGAACAGCATATCGATCCCAGAAAATGGCTTTACCAGACTCCGGAGGATATTTTGATCAAAGCTTCCAATGGTGCTTCTGATTTTGGAAATAAGTTCGGTCAGCCGTTGATCTGTGGCTCCTTATTGACTTTCGAACACGAAGAAGACGGACGTACCTATGGGTATGATAAAGTGATTATGCAGGCCGGTGGTGTGGGCTTCGGTAATCGTCAGCAAGCCATGAAGAAAACACCTGGAGTAGGAGATAAAGTGGTGTTGTTGGGAGGTGACAATTATCGGATCGGTATGGGAGGTGGTGCCGTTTCTTCTGTCGATACCGGGGTTTATGCCGGGGCTATCGAGTTGAACGCGGTACAACGGTCTAATCCTGAAATGCAGAAACGGGTTTGTAATGCGATCCGGGCAATGGCCGAGAGCGAAGTGAATCCGATTGTTTCTATCCACGATCACGGTGCCGGAGGACATTTGAATTGTTTATCCGAGCTGGTGGAAGAAACCGGAGGTAAAATACATATGGAAAATCTCCCTGTCGGCGATCCGACCTTATCTGCAAAAGAAATCGTGGGGAATGAATCACAGGAACGGATGGGATTGGTGATGAAGGAGAAGGATGTGGCCGAACTGAAACGTATTGCAGACCGTGAACGGGCTCCGATGTACGTCATCGGTGAAACCACCGGAGATATGAAGTTTACTTTTGAGAATGCAAAAACTCATGAGACTCCGATCGATTTGGAACTGAAAGATATGTTCGGTAATCCTCCTAAGACGATTATGGAGGATAAGACCGTTAAAGAAAAATATGCCGATCTGGAATACTCCGCCGATAAATTGGAAGAATATTTGGAGCAAGTGTTACAAATAGAGGCGGTTGCTTCTAAGGATTGGTTAACGAATAAGGTAGACCGTTCAGTATCGGGCCGTATCGTGCGTCAGCAGTGTGTCGGTCCTTTGCATTTGCCTTTGAGCGATGTTGCTGCCGTCTCTTTGGATTATAGCGGACACCGTGGGATAGCAACCTCCATCGGACATGCTCCTGTAGCTGCCATGGCCGATGCTCCTGCGGGTTCACGTTTGGCTATTGCCGAAGCGCTGACTAATCTGGTATGGGCGCCGATCGAACAGGGATTGAAAGGAATCTCACTTTCTGCCAACTGGATGTGGCCCTGCCGCAATGAAGGAGAAGATGCCCGGTTGTATCAGGCGGTACAGGCTGCCAGCGACTTTGCTATCGAGTTGGGAGTAAACATTCCTACCGGGAAAGACTCACTTTCTATGACCCAGAAATATGGGGACAAAAAAGTGTATGCTCCGGGAACGGTTATCATTTCTACTGTCGGCGAAGTAACCGATTTCCGTAAAATTGTCATTCCTGTATTGAAAAATGATCCGGCTACCGAGATCGTCTATGTCGATTTCTCATTCGATAAATTGAAATTGGGTGGTTCCAGCTTTGCCCAGATTCTGAATAAAGTAGGCAAAGAAGTGCCCGACGTTAGGGATAGCGAGTATTTTGCCCGTGCATTTACAGCTATTCAGCAATTGGTGGATGAAGGTATCGTTTTGGCCGGACATGATATTTCTGCCGGAGGTATGGTAACGGCACTGCTCGAAATGTGTTTTGCAGATAATCGTTTGGGTTTGGATATCGATTTTTCATTCCTGGCTGAAAAAGATATGATTAAGATCTTATTCGCTGAAAATCCCGGCGTACTGATTCAGATAGCGGATAAGGATGCTAAAAAGGTTTCCGCTCTGATGGATAAAGCCGGTGTTGCTTACGCTTTCTTAGGAAAGCCGGGTAAGGCGGGATTACTGAACATCAAGAAGGATGCGGATAGCTGGTCGTTGGATATCCCTTCTTTACGTGATCTTTGGTTTAAGACTTCTTATTTACTCGACCGGCGTCAGAGTGGCGAAGAGAAGGCATTGGAGAGATACAAGAGCTATAAACACAATGAGTTGAAATATAAATTCCCACAAGGTTTTACCGGCAAATTGGCTGATTTGGGCTTGCAGTTGAACCGTACTGCTAAATCGGGTATCCGAGCTGCTGTGATCCGGGAGAAAGGGTGCCAGTGTGAGCGTGAAACGGCCTGGGCTTTGCATTTGGCCGGTTTTGACGTGAAGGATGTACACATGACCGATTTGATCAGCGGACGTGAAACTCTCGAAGAGGTAAATATGATTGTCTTTGTCGGAGGATTCTCGAATTCTGACGTGTTGGGTTCTGCCAAGGGGTGGGCCGGCGCTTTCAAATTCAATGAAAAAGCACGACAGGCTTTGGAGAATTTCTATAAACGCGAAGACACCTTGAGTTTGGGTATTTGTAACGGATGCCAGTTGGCTGTTGAACTGGGACTTATTTATCCCGAGCATGCTGAAATGCCTAAGATGTTGCATAATGACTCCCATAAGTTTGAATCCGGTTTTGTCAATGTAACGATTCAGCCGAATCATTCTGTAATGTTAAAGTCTTTGGCAGGTAGTCGGTTAGGTATCTGGATCGCTCATGGAGAAGGTAAATTCAGTTTGCCTTATGCCGAGAGTGAATACCATATTCCGATCAAATACAGTTACGATGCCTATCCGGGCAATCCGAACGGTTCACCGTTCGCTACAGCGGCGATCTGTAGTAAAGATGGCCGTCACCTGGCGATGATGCCTCACTTGGAACGGTCTATCTATCCATGGAATTGGGCATATTATGCTGAAGGACGCAGTGAGGATGAAGTGAGTCCGTGGATCGAGGCTTTTGTCAATGCCCGGAAATGGATAGAGGAAAAAGTGAAGGCATAAGCTGAATGTAGTAAGATCGTGTTCATAAACGACGAAGATTATATCGATTTATAACAGGAAGGTTCGATCGCCTTCCTGTTTTTTTTACTTGGACGAGATGTCGGAAAAAAGGTGATGGATAAAGAGTACCGAATTATGAAAACGATCTACAGATATGCAGCAGGACCGGGAGAGGAGATTCGGGAAACAGTGCGGTAAACTGATTTGTATGAATACTACAAAATGGTAAATGCTTTCCTGGGGGATGTGATTATCGAAAAAGCTTTTCAAAAAGAAGGGAACTTTGGAGGGGAGAGGTTATACATGTCGGATCACTCGCTATTATCGGCAGTCTGGAAAATGAACGTATTCAGATCAGATAAGGAAGAAGTATCAACGGTTGCAAGAGTTGGCCTTGGTCAGTCTGATCGTTGTCACTCTTGTAACCGTTGAATTTTTAAATTTACATTGTCGTTCCGATAATCCCCTTTTTAGATTGTTCGATAAAATCTACCAGGTAAGTGATTTCCGGACTGAGAGGAATAATATCTTTGATTCTTCGCAGGGCATTTTCCAGACTGGTACCGCATTGATAAATTTGCCGGTAACATTTAGCTATATTATCGATCACATTTTCGGTGAGATGGCCTTCTTTAGCCAGGATCAAAGCATTGATTCCATAGTAACTGATCGGATTGTGGGCCGCCACGATATAAGGCGGAACATCTTTGTTGGCGCGGCAGCCGTCACGCAATAGTGCCCAGCTTCCGATACGGCAACCGTGTTTGACGATCACTTCACTACCTAAAATCGCCTTGTCGTCGATAATACAGTTTCCTGCTGTTTTGGCACCGTTTCCCAATACACAATGGCTGCCTAAATGGGTGTCGTGTGCCAGATGTACGCCTTCCAGCAGAAAGTTACCGTCTCCGATTATCGTACAATCGGTTGTGTTCGTGCCCCGGTTAAGGATCACTTTCTCCCGTATGGTATTGTGATTACCGATTTTCAGGAGGGTATCCTCACCCTTGAATTTAAAATCCTGAGGAGTAGCACCGATGATGGCACCCTGATAGATGATATTATCCGTTCCCATACGGGTGCCACTGAGAATGCTGGCATAAGGCATGATCGTACAATTGTCTCCGATTTCGACATTCTTGTCGATATAGGCAAAAGGATGAATGGTAACATTCGCTCCGAGCCGGGCTTCTTTATCTACATACGCTAAAGGACTGATCATATTTTTTGTTTTTAAGGTTAGTGTCGTTATTTAGTGCCTCCACCCAATGCATGGTATAGGTTTACTACGGCCTGCAAACGCTGGAACTCATCGGAAATTCCGGACAACTGAGCGTTTAACAGCGATTGTTGTGCTGTCAGTACTTCCAGGTAATTCGTATTAGAGGTACCTAAAGTTAGTAATTCCTGTGTATACTCCACCGATTTTTCCAATGAATTTATTTGTTTCACCCGTTGTATCCGTTTATCTTCAGCCGATTGATACAGACTCAGTGCATCGCTGACATCGGCGCCTGCATTCGCTTGTTCGAAACTTAACATCGCCTCTGTTTGCTGGGCTTTGGCAATCTTTAAGCGGGCAATATTCGCTCCCCGGTAAAATAAAGGTTGGGTCAGTGAACCGATAGCCGAGGCAATCATTTTTCCGGGATTGATGATCGTGTTCCCGGCTTGATTGGTCCATCCATAAGTCCCGCTGATGGAGATCGACGGATAGAAAGCAGCACGTGCTTCGTTGGCATTATAATATGTTCCTGCTAATGCCATTTCTGCCGCTTTGACATCCGGACGGTTGGATAACAATTGTACCGGGACGCCGGTATGCAGTATTGTCGGGAGTTGTTGGTCCTCCAGCTTGCCGCGTTCGATTTTCTGAGGAGCTTGTCGCAACAGTAAGGATAAGGCATTCTCGGTTTCCCGGATCTGATTTTTCAGGTCGGAGATAGAAGCCAGCACCATATAATAATTGGCTTCGCTTTGTACAACTCCTGCTTCATTGACCATCGCCGCCTCTTTCATCGCTTTCATGGTCTCGACATTTTCTCCCCATAATACGGCAGTTTCTTCTGTGATCTGCAACTGCTTGTCGAGCATCAGTAAGGTGTAATAATAATTGGCTATTGCAGCGACAACCTGGGTTTGCACAGCTTGTCGATAGGCTTCACTCCGTAATAAGGCTGCTTTCGCCGCCCGTTTTGTATTTAGAATCTTTCCGAAAAGATCCAATTCCCAACTTGCTGAAACGGGCAGGGACCAGCTCCAACTGCCTTTCATCCGGTCGAAACTACTCACTCCGCCTTGGGGGGCAAGGGTAAGAGAAGGAAGGTAGGATAAACGCGAAGTCATCAGGCTGGCTTGAGCTTCTTTTACCTGCAACATAGCGGTTTGCAAGTCTGTATTTCTTTCGAGACCCAAGCGGATCAACACTTGTAATTGAGGATCGGTGAAAACCTTCTCCCAGGGTAGATTGGCCATATTGACGGTATCGGATACCAGGGTATCGTTCACCGAAACAGGATCCCTGTACAAGCCTTGCGTATCTACTTCGGGACGGCTGTATGGTTTGTATATATGGCAGCTGCCCAGTAGAGCTGCCATACATAAAGGATATATAATCGTTTGTATTTTCATGGTATTTCTTATTTCGTATATTGTTCAATTTCAGAGGCGATATCCGTATTATCCGTATCATGCCATTCCAGCGGTTTGACTTTTTCCTGGATATGTTCGAAAACAACAAACAAAGCCGGAACAATAAAGATCTGACAGATCATTCCGATAAACATACCACCGATCGCTCCGGTTCCCAAAGTGCTGTTACCGTTGGCTCCGACTCCATGAGCGAACATCAGCGGCAGCAATCCGATGACCATAGCCAGGGAGGTCATTAAGATAGGGCGTAACCGGGCAGAAGCTCCCGATACGGCTGCTTCGGTAATGCTCATACCGGTTTTCCGGCGGTCTAAGGCGAATTCAGTAATCAATATCGCATTTTTAGCCAACAGACCGATCAACATAATCAAAGCGATTTGCATATAAATGTTGTTTTCTACTCCCATGATCTGAGCGAAAATAAAACTACCCATCAATCCGGAGGGGACGGAAAGCAGTACGACCAGAGGCAGAATATAACTTTCATATTGTGCACTCAGCAACAAATAGACGAATACGAAACACAGTGCGAATATCATCGCTGTCGTACTCCCGCTACTACTTTGTTCTTCCCGGGTCATTCCGGAAAATTCGAATCCATACCCTGTTGGCAAGGATTGGGCGGCAACTTCTTCGATAGCTTTAATCGCCTGTCCGGAACTATAGCCGTCAGCCGGCGAACCGTTCACACTCATGGAGGTAAACATATTGAAACGCTTGATGTTGTCGGGACCGTATACTTTTGTCAGCGTCATAAATTGACTGATCGGTGCCATTTCGTTTCCGTTCCGGATTTTGACGTTTTGCAGAGATTCCGGATTGATCCGATAACGGGGATCTGCCTGAATCATTACCCGGTATAATTTACCGAAACGGTTGAAATTGGATGCATATATACCGCCGTAATAGCCTTGCAAAGTAGTTAGGATATCGTTGGGACTGATACCGGCCTGCTTACATTTGGCTGCATCTATATCGATCATATACTGAGGGAAAGTGGGGTTGAAAGACGTTTGAGCCGTAGCGATTTCAGGCCGTTCTTTCAATTTTCCCAGAAATTCCTGAGCAACTTCATAGAAAGTATTCAAATCTCCACCGGTTTTATCCTGTAAGTTGAACTCGAAACCGTTGGTGACACTGTAGCCGGGGATCATCGGAGGGGCGAATAACAATACTCGGGCATCTTTGATCAGAGATTGAGCCTGCATATATAGGGTACCGATTACCGTATTGGCATCTTCCCCTTTACCCCGTTCTTTCCAGTCTTTCAATTTTATGATCAGCGTCCCGTATGAGTTACCTTGTCCTGCGAGGAAGCTGTAACCGGTTACCTGGGTCCTGCTCTTCACTGCCGGATTGGCTGCCACCAAACTGTCTACCTGTTCCATAACGGCTTCGGTTCTCTCCTGGGCGGTACCCGGTGCCATATCGACTACGGCGAAAATGGTTCCGGTATCTTCATTGGGAACCAATCCGGTAGGAGTGATGTTCATCAGGAAGATCATAACGACGATAGTCGCTATAACGATGGCAAATGATAAAAATTTACGACGGATAAAGAATGTGATTCCTCGTTCGTACTTTTTCAGGGTAACATCATAAGCGGCATTGAATGCGATGTGGAAACGTTCGATCAGAGAAGTCTTTTTCTTCTCTCCGTTTTTATCGTGGGGATGTAAAAATATAGCACACAATGCAGGACTTAACGTTAAGGCATTGATTGCCGATAGGCCGATAGCAATAGCCATCGTGAGCCCGAACTGCCGGTAGAAAGTTCCTGAGGTTCCTGTCATAAAACTTACCGGAATAAATACAGACATCATGACCAGGGTGATGGATACAATGGCTCCCCCCAGTTCGCTCATCGCATCGATAGAAGCCAGACGGGCCGATTTATACCCTTGGTCGAGCTTGGCATGAACCCCCTCGACGACGACAATGGCATCGTCGACAACAATGGCAATGGCCAATACCATGGCACATAAGGTTAGCAGATTGACACTGAAACCGATCAGGTACAGACCGAAGAAAGTACCGATCAGCGCAACAGGGATTGCTATGGCCGGGATCAAGGTGGAACGAAAATCCTGCAAGAAGATATATACCACTAAAAATACCAGTACAAATGCTTCGAGCAAGGTTTTCAATACTTCGTGGATAGAAGCGAACAAGAAGTCGTTGGCATTCAACAATTCTACGACTTTGACTCCGGGAGGTAAGGTCGGTTCCACTTTTTTAAGGTATTCCTGAATGTCCTGGATGATGGTCGTAGCATTGGATCCTGCCGTTTGGAAAATGATTGCGGTTACTCCCGGATGTCCGTTGACATTGTTCTGGAAACCATAAGTCAACCGGCCTAATTCGACTGTTGCAATATCTTTCAAACGCAAAATTTCTCCGTCGGAGGTAGCCCGGATAACGATATTTTCAAATTCTTCCTGCGTTTGTAAACGCCCCTTGTATTTCATGACATATTGAAAGGACTGATTACCCCGTTCTCCGAATTGTCCCGGAGCAGCTTCGATGTTTTGTTCTGCTAAAGCAACCGATACATCACTGGGCATCAGTTTGTATTGGGCCATAACATCCGGTTTCAACCAGATACGCATCGAATAGTCGGTTCCCATCACCATGGCGTCTCCAACCCCCTGAATACGTTTAATTTCAGGGATAATGTTGATGTTCATGTAGTTCTCCAGAAATTCGTTATCGTATTTATCGTCGGAACTATAGAAAGAAAAACCTAGCAGCATACTGGATTGCCGTTTTTGGGTGATGACTCCTACCTGGGTGACTTCGGCGGGAAGGAATCCCTGGGCTTTAGCTACCCGGTTTTGCACATTTACTGCAGCCATATCGGGGTCGGTACCCTGCTTAAAATAAACTTCTATGCTGGCTTCTCCGGTATTGGTCGCTGTGGAACTCATATACATCATGTCCTCCACACCGTTGATTTGCTCTTCCAGCGGAGCGATAACACTGTTCAGAATAGTCTGTGCATTGGCCCCGGTATAGGTTGTGGTGACCCGGATGGTTGGAGGGGCGATATCCGGATACTGCGATACAGGTAAGGATACAAGTCCTAATATACCCAATATAACGACGACAATGGAAATTACCGTTGAAAGTACCGGACGGTTAATAAATCGATCTAATTTCATTTTCTTAAGCTTTAAAGCAGATTATTTATTCACAGGTTGAGTGGCAGCTTTGATTTTGGCAGCTGCAGCCTCAGGAGTGATCGGTTGGATCTGGGTGCCGTCCCGGAGCGTTCCTACTCCTTCGATAACGATTCTGTCTCCCGGATTTAATCCCGAAGTAACGACGAAATTTTTACCGTCATCCAATTTGAATACTTCGACTTCAGTATTTTTTACCTTCGAGTCGGCATCTACGACAAACACAAAACGTTTATCCTGAAGTTCGTAGGTGGCTTTTTGAGGTACCACCAACACATTCTGAAGTTGGGAAGGAATGATAACGGAACCGGTGCCTCCGCTTCTCAATAGACGTTGAGGGTTGCTGAAGGTGGCACGTACGCTTACCGATCCGGTTGTTTGGTCGATTACTTCACTGATCGTCTCGATTTTTCCTTGCTGGGAATAAGGACGGCCGTCTGCGGTGGTTAAAGATACCGGAGGCATTTTTTCCAAAATCTTACTGGAAGTGCTGTCCTGACGGATCAGGTCGAGTAATTGTTTTTCAGTCATAGAAAAATAAGCATACATTTCTGAAATATCGGAAACCGTTGTGAGCGGAGTCGTCATACTCGGACTGACCAGGGAACCGACCCGGAAAGGTACTTTTCCCATGACTCCGTTGACGGGACTTGTGACTTGCGTATAGGAGAGATTTTTTTCGGCGTTGGTCAGCTGTGCCTTCGCCTGAGCCAGGGCTGCCTCGCTGGAAGCCAGCGCATTCTCTGCTGTCTGAAGATCGAATTTACTGATAATATTCTTTTGTTCGAGTTGCCGCTTGTTTTTTGCCGTCAATTCTGCGGTCGCAACATTGGCTTTAGCTACTTCTACAGCAGCTTTTGCTACGTTGACAGCTTCTTCGTATTGAACAGGATCGATAACAAATAAGGTTTGGCCTTTTTGGACACTCGAGCCTTCGTCTACACATAGTTTCGTAATAAAACCACTTACATTCGGACGGATCTCGACATCCTGGCGTCCTTTGAAAGTTGCCGGATAAGCAGAGGTCAATTTTACCGTTTCGGGCTGTAAAGTGATTACTGCAAATTCGGGAACCGTTTGTTGTCTTCCCTGATTTTTTCCTCCACATGCGACACACATTGCACTCAAGGCAATGATGAATAAGTTGTGCATTCGAGTCATTTTCAATTTTTCAATTTTCATATTGCGTATTATTATAAATTTATTTTTGCACTCTTTCCCTTATACATAATTCGTGCTAATTCTTTCAAATATTTCCGGGTATTAAGAATATTTGATAAAAATTGGATTTGAGAAATGTAAGAAATGTTAAGATAACGTTTGAGAGATGTAAAATGCCCCATCTTTAAAGAAAATAAAATGACTGATCGGGTATAAGTATCACTCATAAATGGGTATGATTACTAATGAAGGACAAAGATAACAGATATTTTTATTTTTCGTAAATAATGTAATAAATAGATGACAGGAGGTTGTTTTAATTTTAAAATGAAGAGATATGGCTTTTAAAATTGCATTTTTTGATACAAAACCTTATGACAGGGCTTCGTTTGATGAGGTGAATGAAAAATATGGTTTTGAGATTCTGTACCACAAAGGGCAGTTGAACCGGAATAATGTGGTCTTGACCCAAGGAATGGATGCGATCTGTATTTTTGTGCATGACACGGCGGATACCGCAATTATTGAGCAAATGGCCGGTTACGGGGTCAAACTGATCGCTTTAAGGGCTGCCGGATATAATAATGTAGATTTGGCTGCTGCTAAAGATAAATTGAAAGTGGTTCGGGTACCTGCTTACTCTCCTTATGCAGTTGCCGAACATGCTGTTGCACTGATGTTGGCTTTGAACCGGAAAATTCATCGGGCTTATTGGCGTACCCGGGATGGTAATTTCGCTTTACATGGCCTGATGGGATTCGATATGAATGGGAAAACAGCCGGAATTATCGGGACTGGGAAGATTGCACGGATTCTGATCCGGATTTTGCAGGGGTTCGGTATGAAAGTAGTGGCTTATGATCTTTATCCGGATGAAAAATATGCCCGGGAGGTCGGGATCTCTTATGTTTCATTGGATGGTCTGTATGCACAAGCAGACATGATTTCTTTGCATGTTCCCCTGACTGATCAGACCAAAAACATGATCGACGCACAGTCTATCGCTAAAATGAAAGAAGGCACGATAATCATAAATACGAGTCGGGGACAATTGATCCATACCAATGCCTTGATCGAAGGGTTGAAAAGTAAAAAAATAGCAGCTGCCGGATTGGATGTTTATGAAGAAGAAGAGGGGTATTTTTATGAAGATCAATCGGATAAAATTATCGATGATGATGTCCTGGCCCGTTTACTCTCGTTCAATAATGTCATCGTTACCTCACATCAGGGATTTTTTACCCGGGAAGCAATGCACAATATTGCAGAGACTACCTTGCAAAATATACAGGATTTTATCGATGGAAAGACATTGGTAAATGAAGTTTCCTAAAAATAACCTGGATGTTTAAAATTAAAAATTTGCAATTTATATATACTTTTGTCACAGATTTTATAAACTGAAATTTATCGTACCGATAAATTTAAACCGATGGATTCAGAAGAAATTTATAAGCAGGCTATTTTATTCCGGCGTTGGTTGCACCGGTATCCCGAAGTTTCTACCCAGGAATTTCAGACGCAAGCTTTTGTCATCGACGTACTGAAGGAATATAAAATACCTTATAAAACTTACGGGACAGGAATTATAGCCACTTTGGGTGAAGGAGCCGATTGTGTCGCTTTACGGGCTGACATGGATGCGCTGCGGGTACAGGAAGATACCGGATTACCTTATTGTTCGGAGACTCCCGGGCTGATGCACGCTTGTGGACATGATATGCATACTGCTATGTTATTGGGGGCGGCTATTATTTTAAAAAGTAAAGAGGCAGAGTTGGGTGGGACCCTGAAACTTGTTTTTCAACCGAGTGAAGAAAAACGTCCCGGAGGAGCAAGATTATTATTGCCTCATTTGCTGGACCCTCCCGTACCGAAAGCCATATTCGGTCAGCATGTATTTCCCGGATTACCGGTTGGACAGATCGGTATACGTCCGGGAGCCTTTTTTGCTTCTTCCGATAATATTATTTTTGCAGTGGAAGGAAAAGGGACACATGCGGCCATGCCTCAGCTGGGGTCCGATCCTATTTTGGCAGCTACGGCCCTGATCCAGTTTTATCAGACTATTATTACTAAGTTCCGTAATCCTCTCATCCCGGCAGTGCTTTCGATTACTTCTATTCATGGGGGAACAGCCAATAATGTGATACCGGATCGGGTAGAGGTGATGGGCACGGTGCGTACACATGATAATGCGTTGAGGCACCGGATTTTTGAATTGATCGATGAGAAATCTCCGGCTATTTGTGATTTATACGGTTGTCGTTTTGTACCCGATATGCCTTGGAATGGATTACCTCCGTTGGTCAATGATCCGGTATTGACAAAGGAAGTGAAGAAGCTGGCGGCAGGCTTGCCGCAAGTGCGGCAGATCGTCGAATCGGAACCCTTGACTTTAGGGGAAGACTTTGCTATTTATTTGCAGGAATTGCCGGGTGTTTTCTGGACTTTGGGGGTGCGGCCACCGGAAGCAGAGGAAATGTGTCCTTTGCATAATCCGGGAATGGCACCCGACGAGCGGGCTATACGGGTCGGAATCGATATGCTGGTTGCGACGGGCTTGCGTTTTTTGAAAAAAGGATAGCCGTACAAGGACCTGTTTTAAAGGTCCTTGATTTTTATGATATTGTAGGAAATATCTTTGTCGTAGACATCCGTTTGGTCGATCTTTTTGATGTATTTTACTACCCGGATCGTGACCGGAAGTATGATCACTTCATAGAGGGATTTCAAAAGAGCTTGTGTGGCTATCATAACCAGTAAAGCTTGAACAGGAATCAGTCCTCCGAAAGCGAGTGGAAAGAAGAGCAGTGAGTCGGCACTCTCCCCGGCAATCGTGGATAAAATAGCCCTGAGAGAAAAATATTTCCCCTGGGTAGCTACCTTCATTTTGCTCATGATATAGGCATTGAGAAACGATCCGGGTAGAAAAGCCAACAGACTGGCAATAGCTATCCGTGGGGCCAGACCGAATATGAAATTGAAACTTTCTTCTCCCTCCCAAAAAGGTGCTGCAGGCAAAGTAATAGCCAGACGCGCAAAACCGATGGTTAGAAAATTCATGGCGAAACCACTCCAGATAATGAGCCTGGCTTTTTTGAATCCCCAAACCTCAGCGATACAGTCGTTGATAATATAAGAAATCGGGAAGACCAGCAACCCTGCAGTAGCCGTAATGGGACCCAATTGAATTACTTTGGTTTCCAGTAGATTGGAAGCTACTAAACATACATTGAATAAAATCCCCAATAACATGAAGGGGAGAGATACTGTTTTTTGCATAATTCTTGTTTTTTACGTGGTTGAGCAAGCACACGCGGTAAAGTATTACCGGATATAAGATCGATCAGAACCGGTAATCGACACACGCCCTGTCCACTTTGACCGGTGCGATTAAAGTTTTGACGATTTCCTGATGGGCCGGGTGGTTGGCATATACCTCCAGAGCGTGAAGATCGGCTACTACTGCTTCCAGACTGAAATCCCATTTTTCTTCCGGGTTGACATTGATACCTACCTGCATTTCTTTTAATTCAGGAATCACTTGTACCAAAGCTTCCAGACGGTCCCTGATTTCCTGTAACCGGACGTTTTTATGCTCACTTTCTTCCAATTTGAAAAGTACGATGTGTTTAATCATGGCATTTAAATTTGTTGGTCAAAGATTGAGACACCGGGAGGCAAACATAAATTTTGCCTTCGGGGCATATCTTACCGGCGTAAAGATAGTGAAAAACCTTAAAAAGAGAATAGAAACCGGAAGCGTTTTACAGGGAACCGATGAATCGAAAAATTTTTACTGAAAAAATGTATTTTGTGTGTTAAATTCTTGTTAAATTGAAAATAATTTTCTAACTTTAGGACAAGAAAATAATTTAGTCATCTCTTAATAATAAAA
>ERZ780208.1907-NODE-1907-length-15641-cov-4.251059_pt1 | contig 15641 bp, 18 predicted proteins | sample MGYA00511167_ERZ780208 | MGnify/ENA primary metagenome ERZ780208 (study PRJEB29588, sample SAMEA2159202) | human gut metagenome | biome: human gut; feature: human-associated habitat; material: faeces | place: Denmark | collected 2008/2010 ... | reverse complement strand
TTCTATTTCAGTTCTAAATTCTTGTTTTAATTTTTCAATTAGTATTGCATAGTATTTGTTGCGAGAAATATATCTAGTAAAAAATAAATAAGAACCATTCAGCCATCCATATTTATTTTTAAGATTCGTAAACGTTGTTATCTGTTTTATCATTATATTCACCTATCGAAATTGATTTAACACTATATTATATCGAAACACTGTCGCAAGCATGTCATCTATACCTACTCCTGTCGCTACATAAAAAATATAAAACGAACCAATAGTTAACAATAATAAAAACGTAACACCAATTAAGATACATTTATACTGCGTGCTACCTTTTCTAATTAACGAGGTAACCGCAATATAATCCATAATTACAATTGGTCGATATAATCTTGTAAAAACAGGATCAAAGGCATAAAGTGGTAATATACATAAAAATTCAACATTGAGCATGTGCGTGCTTTTCAAAGTCATTTCAGAAATATCATTTTTTTTCGTCCAATTATATATCCACCGTACGATTAATAAAAAAGCCATCTGCCAACAACACCAAAAAATAAACTTATACACACTAGAATCTTGACTTAAATCAGTAAAATACAATCTAATTTTATCAATTGGTATAAACGGTAACAACAATGCAATTTTTTTTGCATATTTTGCAAACAACAATCCAATAACTCCTAGCAATACAATTATTCTATTTCGGAATCGTTCTGGAATAAGAAAAAACATAATCGGTATAAAATACAAAATTGCACTTGTATGAAATAGTGTCGCAAGTAATACAAGAATTACATATATAAGTTTATTTTTCTTTCCTTCTCTATTTAAATATTGAATAGCAATTAACAGAATAGGTATACAAAGAAAATACCTTTTTTGTATCACGAAGTCTATCCCTGGATAGAGATACATCAACGATGCAACCAAACATTTATTTTCAGCATTTAAATATATAAAAGCAAAAATAATAATATATGCAATCAAAGTGGTTACCGCAATGTATGCTGCATAATTACACCCCATTTTTTTCAAAAAAGTATATACAAAAGAAAGCCCTTCTCCTATCGAAAATTTATTTGTAGATCTCAAAAAAATAGATTCATTTGTAGCATAATCTACACCTCCTGAATTGAATCCGGTTAATATCCATAACCATATTGCTTGACAAATATACAAAACAGTAGATCTTCTATTAATAAAACCAAGCACAATCAATCCACATGTCATTAATATAGCAATATACATTTTTATACCCCTTTTTCTTTACTACATATTTTCTGAAATTTCTTTTTCAATTTGTCAACAAGATTATGACTTCTGAGTTTAAAATAATGCAAATTAAAATTTTTAATTTTAACATTAAAAAAGTTTTTTTCTATTGGCGCTGAAACTTCTATATTTTCAAAAGCATTCGGTATAATTTTATATATTTCAAACGAACTGTTTTTTATTTTCATTTCTCTACTTTGCATATGAATATACATATACTCCTCTGTTTTGATTTTCTCATTTACATATGAGTATCTTAATAACTTTCCCCTATCCCACACAAAAAAGGATCTTTTCCTTTTTTCTATAAAATATTTTTTTGTATTAATATCCATTTTTGTAATTTTAAAATCAGAGGATTTTGTATAGATATTTGCTTCATATTCTGTATAATCAATTTTTTTATTATATTCCTCGAATAAGTTATTAATACTTAAATTAAATTCTTCATCAAATGAATAGTTGTATGTCGATTGAAACACCTCTTTTGCTCGATCTATACCATTCAATTTTTTCAAAAAAATACTATTATTTTCAGGAGTATTTCGATAAAGTGTACAATGTCCCATTATCCCTATCTTGTCATTCTTCTCCAATAAATCATCAGTTATAAAATCTCCTATTTTCCCCCAAATAAGGTCAGTATCACAATGCCCCCAAAAATCATACTGTTGGATTTTATCATAAAAAATATATCCATATGCCGGTTTAAAATCACATAATTTGTATGGTCTTTCCAAAGAAATATTAAAATCAAATTTTTCACGAAATTTATTTTGAATATCTTGAAAACTACAATATTCCACTCTAACATTATGTGGATATTTATAATTAGTTTGATCATCAGTAAAAATAAGCCAATCAAAATCTCTATTATAAGCACAGGAGTTTAAAAACAATTGAAAATAATTATTAAAATGTCCAAAATATGGTATTATAAAAATCGCCTTACCTACGCCCATTTTCGAACCTCCTCCGCGCATATAAGAAATTTATATATTAAATTACTTTTTTTCTGCTTGCATAACTTATAAAATACTTTCCACACAAAAGATAAATTTTCAAACTTAAATTTACTAAATGCTCTTTCATACATAGGTTCTTCTAAAAGTTGATTTATTTCCTTTATCTTTTCCTGTTTAGGAAGATCAGAACATACAATATTTCTCGTTAATGCTAATAAATTCAAAACAATCCTATTATTTAACGCAATACTATATACACTATCGGGGTTTGAACTTATAAAATCATTAATGAAACCATATAATGTTTTCCATCGTTCAAATAAATGTTTATTGTATACCCTAGTAAGAGACATCGTATTTTCCTTATTATAATGATAACCTTCGACATCTATATATACTATTTTTTTAGCTTTAGAAAACATTTGAAGATTAAACCATAAATCTTCTGTTCCTATTTTTCTTGTGTCAACGAACCTATCACTACTTTTTATTAATTGCTTATTATATAATTTGTTCCATGCGGGATTTAAATCTTCCATTCTATGTGCATTTCTTAGTTCAGTACCAATTGGTCCAACAAGTCTTCTGACTAAATCATCTTTTTTTTCATTCTCGAAAACAACAATTTTATCTGTAAATAAATCCGCTTTCTTTGTCATATTTCCATACTCTCGCAAAAAACTGAACATTATTATATCAATATCTAATTCAAAATATTGAGAACATCTTTTTAGGCAATCTTTGTCAAGCCAATCATCACCATCTACAAATAGTATGTATTCCCCTGTAGCTTCTTCAATTCCAGCATTTCTTGCATCTGATAATCCTCCATTTGATTTATTCACTATTTTTATTGTGTCGTTTTTTCGAAAATAATTATTTATAATTATCGATGACGCATCTGTCGAACCATCATTTACAATTATAATCTCTACATTTTTATAACTTTGATTGACAATACTATCCAGGCATCTTTCTAAATATTTTTCTACATTATATACTGCAACAATAATTGATATTTTTTTCATCTGAGTTTTCCCATCATACTTTTTATTAAGTTATCTGTTTCAAACGATACTCTACGTGCATTAAAATCATCAAAAACTTTTTTATATGCTGTATTAATTAATCTTATTTTCCATTCTGAATTCGCATAAAGTCTCATAACATTTTCATAAACTTCTACATAATTATCTACTTCAACCAATATACCACTTTGTTCATTTTCTATTATATCAGGTAATGCATCAACATTGCATGCAATAACTGGTTTTCGGCAAAGCATATATTCGGGAACAACCAGCCCAAACCCTTCCCATCTAGATAATAAACAAGCAACATCAAATATTTCAATATAATCCATTGGATTGTCTACCCAGCCGGTTATGTACAAACTATCTGAAAGATCATTTTCTTCAGCATATTTTTTTATACTTTTTGTCATATCCCCATCACCAACCAAAATAAAATAGGCATTTGGCAGTTCTTTTTTTATCATTTCAGCTGCTTGAATAAAAATATCTGGAGCCTTCTGTTTACAAATCCGCCCCACCATTCCAATCACAAACGCATCCGCTGGCACCCCTATATCACAACGCTTGATTTTCCCATGTATAGAATTTTCATAATCATCTATATCTATTCCATTATATATTATTTGCAACTTATTTTCTTTACATATCTTTTTATCCAATGCTGATTGTTTTTCAGCATTAGATATACATATAATTTTGTCACAAAAATGCGCAGCCATTTTTTCAATACACGCATATAGAAATTGTTTTTTCCCTGAACAACGCATATTAAATGCCCAGCCATGCGGATTATATATACATATATTCTTTATTCCTATATTAGCAAGACGTCCTAGCGCACCAGCCTTACTTGAATGAACATAAACTACGTCTGGCTCATATTCTTTAATAAGTTTTCGTATCTGAAAAACGGATTTGATATCATTAATTCCAATAGCACGATACATCTCAACCGTTTCATATCCATCGACTAAACCTTTATAATCATTCTTGTTGAAATTTTGTGAAAAAACTACTATATTTTCAAACTGTTCCTTATCCATATATTTAAGTAACATTCTTAGATAACGATCAACTCCGCCTGCGGCCTGCGCAATATGAAGCACTCTTATTTTTTTCCCAGTCACGAATCTATTTTCCTTTCCACAAAATCAACACATATCTATACACAAAAAAAGACCGAGCTACGCCACCCGCGCCCTGCCCCCGGCAGCTCGCAGTTCCTGCTTCGCGTCACCCGCTCTTTCTGTCCGCCGCTCCACAGCACGCGTCACTCGTCATCCTGCTTACACGGTTTCCTGCATTACCTCTATATTTCCAGCAACTTACGTCGCATTAGAAATCTCTTTATCCTGTTTTCCATCGGAAAACATCCGAATCTCTCCGCGCCGAAACATTACCTTGGTTTCCACACCAAAGAGATCAATTTCTACCGTCCATTCATCTTGTTCTGCATTAGCATATAAAAAGGTTCCTCGGACTCCTTTGAATGGACCCGTCAACACCTCCACCTGATCAGGACTATTTCTCAGTTCCTGCTCCTGCTTTTGTATGCGTTCTGCCTTTAATTCGCTGAATTCTTCCTCACTCAGGCGTGCGAATGCACCAAAGCCAAGTTCAACAGGAGTCATTCTCCCAAAAATAGGTACATCAATTTTGGCAATTCGCCGATGTCTGTCTATATTTTTAATATTTCCCTGGTAGTTACGAAGTGGACCTTGCGTGATACATACTGTCTTACCGATTAGAAATCCCTCAGAATATTTAACGATGTGATCCTTGTCCATCATAGCTGACAAAAATGCCTGCTCTTCCTGCGTAATAGGAGACACCAGTTCGCCATCCCGCAATACTTTTGTATATTGACGGAATTTTTTTAGTCCCTCCATTACTGTCCCGATATCCTCTGTATCTACAAAGAGATAGCCCGGAAACAATGTTTTTTTCACATCATGCCACTCTTTTTTGAAGTGCTTCTGTGCGATATACTGTGGAATGAACAATTCCTGATAGGCCTGTCCATCTACATATTTCTCACATTGCAGCTTACAATCCTGTTCCTGACCGGACATTGTGTGAATCACATACCACATTTTCCACTCCTACTTTTACGCCTTGCCTAATGCAATACTTTGCTATGTGCAATACTTTGCTAATGCAATACTTTGCTATGTGCAATGGTTGCCATTCACTCGTTTCCACAAGTGAATGTATTAAATATTATGTCGTAAATTAAAATCTACAACTCGTAGTCTATCACAGTTTTTAGGACAATACAAGACATATTTTTACATTGACAGATTATTCCACAGATTGATCTGCCTGTTTTTTTACGTCTATTTTCCAATATATTCTTTGATTTCATCTTATTAATATATGGCGCAAACAGGCTTATTTTCATTCTTTTTCAAGAAATGCAACATAATATTTATTATGTGTCATCCTATATTCTTTTTTCAGAGTTTCTTCTATATTAAAAAATTTTGTAAATTTATCATTTTTTCTTCCGTTTTCCTTAAAATATACGACGAATCCATCGTAGAAATGTCATGTGGAAGCAGAATATGCGAAGATTTCCTGTATTTCGTGTTCTTAGATGGGACTGTTCTTATATTACATTGTTGTGATATCGTATGTTCGTCATCCGGTATCAGTGCCGGTCTGATCCTTCTTTCCGAGGAAATCGACACCGGAGAACCTGCCCACCTGGACACCCTGCCTGTTACTGTCAAACGTAATGCCTATGGCAGACAGCTTGGCAGCTTTTGCACCACAGCAGATCTCACTGAGATTCCCGCCTTTCCGACGGTATTTATCCGTGCCCCGTATATCGCTTCGGTCAAAGAGCCCGTCAAGGTGCTCGGCACCGTGGATGATCATATCATCGCCGTACAATATAAGCATCAGATCGGTCTTTCCTTTCATCCGGAACTGACTGGAGATACCAGAATCCATAAATATTTTGTAGATATGGTACGCCATGTTATATGATGTTTAATTATCTTTTAAATATTCCTGCAACATATAATAAGACTTTCTCAGATGGGGTTTATAGACAGCCTGTTCCCAATTATCCCAGGAAAACAGCTTCTCTCCCAGATCCCCATTTTCGGAAAGATAACCAATGTCTATACCTTCCACCGTCATTGTGGTATTATCTTTAATATTGTTAATCTCCTTAACAGACGGTGCAGAAAATCCCAGCAGCCCCCATGGAATCCGCGCCTCAAATACAGAATCTTTATAATAAAAATCTGTCAATACATCGCCTATCTCATTTTCCTCATCCACCTTGCCATAACGCAAATGTCCTGTTTCTTCTTTCTGTACGGGAACCTTCTTACCGGTTTGCGGATATGTCAGACTACGGTCTGTGATCAGATAGATCCGGTGAAATGAATCCTTTTTATCCTGCTTTAAATCCAGATCCATCCATTCCTTAGAAGCTCGTATATAGGGATCAGACACCGTGTCTACCAGCATACGGGTATTATTTTTCCCCTCCATATGCAGAATAAAATCTGCCTTCACCGGAAGCTTATGCTCTCCATAGTTACTACATCCCTCATTCGGATTGATATCAAAATAAATATTATTGCCTGCCTTTGTAAAATCAGCAGATGGATTCTCCACAGCCAGATACAGATAGGTACTGTCACATTTTGCATACACTCTGACCTCTCCCCTTTGCAGAAGAATATCATGCTCATTCCAGTCATCCAGCTTTCCGTCCAGAACCGGAACCGGGTTACATTCTGCAGAAATATACTCCATCAGCCCAAAATGCTGCTCACTGGTCTGTACATCATTCCAATAAGCACGGTAATCACTATTGGTATAATCCATGGTGTTCCATGTGCGTTTAAACCATTCATCCTCCCACACAAAAACAAGTCCTCCGGCGCAATCCGCTTTCTTGATATCCCGAAACATACTGATCAGCATTTCGCCCTGCTGCTCTGCAGTCACCGCACCCTGATTAAATCCGGTCAATGGATTAAGGTCTCCTTCTCCTTTGTAATTTTTGTTACATTTGTTTTATCATTGTCCTTATATGATGATTTCTTAGCAATCCCGCAACCGGTAAGAAACACCATTATCATTACGCCCACAATGATATGATAGCATCATTTTCTGTTCATTTTCATCTTCCTTTGCTATTCTTATAGTTTCACATTTTCATATATTATACCGGATTATTACAAATTCGTCTTTTCCTTGAATGATATCCTGTGATCTATAATTATCACTTTGTCATGATGCTTGTTCTGGTTTGGGTTTATATAATCTTCTAAAATTAATCGGCTGATTCAATAAAAAATACTTATCCGCAACTTGTTTTTTATTTCTGAATATATTTCTTTTGCCATTTTATTGTATATGAATTTATAAAACGCTGGTGATAATTTCCATTTTGATTTTATACCCTTTTATAAATAATAGGAACATCATATCCAAATGTACGTTTTCCATTCACTTCTATACTCTCCGATACCTCCAAACACGTATCAGAAAATTTCTCCCACAACCGAAATATCATTACCGGCGAAAACCGGCTCACACTGCCCCCTTCCCATACGCCATCCTTTTCATGATACAAAGCCGGAGTAAACTTTTCTGACTTTTTCAACGCACTATATTTCACATTTTTCATTGTTTCATAGGAAAATGTATTCTTATCCTCTCCTTCCGGAATTTCATAGGAAGAAAGCTCAATCCCATCATCCTGCTCTGTCACCAAAAACAAATGTGGAGAAGAATGACGTTTTCCTTGGCTTTGATAATAACTTTCTTCCACAATGAATATGCCGGAAAAATCTGCCGGCAGATCCTGTATTTTATTGTTACACGGTGTATTAACATGCTCCGCATATGGATATATCTCTCCTGCTTCCTTCATTTTTTGAAATTGTTCCTGATTATCAAAGTGACCTGTCATCATGTTAATAAACTGCTCAAATTTGGATATATTTCCTGTATGGCTCATATAGTTCTCCTCTCTCAACGATATTTTCTCTCATTATACACCCATCCATATAATAAGAAAAGAATATCTCACCTTCGATGCATTTTTTAGCAAGATTCAATGCATCGAATATGTGTCTTATATAATGACAGTGTATTGATATCAGACACTTATTTGAGTATACTATACTTGAATGGAGGTGTTCTGTATGGCAACAACTAATTTAAATATTCGTACAGACAAGGCAATCAAGGACCAGGCGGAGGAAATCTTCAATGAGCTTGGTCTGAATATGACAACTGCTATAAATATATTCCTGAGAACCGCTATCCGTGAGCATGGTATTCCTTTTGAATTAAAACTGGAAGTACCAAATGATACTACAGCCGCTGCCATTGAGGAAGGCCGAAAAATGATGAAGGATCCTTCTGCTCCGCGTTATTCCAGTATGGATGCGCTTAAGGCAGCTCTCGACGTATGAAATACGATATTCAGTTTGCCAATCAGTTTGAAACGGATTTGAAGCTGCTTCTGATAAATTCCATCAGCACAATCATAGTATTGGATTGATGTTTCAAACTGGTTTGCCTCGAAATTAACTGACTGCAATTTCTTCAATATTATCTACTATTGTTTCCAATACTTCTCCCCACGAAAGATCATCAACAAAATAGTTTACACGATTAAAACGATTCCACATTTCTTCGAGTCCAGAATCATCTTTAATCTTGTCTAAGGTTTCTCTCACTTCCTCCTCGCCAAAAGAAGTTTCACGCTTCATGCAAGTAGCCGCAAATGCCTTTTTCAAAACATCAAAGCTTATCTGATCAGCCTTTGAATTCATAATCTCATATACATCATAAAAATCCCTCATTCTGGTATTCGCAAGTCCTCTTGCCAAAATCGTTTGCATCTTTTCTGCAAGAAGAGTTTCAAGATTATACGACAAAACTGAAATTGATCTGTCTTCAAACATCAGCTTGTATTTATACTCCACTGCACCTGGCGTGATTGCATCATCCGTAGAAATATCGATCTTAAAAGGTTGTCTCATTCGTTCCAGATTAGCTTCTATCATCATCCTAATGCCAGGATAATCAAATTCTTCCATGATTTCTTTTACTAATGTAATCTTAAATTTTACCCCATCTTCAAGCTGAAGCTCACCGATTCTCTCAATGATTGCTCTAGCATCCTTCTCATTAAGAGGTAATGCTTTCACAGTGGTATCGATATCCATTGTAGCTCTCATGTCTACACCAACAATAGAAGCAACAAGCATTCCGCCTTTCAGAATAAAATTATTCCTGTATTCAGAAACAGAAACTCTTTCTAAGAACCTTTCCATAAAATATGTTCTAATTAACGCTTGCGCAACTTCACTATTTCTGCCGGACATGTTTTTTACTTTGTCTTTAAGTTGTTTCGCTGTATGAATCATACCATTACCTCCACATACATCATCACTTCATCCCTTACTCCAAGTTTAACCGCATATTCAATCAATCTTGAAAGATTCTTTTCCTTCGAGGACATATATTCCTTGATTGCTGTCTGATATAACTGAATTTCATATTTCTTTCGATCTTTAATCAAATCACAAATACATCTTTCCTTATCATATACTTTAACCAAATTACCGCTGCTTGACGGGATTACACAAGTTCCAATATCAAGAATCTCTGGGTTTGCATAACGAACTTCTTTGTTTTTCTTTTTGATATGTGTTGCATTATACCCGGTAGGAACAGTGAAACAAATATGATTGTATTCTCTGTCGATAAGCCCATGCAAATAAAGGGCGGTCTCGCCCGAATAAATAATATTCTTATTTCGTTGCTGGAGTACAAACAACTCATCTGGCCACACATTATCTAAGATATAAATGCCATGTGCCACTTTTTCCATGTCATGCTCTCTGACGTATTTTGAGACAGATGGCTTTGATACACCTGATTCAACAGCCTTCGATGTAATCAAATATCCATTGTCTTTTTCAATTAGCGCTTCCAAAATATCTGATGTTGCCATAGCTATCCTCCTTATCCTTGATATTTGCTTTTGTGCTTAAATTATATTATATTTAAGCGTAAAAGTAAATACAATCCTTAGCTTGCAGAAGTAAAAGATATTTCTTCTTTATTCTGTTTTTGTTCCTCCTGAAAATGTGCATGGTCAACAATTTCCATATAATTTTCTATGAAATTACTTTGTTCATCAGAAAGCTCAGAGCGAAATTTCTCATATATCATTTCAATCCCTACGAATTTTCTTGTATTTAAAACACCAATATCGGCGAAAAAAAATACAAAAGCAGGTGATTTTGTCTTATAAAAATGCTTTATTTTCGCCAAGTACGCAAATAAAAGAAATTCCGTACAAAAATTCCTGATTTCGGAACTTTTTTGTACGGAATCCAATGTTTTTATACTATTTACACCAAACTGACTTATCAGTTACTTCTTCTGTCGTGTCAGGAGCGTAACTGCTTCGACCATTGTTTCATTTTCCAAGGGCAATTCTTTCACTTCTGTTCCATTCACCGGGACAGGGAAGTTGAAGATAATCTTCCTAATCCAGTTGCCATCCGGCTGCTTTTCCGGGAATAACTCAATCCGCTCAATAAACGCCCGCATGAACTCCTTCCGCTCCACTTCGGAGGCTGCTTCATAGACCTGATCGAATGCCAGCAACAGATGGTAGATATTATCACCCGAAATTTTCTCCTGCCGGATGCTCCGTATCTGGCTTTGCACATCGTCAATCTGGACTTCGATCTCATCTATTCTACCATATTGCTCGTCATAGCGGCGCTGCAAATCAGAAATTTTCCGGTCATAATACGGGTCATTCACATCCAAACCGTCCATCTGCCGTTCCAGTCGGGTCTTTGTGCCTAACGTCTGCCGAAGCTGCGCTTGTAATGCTTCCAGCTGCTTCTCTAAGTCGTTCGTATCGACAGCGGAACCGATTTTCGCCTTGATTGCATCTGCAAACCGTGGGTCACTGACCATAGCAGAGATAATTGACGCTACCATGCGGTTCATCTCGGTCTGCTCAATGTTCAGCCGGAAAGTACACTCGTGGCCTGTTGGCGTCACCGTATTCTTGCAGTAATAGTAATAGCGGGTCTTTTTGTCCTTGCTGTGGGCTTTTGCAATATTCCCGTACAGGCTTTTGCCGCAGCAAGGGCATTTCAGAATGCCGGACAGAATATGTGCATGGGTAGGATCGTTGACCTTCTCACGCCGATAAGCATTGACTTTCCGTTTCTCCTGCGCGAGATTCCAATCTTCTTCTGAAATGATAGCCTCATGCTTTCCCTCGTACACGGGGAACTCCGACTGCTCAACCACGTGCATCTCATTTCGGGTGCCGATCTTCTTCTCTGTCCGGCGTCTGCCATAGGCGATTTTCCCCATATATACCGGATTGTCAATGATACTTTTCACAAAGCTGGCGGAAAAACCGGGAATAGTACCGTTCTGCCGCATCTTTTTCACAAAGCCCTGCCGGTTCAGATATTTCGCCACGCCGCTGACACCATCGTTGGTGTGAATATAGCGGTCAAAGATGGTGCGGATCACGTCCACTTCATCCTCAGCAATCAACAGTTCGCCTTTTTCAAGGCGGTATCCATAAGGGGCAAAGCCACCGTTCCATTTTCCTTCACGGGCTTTCTGCTCCCGTCCGGCCATCGTCTGGGTCCGAATATTCTCACGCTCTATCTCTGCCACCGCAGAAAGGACAGAAATCATCAGCTTGCCGGAATCTTTGGAACTGTCAATGCCGTCTTCCACACAAATCAGATTGACACCGAAATCCTGCATCAGCTGCAAGGAATTCAGCACGTCAGCGGCATTCCTGCCAAACCGGGACAACTTGAATACCAGTACATATTCCACGCCGTCTTTGCAGTCCTGAATGTCTTGCAGCATCCGCTGAAATTCATGTCTGCCCTGAATATTCTTACCGGAAAAGCCTTCGTCAGAATATTCCCCAGCCACTATCATATCTTCGTATTCAGCGTATTTCCGCAGCTTATCGCGCTGAGCATCCAGACTATATCCGTCCACCTGCATGGATGTAGATACCCGTGTGTAGAGATAACATTTTGTTTTAGTTTTCTTCATGCAGGCCGCTCCTTTCTTCCAGCTCTAAACATTCATCCGTTACTTTCTTCTTCGCCAGACCTTCATTCTGAATGTAATACTCCAACAAACGGAGTACATATTCCGGCGCATGGCGGTTATCCAGTTCCCACTCTGTCACAGTCCGATAGGGAATCCGAAAATATTTACAAAATTCCTTGCGGTTCATGCCGGTGCTTTCCCGCAGTTCTTTTATTTTGGTTTTGCAGTCCATTTCATTTACCCCATAAAGCAAAATACACGTTGCGTATTTATTATAGCATACGCCAAGCAAATACGCAACGTGTAAATTCAATTTATATCAAGCGGCTTTGTCAAATTCCTGATACACAGGAACGGGTTGCTTTCCTGATACCGCAGACTGTGTACAGCCATCCTTCGCAGTCTCCTGCATCTGCTCCAACAGCTGCGGCCCGTACTTCTGCAACAGCCGCGCCATCACATCAACACAGCGGTCAAATGCCGCATTATATTTTGGATCATCATAAACTTTGCTCAATAGGCCGCTCCTTTCCTCTATGGCTGCTCTGCGCATAGATGTTCAAAACTTCTGCCGGTATCTGTTCCAAAATCGCCACGGCACTGTCATAGTCGCGCCGCAGCTTGAGGTCTTCGATCTGCTTTAGGGTGCTGACCTTCTGCGCCGATGCAAGAGATTCTTCCAGCTCGGCATTTTTCGTTTTCAGCTTTTTGTTTTCGGATGCTGTTTTCGTAAAAGCCACGCCATATTTCCGCAGCAGCGTGTCCATCTTCTCCACGCTGGGAATATAGCTATCCAGAATCTTGCAGATTTCCTCCGCCCGGCTTTTGGCGTTAAAGGGATTGATTCCAGTGAGCAGATCCTCCAGTTTGCTTTTCTGTTTGGTCAGTCTGGTCATCTCCTTAAATACGCGGGGCGGGATATGGTCGCGCCCGGTCAGGCTGGCGCTCTCGCCACGCTCCAAATCTGGAAACTTCTTGACCATGTGTTTCCAAAACTCATCCTGCCACCAGGTCAGCTTCTTTTTATTGCCCATGATGTCTTTGGCGCTGAGCCTGCCATCCTCCGTCAAAGGGACAAAACAAAGGTGCATATGGGGCGTTTTCTCGTCCATATGCACCACGGCGGATATAATTGTCTCTTTGGACTGATGCTGTTCCAGAAAGTGCAGAGCTTCCTCGAAAAATGCCCGAATTTCCGCCCGTTTCTTTCCCTTAAAGAACTCCGGGCTGGCTGTGAACAGCGTCTCGATCATACGGATACTGTCTTTCCGGGTACGGCATCCGGCAGCGGCAATTTGCCTCTCTGACTCGGCCCGGTACTTGCCGGGCGGTTTGACCAGATGGAAGTTGTACTTGCTTCGGCTGGTATCCACATCGGGATTACTGGCGTACTTTTCCTTTGTGCGCTCGTTATGGGCCTCGATATTGCCGATTTCAGGCCCCTTATATTTGGCAAATCGCATAATCGCGTATTGTGCTTTTTCCATACTCAATCCCTCCGTTTCTGCCAGACAATGTCATATCCCAGCACGTCAGCCAACTCCACGGCCTCCCGATACCGCAGCGATTCCCGCTGCAATTTTCCGGAAAGATTGGATACGCTGTCGCTCCACCCATACTCATCGTGCAGCTGGTCAACGACTTCCTGCATGGTGTAACCGGCGCGGATGATCTGCGCCTTGATTTCGTTTCGGATACTTGACTTCATAAAATATATTCCTCCATTTTCGCAAGTGAAGCCCTTTGTCACTTGATAGATAAAACATGATTTTCGGTTGCGTCATAAAAAGAACCGGCTACGCTGGGGAGCGCACCGGCTTTGGTCAATGGTGAAATTTGTGCAAATGCTGTTTTGCGATAGAAATGATTCCCTGCGTATCGTTGGTCAACGGCGGAATATTCGACTTTACAGAAATGCGGGACTTTTCACTGTTCGGGCTGTATTGTCACAAAATGCTGCAATCTGTACGTCGTTCCGTGAGCCGCCATCCGGCGAACTGTATACGGATAAAAGAGAAACATTTAGCTGTTTTGAGATTGCTCTAAAATATGCCTGCAAAATCACCGCTTTTACTGACCGCTTCAGGTGTGGTCAAAATGACCACACCTACTTCACAGCACAAAAGCGCGAAGAATTTCACGGTTCTGGTGGTGGACAAAATATCCATAACCACTTTTACACATCAAAATAGGTGTACCCAAAATGGGCACGACCACTTTATCCAAATGAAGCGCCTCTACAATATATGAGGTAACAGGGTCAATCGCTGCGTACATACGTACCGGCGACCAGATCGGAAATCAATCCCGCCAGTCTTCCGGTACGTACGTACACTGTGAAGCGTCCGTAAACTCGTTTATATGCGGCCTTGCCACTGCCTCGATCCCCATAAAGCCCCATACCCGGCGTCCTGCCGAATTGGTAATCGTGTTGCAGTGTTCCAGATTGTACTTACCGCAGGCTGCCACCAGCGCATCGCTGAAGCTGCGGCGTTTGAGTGCAGTCAGGCTATTTTCCTCGCACCACATCCGGTAAATGTCGTAGCAATCCTTTGAACTGATGGACGCATCCGCTTTCAGCCGGATATAGCCCTCGGATTCCAGAAAATCAAACACGTTATTGTTGTCCCGCTTGACGGCCTCCCGGTTCTCTTTGGTGCGCTGGCTCTCGGTGAACTTGAAGTTGTTCGCTACCAACCGCTGCAATCCCGCAAAAGCCCACAGCAGAATGCCCTCCACCTCGGCCTTCATCTTCTCTGCCAGGTCGGGATCATCCACACGGTCGGCAGGTTTCTCTTTGGCGGTCAGCACCAACTGCCGCCGATAAAAGCCATCACTGCGGTCAAAAAGAGCCTGCAAGTCGCCATTGCTGAATGCCAGCAGCCGGGCGCACATCCATCCCTGATAGCTCTGCTTGCCTTTACGCTCCAAATCCATTTTACCCTGTGCGGTGACGATGGATTTGACATAGTTGGTCTGCCGCAGGGCCTCCATCCGCATATCATCATCGACACACAGCAGAATGTGTTCCAGATCAGCGCGGGCAAAACGGTTCTCGGAAATTTTGCCGATGCTGCCGTCCTTCATGTTGCTGCCGAACAGGGCGGACAGCACCGCGCCGATCTGGCTCTTACCCTCGCCGCCATTGCCCTTAATGACCATCATGCGCTGTCCCTTGTTGCTGGGGATCAGGCAGTAGCCGATATATTCCTGCAAAGTGGGAATGTCCTCCGGGTAAAGAAGCCCATCCAGAAAAGCCAGCCAGCGGGTCGGCGTGGGC
>ERZ780208.1901-NODE-1901-length-15672-cov-3.507524_pt1 | contig 15672 bp, 8 predicted proteins | sample MGYA00511167_ERZ780208 | MGnify/ENA primary metagenome ERZ780208 (study PRJEB29588, sample SAMEA2159202) | human gut metagenome | biome: human gut; feature: human-associated habitat; material: faeces | place: Denmark | collected 2008/2010 ... | reverse complement strand
CAATATCTATTCTAAATAACAACAACGATACTTCAAGTTCCATAACAAAGCGGAGGCTTTCCCTCATTAGAGAAAGCCTCCGCTTTGTTATTTCTCAAAAAACTAAATTATATCGTTCACATAAACACGCTTATAAATACGCCTGAAATTATCACTTTCTTGCTTCAACTCCTCTGCATGCAACTTATAGTCTTCACCCCAAATCCCCGACAACAAATCGACAATATATTTGTGTTCTCTATCTTTCGACAAAGAAGCCGCGATGAGCTTGTCAATAATTTCCCTATATTTCTCAGCTCCCGTAGCGTGCAAATATAATGCGGCACTCACCGTAATCTGCCCCGTCATATCTACCCGTATTATATTATCGGCTAGGACGGGCATATCTTCATCACAAGAGCCCATATGATTGGCAATATATTCGTAGGTGAGCAATCCATCAGTATCACTATTCAATATTTTTTTCAAATCATTATTCATAGCTGACCTCTTTTGAATGACACAAATTAAATAAAAACTTTCTTCGCAACAAAATATTTCACAAAAACAGTTCAAGAAACCCTAAAAAACAACTTCTGTAAACAAAAAAAGATATTTGATATAGGAATTAATATTTTTTTGATGTATGTTTGCTTATGAATAATCGAATCTACAACCATCATGAATGACAATCTCATCATTACCATAGGCCGTCAATTCGGAAGCGGAGGACGAGAAATAGGAAAACGTTTGGCCGATTTATTCGGAATAGCTTATTACGATAAAGAATTAATCAAGCTAGCTTCAGAGCGGACTCAGCACCGAGTATTTCGAGAAAGCCGACGAGCGGGCTCCAAGCGCTTTATTAAATTCTTTTTCAATAAACTGGCTCACAGGAGCAGGAGGAATATGGGGCGACGGAGGCCTATCGAACGAATACATTTTCAAATTTCAATCCGACGTCATTCGTCATTTAGCTGAAACTCAATCGTGTGTCATCGTCGGACGTTGCGCCGATTATATTCTCAGACAATACCCACGATGCTACAATGTATTTATACATGCTCCCCTTGAAGACAGAATCGAGAGAATCATCAGCCGCTCACAAGGAATGACTCGAAAAGAGGCTATCGAACTCGCCGAAAAGAAAAATAAATTAAGAGCTTCTTATTACAATTTTTATACCGATAAGGGTTGGGGAGTAGCCTCTTCATACGACCTTTCTATCGATTCCTCTATATTGGGCAGTGAAGAGACAGCCATATTTATCCGCGATTTTATCCAAAAGAAAGACGGGCTACCCAAATGGGAGAAAAAGAAATAGGTCTTAATTCTCTTTCTCTTTCAAGTAATCGGAACAAAGAGAATAAATAATACCATCAACGATTCCTATGGTAGGAACCCATATTTCTCGTGCGCCTATATGCGTCGCTATTTGTAAATAAATATCGGCGGCAGGTACAATCACGTCGGCTCGGTCGGGTTTCAATGCAAAACGGTCGATACGTTCCACGATCGAATAGCTATTCAATTCATTTCTCAGGGTCAAAAGCCGCTCCACAGTCAATGGCTCCCGAGCAGACACTCCTGCCAAATGATGCAATTTATTGATATTACCACCCGACCCGATAATAGAGATATGCCGGTACGTTTCCTTCAAACGCTTTAAATCCCTATACATACGGAACAATTCACTACGGCTCAGTTTTTTATTCAAAATACGTACAGTTCCTATATTATAAGATTGAGATTGGAGTAACGAACGGTCACTAATTATACTTATCTCGGTACTTCCGCCACCAACATCGACATAGATAAAATCGCCCTCTTGTTCCAGCTCGTCCACGATATGACTGTCATATACGATACGTGCTTCTTCAAGACCATTAATAATTTCGATATTTATTCCACTTCTCTCCGAGATATACCGGACAATATCGGCTCCATTCGAAGAATCCCGCATAGCCGACGTAGCACAAGCCCGATAAGACAAGACATTATAAACCTGCATCAGCTGAGAAAAAGCATGCATGAGACGTAATAATTTTTCTGTCTTCTCCGTAGAAATACGACCTTTTGTAAAGGTATCTTGTCCCAATCGCAGCGGTACACGCACAATAAAAACTTTCGATAAATCCGATACACTCTCTCCCGGATAAAAACCTTTGATAAGCAATCTCACTGCATTCGAGCCAATATCTATGGCCGCAAAATTAAGTCTGTCCATAAAGTTTCTCATTCTATAAGCGAAGATAATCATTTCCCCAATAAAACATCTCGATTAAAAATAAAGTCTCATTCAAAAACATATAATTTATAATCGCTCCAAAAATGAACTTTCATTCAATATCTCTTGTTTTTACCTTGAAAACCATAGTAGAAGAACAAATTTGCGCAATAAATGAAGTGATTGGTTATACTTGGGCAATTGCGCAGTTTCCCCAAAGCGGGAAACAGGAGACTCCTTCCTATTTTTATTTTCAAAAATTCAATCAATAGCTTCGGAAGGAGTCTCTTTTTCAAAGAATATCATCATGCCAAAATAGAGCCGCATACCGGGTGTACCTTTACGAAAAATTACCAGCTCTATGAAATCGAGAATTACATTTAACGGCATGAACCGTTATTCCCCACCGAACTCGGCACAGCCGGGAGATTGCACAGCTATTGTCAATTTACGAAATCAATCAAACTGCCTCAAACCTGTCGGGACACCGGAATATCTATACACTCCGGAAAAGAAAAACCATCGGCTCGTCTATGTTCATATCTGCTACGACGGAGAGCATCATATAACGGAAAATGAAAATACCTTGTATTATGAGGCTCTGATAAAAAAAGAAAACGGAAATATCCAAAAAGAATCAAGCCAGTTGTTCGAGCTAAACGACCTACAAGTTCTGTCTATTCAATCCATAGGAAACACACTCATAATCATCTGTACCGAAAGTATATACTATTTACTTTATAAAGAGGGAAAATATATCTTTTTGGGTGAAAAGCCCGACATACCTGAAATTTCATTTTTCCCTTATATAGAATATACCGATGCCTACTTCGTAAGCGAATATACCTTTCAACATGGATACAACAATCCGACCCGACTCGACACCGAAGACATCAATTATTACAACGATGCTTACTACAATGCATTCTTTCAGCTACAAGAAAAAGCATGGAAACGGCACTATTTCATACAACCCATACTCATACGTTATGCCCTCACTTTATATGATGGTAGCCGAATTTTTTCATCGGCTCCGGTCATGGTCTCTTTGCCACCCCCCATACAACCCTATCAAATGAGCATACGATTGAAAAATTCAAACAATCTTTGCTTAGGTTCTCATGAAGGACAAATCATCGCCGGGAATTATAGCCTGAAATATTATATTCATCAATTCAATCTCGACAACTGGAAAGATATCGTAAGAAGTATAGACTTTTTTGTCTCTCCCGAAGCCACGATCTTCGAACCCGATCAAAAACAACAAGGCCTTAAATTTACGATCGAACGTACAGAAGAAAACGAAACGCTCTCTTTTCTACTGAAAGGAGACATCTCTTTTCTCGACCTGAAAGAGATAAAGAAACGCTACTTACAAGATTCTCTATTTTATAAAATAGCGACCATAGAGGATTGGAGCGACTGGAAGGAAGGTGAATCGTACGCCATAGAAAATAAAATACGGCCTGATTTACTCGTACACGAGGAAGTTCTTTCGCCAGATAATACGACACTGCTTTCTACGGGAGCACATGTCAGCTATATACACAACAAAAGACTACACATAGCCAACTTAAAGAAAAAACTTTTTCCCGGATTTCCCCTCAGTCTGTTCAACGTGGGGAACAAAAATGCCGAGACTGTCGATGCTTATATCTGCACTTATCTCAAAACCGAAAGAGGAGAATGCAAAGTCGTTTGGCAGGGGAAATCGAACTATTTCTTCAATCAACTTTCACCTCTGATTTCTTACCCCGACAGTAACGCCTATAAAATGGAAATCGTCGTAAAAAGCGAGAATACCCGATACAAGGGGAGCTTTCTACTGACAGCCTCCGAATATGAAAATAGGGCCGATTATCTCAACGAGACGCTCTCTGCAATCTCATTGGAAAACGATTCTCTGCCGGCCTCTACCCCACTCGATATACCCTTGTCCGAAAATGACACTTACACACAGCCTAATATACTGCGGGTTTCGGAACTCGAAAACCCGTTTATATTCCCGTCCGAACAAACTTATACCATCTCGAACGGAGAGATTACAGGCATAGCGACCATTACAGCTGCTTTATCGGAAGGACAGTTCGGTGAATTTCCCCTATACGTATTTACAGAAGAAGGAATATGGGCTCTGCAAAACGGAAACGGAATCGTATGTTACGGAGCACAACATCAACTGAATCGAGAGCCCATACTGCCGGAAAACCCTATCGTCCCGCTCGAAGATATGATTATGTTTACTACGGCAAAAGGATTATTTATCATACGAGGCTCCGAAATACAACAGCTCTTATCGTTCGACGAAACCGCCTGCGAAAACAATAGCCCAATCGCTCACCACGACATAGACTCTACATTAATTCCTGCGACCACCGATCAAACGACTTTATCTCAATTTATTCAAGGAAGTATCATCGCCTACAATACAATCGAAAAAGAATTGATATGTTGCAGGCCCGATCTCAAATATAGTCTCATTATCCATATTCCTTCTCTCTACATGTATCGCATAAGCCAACATTACTCTTCCCTATTCTATGATGCCAGTCATCTACTCGCCCAAGACGCAGAGGGAAAAGTTTACGATTTACAAAAAGAATCAGCAGAGATAACCCCAATCGCACTCGTATCCCGCCCAATTACTCTCCAAAGTGAAGAGTACCAAAAATGGAGAGAAGTTTTCTGGCGACTCTCGATGTCAGAAGGAAAGCTCTTGCTTTCTCTTTGGGGAGGCAATGATGCCGAAGGCAACTTTTCCAAAATCTGTGAAATATCGAGCGCATCAAAAGTAGCAGGACAATTACCCATGCGTTTTACAGGACCGGCATATAAATATTTCAGGCTTATTCTTTGCGGGAACGTCTCCTCTGATTTCCATCTTTCATCTGTCGATATCCACTCCGAAAACATCATCAGCAATCGGTTACACTAATATAAAAAGGGTAGGACTTATTGTATAAGTCCTACCCTACTATTCTCATCATACCGCAATCTACGGTTTATAGTTTTTCAATCCTTTCAAAGCTGCTGGATCGGTAGCCTCCTCGATACTCATAGCAAAGCCTCCACCCGGAGCACAAGGCTGAACGATACGAGTCTTGTTCGTCACAATATATTTACGAATCGTATAAGCCTGCGGGTTATCCTTATAATGGGCATCGGGAGCATCGGCATATATAGTTGCAATATACTTTTTCCCGGGCTCCAAGAAATCTAAGGAGAAACGAGCCGTATGCCCATTCTCATCGACCGTGGAACCTACATACCAATTATTACCACCTTTTTCCCGGCGTGCCACCGTAATATAATCTCCCGGTTCTGCCTCCAAATAACGGCTGTCGTCCCAATCGACAGGCACATCTTTAATAAACTGAAAAGCATCGAGGAAACGATTATAATTTTCGGGTAAATCGGCGGCCATCTGCAAAGGGCTATACATGGTCACGTATAAAGCCAGTTGCCGAGCCAAAGTAGAACGAACATAGCTGTGGTTATCGGGATTAAGTTTAGAAATATCCGTCTCGAAAATACCGGGAGTATAATCCATCGGGCCTCCGATAAGTCGTGTAAACGGCAAAATAGTGGTATGGTCGGGATTATTGCCCCCGAACGATTCATACTCGGTTCCTCTCGCCGACTCGTTACCGATAAGATTGGGATAAGTACGGCTCAAACCCGTAGGACGAACAGCTTCATGGGCATTCACCATAATCTTATGCTTGGCGGCTTCGGTCAATGCATAGAGATAATGATTAACCATCCATTGTCCGTAATGATGTTCCCCACGAGGTATAATATCTCCTACATATCCACTCTTCACGGCATCATAGCCATGATCGTTCATAAACTGATATGCTTTCTCCATGTGCCGTTCATAATTACGAACCGAGCCCGAGGTCTCATGATGCATAATCATTTTCACTCCCTTCGATTTGGCATACCGCTCTATTTCTTCTACATCGAAATCGGGATACGGTGTGATAAAATCGAATACATAGTCTTTCGACTTACCTATCCAATCTTCCCACCCTATGTTCCAACCTTCCACCAGCACAGCGTCAAATCCATGTTCTGCGGCAAAATCGATATATTCTTTTACATGCTCGGTATTAGCGGCATGACGTCCATTAGGCGTCAAACGAGAATAATCGACCAAATCGAGTTTCACATGAGGCAAATCGGTATAAGCCCAAGTACTTTTCCCGGTTATCATTTCCCACCATACACCTATATATTTCGTCGGTTTTATCCAACTCGTATCTTCATAGACACACGGTTCATTCAGATTAAGAGTCATTTTGGATGCAAGAATATCACGCGCATCGTCACTAACAATAATCGTGCGCCACGGAGATTTCGCCGGAGTTTGCATATATCCCTTATCCCCCAATGCATCGGGTGTAAGGTGAGACTCGAATATCATATTTTTGTCGTCCAAATCGAGCGACATACAAGAATAATCGACCAATGCAGCTTCATGTAAATTGATATACAAGCCATCGTCGGTTTTCATCATTAAAGCCGTTTGTACCCCCGTAGGAGAGAATGGAGTCTGAGAAGAATTCGGTGTAATAGCCTCATTCATCAATCCACGGATTTCGGACAATTTCGACGTCACAGTGGAATACTCCTGTGTATCATAATCGCCCGGAAGCCAAAAAGCAGTATGGTCTCCCGCCATAGCAAACTGCGTCTTCTCTTCTTTAATCACAAAATAATCCAAATTGGGCTGATCGGGAAATTCATATCGGAATCCTACCCCATCGTCAAATACCCGGAAACGAATAATCATACGACGATCGGTCGACGGTTGTTCCAATGTTACCTCCAATTCATTATAATGATTCCTAATCTCTTTTACCTCTCCCCAAACAGGTTTCCATGTTTCATCGAAAGTCGATGTCTCAGAACCAGCCAAACGAAATCCATCGGTTAAATTTTTTCCCGACTTCAAATCTAATCCCAATTTACTCTCTTTAATAACCGGCCGACCTTTATAATCTACTTTATAAACCGGTACTCCATTGTCCAATTCAAAATCTAATACAATGTTCCCGTCAGGAGATTTCAAAGTCTCGGCTCTCAAAATGCCATAAGACAACAAAGCCATAAGAATAAAAATCAGTCGTTTCATTTATTCAATACATTTATTTGGGTTTTATAAAACTACGGAGAAGCATCTCAACTGCAAAGATAGGAGTTTAAGCTCCGACTCAAAAATTTCTCTATCCCTCCTTTAATTAAGAAAAACGAATAATTGAAGAAACAGTTTAAACAAACGACCTGTTTAACTTAAAATATAAATTCCTTTTATTTCAATAACGATAATCTCACCGAGATTCCATAATTGCTGTTCGTAATAGGATATGATGAAGAAGATACTAACGGTGTATTAATCTGATGGTCGAAATAAGCCCCTACCGTAATACGTTTACTCAATACATAATTGGCCGTCACTTTCAACATCGTAGTACGAGTTCCACTAGTTGCCTGAGTAAAATTCTGTTCGATACGGCGAATGAGAGCCTGATTCTTGCGGAATGAAAAATCGGCATTGATCGTCAAATCGTTGCTAACACCTGTTTGAGACCCTTTCAATTTCAAAATCGTATTAAAATTAGCGATCTTATACCCGGCCCCGATTGTAAAATCGGTTGTCGACGCCTCTACGATTTGTCCGGCTGCCGAATTCAATGTCAACGTGCGGGAATCTTTATATTCTATATTGCCCGTAACATTATTTTTCAGTGTCACCTTTAACCCGATAAGGGGAGCGAACCTCTCGGTTATCATTACCGATGATATATCGAATGGAGAAGAGGGTATGGGATTGCCCGTAAGTTCATCGCGAACGAAACCGAAATCCCCGTCTGATTCCACCCAATTAAGGAACGAAGTAAATGATCCCACAGCATAGGTACACTGGTAAGCATGCGATAGAGTAAACGCTTTAAAGTGTTTCTTTATAAACGGTATTTGCATGAAACCATCGTAAGTAATTCGCCAGTTCGGCAATATAGCCGACAATCCCGGGAACGGAGACAAATCGATTTTACGGGCATCGCGGCCAGAATATGCAGCAATAAATGCAGGTATCATTACATCGGCAGAACTACGATTTACACCACCGTTAGCCGAATCATAGGGCTTATCTCCAAAACCGGTGGAGGCAATAAAACCTTTATTCGGATAATTGCCCAACGATCCGTAATGCGCTTCTAACCGAGCCGCTATTATTTCCCGATTTTTCAAAAAATCATCGAATGCTTGCGACGAATATCCGTCTTTTGCAGAACTGCTCCTAAATGCAGTCTTCAATGCAATATGTGTCTTGGTATAGCTTCCGCCTCGTACAGTCGGCATATCGTCAAACATAAATTGCATTTGAGAACTACGCGTGTCTGTTCTATTTCCTGTCAAGTTTATTTTCAAGCCCCGGATAGGTTCAAGCGCTATTTCGAAATTAAACTCTTCGGTACGACCGATAACTGCCGGACTTATCTGCGTGGAATCACATAAAAGCCAACCACGTTCTTTTGCCCGATATACATAGCTCTCATCAGTAAAACCAAAAGCGAAATCGAGGCCGGGAGCCATAGGGCCATACGAAGTCGATTGCCCGAATACATCGCCTACATTCGGGGAAAACAGAGGTAACGAAGTAGTATTGGTCTTACGATAACGCACGCTCGCATTTCTTACCATCATCAATCCCCGTAAAGAATACTCGGCTGCTTCTTTCCAGAAATTACGTTCATTCTTATTCGAAGGAGTAATTATCACATTCAAGCGTTGGGTTCCTTTATCGAGAATCACCACATTATTGGCATCGAGAACTTTCGTCCTCAGGGCCACTTTCTTTCCGGCATCGTCCCTTGCCACAACTTTTACCTTCTTATTATTGAGATTATGCCTTAAAGTAACCGTAGTATCTTCCCGAAGCAAAATGGTACGTTCGAATTTTCTATTTTTCTTCGCCGCCGCAGCCCTATTATTGGAAGAAAAACGTTTGTTTATCTTCTGCAAATATTTCGACTTATTGTATAATTGTTCAAAATTGAAACGCCCGTCAAAGCTCAACTGCCCCTGATTATTCACCGAGTTACCTAAATCTATTTCCTCTGAAATCTGGGCTCCTCTATCCCAAGTGTATGTAGCGTTATACTTGGCATTAAACGACAAATAATCAAGAACAGGTATCTTGCTGAATGGAGCCGTATACGATGCATTGAAAGTTTGATTATAATTCCACGGTGTTCCCAAATTCTTGATACTGGTCAACACGGTATCTTTCCATGCTTCGTATTCATCTGGGAAAAGCTGTTTATTCACCACACCGACCGGCTCCTCGATATGAGCGTTCGTCATCGTTTGCAACGAAAGGTTTATCGACTTGGTGAGATTCCATGTCAACGAGAACTGCCGATCCCATAAAAAACTTTTACTTACACTTGTCGGCAATGCCATTCCTCCCGATCCACTCACATCGCGAATCTGCTGTTCATAATAATATCGCGACATATTGGTATTAAACGCAATATTATTAGGCAAATAATTAAATTCCCATTCCTTCAAAAATTTCAAATGCTTAGATTTACTCTTTAATCCCTTCAACGGGACAAAAGGTTTAATAAAAGGAGTATAGGAATAAGTGAAACTACCCCGATAATCGTATGTATTCTCAAATTCGGTAGTAGGGTCTTGTTTCGATTGTCGATTATAAGAATAGCTGATAGAAAAATTAGCCGGGTCATAGGGCATAGGATTCTTACTCCTAATATCGAAAGAAACTCCCGACAAACTGAAACTCTCGACAGTCGATTTCTCTATCGAAGCATCACTTATAGAGTCACGCTCGGCTTTACTGCCCGCATTGTCCAAAGCATCTTTCAACAAGATATCTTGATCAAGCGGATTGTATTTAGGAGAAGTACGTTGTTCGGTAATCGAATAAAATAACGGGGCTTTCAATTTGACTTTTTCAGGCAAAAAACGCCCTAACTCGACCATCGTAGCTATATTATACTGATAGTAATCGTCTAATCGACGTTCCGTAAGGCTTTGGTCTATCCCCCCAAAACCGACAGTTTCTACATGCCCCGCGATATTCAGCGTAGCAATATCCGACAAACCGAGATTTACATTTGCTTTGGCAGCCCAACCACCAGATTGGTCAAAATCGGTCAAACGCATTTCATTCACCCAAACGACTATATCCTTAGCTGCATTCGAATTATTTCTCACACCGATCATCATCGTACGAACATCGCTCAAAGAAGGGTTCCCCACGATAGTCACCTTATTTTGATTTTTATCGGGATCATAACTGGAATAACGAGTTTGAAACGTCACCGTCGAATTATCCATACGCTTCTTTGCATTCCGTTCCAGCTTCAAATCGGTAAACAAAGAAAGAGGAAAATCAAACATATTGGATTGTGGCCAAACCGCTTCTTGATCTTGTGCATTATATGTGCTATAATTACCCGGCTCCGTCAATGACAACGGGACCTCATACTCATAATAATTCGATTTGCTATCGGATCCTAATCGTAAAAACACAGACACATCGCCATCTCGTAAATTAGTTTTATCGTCAATCAGCTTCTCTGCATGTACAAACATCTGTAACCGCTTGTATGTACGCATATCCATACCACTGTTCTTATAAACCGCACGAGCATCTCCTGACTGCAAATCGGTTACTTTCAAAGACATGGCTTGTTCATTAAGCTGAGTTATTTGCGATTGCCCCGGGTCTATAATACGGGTTACTCCCGGAGGTAAAACATAATTAACAGGAACCTGTCCTGCATTTTCCTCAATATTTACCACCGATATATCCATCTTACCCTGAGCCGGAGCATCTCCTTTCAAATTCAAAGCATAGTTATACGTTCGCCATTCACCCCGAACCAATTCCAACGTGGCAAAACGCAAATGTGTTTCACACTCAAAACCCGTCATAAACATGCGGATAAAACGTATCGTTTTAAAATCTTGAATAGATCCCACTTTCTTCTGAGGACGAGACAAAGGAATTTTGAATTGATACCACACAGCTTTTCCTTCTTCACCATTGCGGAGCCGGACGGTTGTCTCCCGTTTGTCGGTAATACAGTTTTTTCCCACCTCCAAACTATCGGGGCATAACGATATGCGGTACTGATAATACCTTTCATATTCGTTCAACGTATTATCCTGATTGATATCTTCCACGTCAGGAACGCTTTTGGAAGACTGATAATACGAATCATTCATTTCCTCGGGAGACCGGGAATTGTTTTCTGTTCCGTTATATCGTTTGTACCGGTCCAATATAGAAGTTTGGGCATCGTCATAATCGTGTCCACGATAAAAATGGTAATTATCCCCGGCCGGATCGTTAAACGGAGAAAACTGATCTTGTCGCATAGCCTCTACTACCACCGGAGATAGTTTAGTTTCGAGCTTGTCCAAATAATCTCTATAAGATGAGAACCCATATTCCTCGTCATTCGACAGACCGTCTAAACCTACGTCTTGCAAAGCCCGTGCACCACTGGTATTATCGAATGCATAAGTCAAAGACTGACGTTTGGATACCTTTCCCCACACCGTAGTCGCTATCTGTGTTGTATCACCGTCGACAGGCAAACCGTTCTCGAAAGACTTCATACCGTCTTTAAGAATATCTTCCGACACTTCTCCCAAATTAAAATACAATTCTCCCCCGTTATGATTAGTCTGATTCTCATCTAAAAACGGATCCATGAGCCAGAACTGTATATATTCGATATTCGATGATTCGAAATCGGTATAATCCATTTTTCGCATAATCCCGCCCCAACGGTTCTCCGGATTCAACAAAAGTCCTTGTGAGTCGATATTATCGGCATCGAGATTGTACGGCCCCCGTTCCTGTGGATAAAATGAAAGGTTCAATGTCTGTAAGGTCGTCGATTCTCCATAATTGATTTCCTTATTGGGAAATATTTCCCGTACACTCACCTCACGTACATAAGGATTGGACAATTGGTCCAAATCATTTTTCAGGTGAGCCGGTATCAATGTCGAGTTTTTCTGAGTAAACATTCTATCGATATAATACCACGATAGCAATGCTCTATTTTGCCCATAACGAATATCATTGGAATAGCGAGCTTCGGGAAACAAAGCATCAGATGAAGGGTCGTACGGAGTGGAAGCCAACGTCCATGAATAAGGAGACTTCAAGTCCAACCCTGTTTGTGTCGATTCGAAATCATCGATATACGATGTTCCCTGCGAGCTGCCGTTTTTGGATTTATGCGGTATCAATTGGGCAAATTCGGCCGTGAGAGCCAACGTAGAAGGAGCTGTTGCGTTTACAGTCGGAATTTTATTCAACAAATTGGTCAACCATAAAAAATTCGTATTATAAGACAAGTTCACTCCCCACAAAGTATTATTCAGTACCTCATCGCCCATATTTACTTTTTCTGTCAGGGACTTTTCGGACAAATGCATAATCGTCGCTCCTACATTAAAATCTTTGGAGAACGCATAATTCAAATCGAGTCCCAGCATTGTCTTACGTTGCATATTGAACATCGATTGATTTTCAAGCGATACACTAATCGGAGTTCCCGCCTCGATTATACTTTGGTTCAATATCGTCACGACACCCATCGCATAATCCACAATATAATCGGAATTTTCGACCAAAGTCATACCTCCGGCAGTAACAACCACCGATCCCCGAGGTACATTCATCGCATTTAATCTTATCTCTGCGCCCGAAGATGCTTTATATTCTCCGGTCATAATAAATTTATTCTTCTCCGATACTTGCTGGGCGATAGTCAATGTCGAATCATACAGCTCTTGATAAACATACTTTTCCGCTATCGCCGCATTTCCTATTTTTTCGGCCAAGTGACTACCGAACGGCTCTATGACCGGAAATATAATTCTCCCGTTCGAAGATTGAATCGTATACCCCTCTATATAGTCAAAAATGCCATCGGAATATTCCGATTCATTCACATCTAAGCGGTCGAGATTCATTACTTGCAACAAAGTCTGATTGGATATATTCCCCTCCGGTATATTGTTTACAGCTACCCCCGTAGAATCATTCTGATATTTAATATACAACCTGAATTTATCCTTCTGAACCTGATAGGCCCCCAGCGAATAAACATTTTTCATCATTAAATCCCAAATGGGTAATGAGGTCGAAATGGTAGAACCTTTCAACATTTTCAGAAAAAGACATTGATCCGTATCGGTAACATCTCCCGAAAATTCCCCAACCTGATAAACCTGTCCGTTATAAGTATATTCATAAGCGACAGCAATCATCTCATCGGCATTCAGCTTACTTTTCAAGGAGATATAGCCCAATTGGGAATTCAACGTATATTCAGAAGAAGCAAGTTTCCGGGCACTCTCTATTTTCACATAATCCTGCCCCCCCTCGATACCATAAACAGAAAGAGGCTCCAAAGCCTGTGTCACCAAATTGATATTACGAGCATCGGGATAACCGTTTTTAATCTCGGCATACAACGAGTTGGAGTTATTCATCGGATTCTGCTGCGCGGTAGCCGATATCCAATGGTCGTTACCGATATGAACATTTTCGGCCAAATCCATAAAACCGACAATATTCCTCGACTCTTCATAATTACCTTGTTTATTCGTAATCCAAACTTCTATTCGATTGATACTCACGCCCGATGAGACATAAGGCAATTTGGAAGCAAATTTATCGTAATTGTCCCTAAAAAAATGAGCTAAGAAAAAGTGCCTGTTTTCGTCATAAGCGTCTGCCCGGATTTCGAACGGCGTGGTCTGTGCCCCACCACTCGCATTGACCGTTTTCGATTCGGACTGTTGTTGAGAAATAAGAGCGGTAGCCGTCAATTTACCGAACTGCATAGTCGTCTTTACACCGAATAAAGCCGTACTACCACGTATCAACGACGACCCTGTGGTCATACTCACATTACCGGCTTCGATATTCTTAATAATCTCGTCTTCTTTTCCCTGATATTGTAATTTGAGATTTTTCGAGTCGAAATCGAAAGTCGCATCGGTGTTATAGTTCATATTGAACGACATCTTGTCACCGACTTTCGCCGTTACCGAAGCCTGTATCTTCTCGTCGAAGTCGAAATAAGTCTTCTTTCTGGAACTCATCGGCAGTGCGGGATTATCGAGTTTGTTATGTTTCAATCCCATATTCAACTCGATAGATCCTTGTGTCTTCAATTGTACTCCACCCGGTCCAAAAACTTTTTCCAATGGCCCGAGAGAGAACTGCATATCCAAAAAATTGAACTCCGATTTACTGTTCTCTGCAAAATTCTGGGCATTCCGTTCCCGATAATACTGCTGCATGGATTTACGCAACGTATAATCGTTATACTCGGCCGCCGATAACATGAAAGGAGTGCAAACATCAACCCCGGCGACTCGGGTATGGATTACATAACAATTCGTTTCGGCATCATACTCTACTTCTGTTTTCAGATTAGAAGGATTTTTCAAATCCATCGGAGCTATCTGCCCGATTTCATCGTATGATTCGGGTGATGTTTTAGTGACAGGATAACGGACTTGTATAGAATCGGATTCTTTATTGCTTTGCGTTGCCGATATACCACTCGATGAACTTTGCAGATCGGCCGACTGCAAAGCAGCAAAAGCGGAATAGGCCCCTAATCCGCTCACTGCTAGCACAACTATTGTTCCAATCCTTATCCGTCTTCTCATTCGATACTCCTACACAAATTCCCGCCTTTACTCAAAAGGCGACGACGCCGGTATCAGAGCATTTTCAGAGCCTGCTTAATTACCTCTTCAACTCTCATTGAAGGAGTATCACGCAATAACTTTTGAACTGTTTTTTGCGATTGGGGCTGTGAAAATCCAAGCATCACCAACGCAGCCACAGCTTCCTCGTAAATTTCCGAGGCTGCGGGCGTACTTATTACTAACGGATTGTCGGTAGGTTTTATTTTATCTTTCAAGTCAACAATTACACGCTGTGCAGTTTTAGCGCCTATTCCTTTTACCGACTTCAATAAATTTAGATTCTCCGACGCAATCGCCTGCTCCAATTCAGAAGGATTCAATGAAGACAATATCATGCGAGCCGTATTGGGCCCTACTCCCGAAACAGAAATCAACAATATGAATAGTTCACGTTCGTGACGGTCATAAAAGCCATAAAGCTGATAGGCATCTTCCCGAATCGCTTCGTAAACATACAGACGTGTAGCTTGCCCTTTCGAAAGGCAAGAATAAGTATTTAACGAAATATTAAGCAAATAACCTATTCCCATGCACTCCACAACCGCCGTGGCGGGAGTTAAATCGGTAACCTCTCCCGTAATATATTCTATCATATCGTTCTCTTTTTATTCATTTTGTTCAAACTGCAAAGATAGCGAAAGGAGAGTGCAGAGACAAACGGAAATGTAATTTCCGTTTTG
>ERZ780208.1895-NODE-1895-length-15707-cov-9.868068_pt1 | contig 15707 bp, 16 predicted proteins | sample MGYA00511167_ERZ780208 | MGnify/ENA primary metagenome ERZ780208 (study PRJEB29588, sample SAMEA2159202) | human gut metagenome | biome: human gut; feature: human-associated habitat; material: faeces | place: Denmark | collected 2008/2010 ... | reverse complement strand
ACATTAGACACACAGCTTGCATTTTTCTGAATTCGTCGAACTCACGTTAATATACGGCGGAAGTCGCTTATCACTTGCTCGGTGAAGTAAGCGTCCTCCAAAGGAATCCTCGACCAAAGGGTGGAGAGGATGATGTCGGTGTCGCCAATCCTCGCAATACCGTTGTAGTGGCTGAATACATTGGGACGTACCTCCAAGAGATAGCCGTCGGGCAGTGTCGCCACATCATAATATTTGTAGAACTCATGGTTGCCCATGCAGCAATGCACCTCCTTGTAGTTCTCCGATGCCCAGTCCCAAAAGGGATGCTTGGAGTAGTTGTCATCGCCGAGATAGCCGATGTCGCCGGCAAGCAGCAGTATGTCGCCCGTCACCTCCAAGGGGTGGGCTTTCAGATACCGCCAATTGTCGGCAAACTCCAGATGCAGGTCGGATGCGTATTGTATCTTCATATTGGTCATGCTTCTATAAACAATTCATCCAGTTGATCTAACAGTCCGGTCACAAATGCCTCGTCTTGACCGAGTGACTTTGACAATGGTTCTGCGAGAGTTGACCAGTCGGCTCTGATGGAGGCGACAAACTCCCTTATACATGCCACTATTGAAGCAGGAGCCTCAATGTTGTCCTCAGTCATTATGACCACATTTTTCAGGATGTCCGAACGGTGCTTCTTGATGTCTTTGGTGTTCACATGCTTGCCGTCCCGCTTGTCTGCCATGAGATTTAGGTAGGCTCTTGCCTTCAGTGCTATCAAGGCAGCGGAATTGGCATGGCGTATGCCATCAGTCAGTTGGCTGTGTGCGATAGTAAAGTGATAGTAATCATCGTCCATGATGATGGCACTAAGACTCGACACATCTTCATCGGTCGGGATAGGTTCTATGACAAATCCCTTTGGCTCTCCAAGCACGTCGGGGTGGCGTGACAGCAGTTCTATCATCTCGGGATAGCCGTCTTTACCATCAAGGAAACGATACATTTCATACCTTGGTGGCTCACCAGCCTCCTGTTTCCTCTTTTCAGGTCGATAGCCAGCCTCCCGCACAAACTGCCAGAAGCGATTGGCGAAAGCCTCGGTCATGTTCTCTACGATGACTATCATGTCGATGTCGTGTGTGGCGCGTGGACGCACCACGGTATTGGTCATGGTGATGTCACAGGCTGCTCCGCCTATCACCACATAGTTTTCTGAGTATTCCGCAAATGCTTCACGGAACTTGACTAATCCTTCCATTTCTGTTCACTGATTATTCGTTCTACTTCTTTTTCTACTCTCGGATCATCATCATCTCTCAACGAAAGGACAAGGGAAAGGCGATCAACCCACTGGCTTTTGTCGCCCATTTTGCTGACAACAGGGTATTTCCATACCTCTATGATATAGTTGCCGTCATAGATGTTGGGATTCTCCATGACATCAGCCGACTTGACGGCACGATATTCCTTGCTTGTCATCATTATCATCTCTTCCCGGTCACGATTAAGCATGGAATAATGTGCCAGGGCATTGATGCCGCATACGGGGTATTCCGCATCCAAGCGTATGTCATCGCAAAAGATGCGGTTCTCCACAGGTGACAGCAAGACGTTCTGAGCCTTGTCCCACAGTTCCTTGCCCTTCAACTCGAAGTGTACCACCTTGCTGCGCTGTCCGTTCTGAATCTTTTGACACAGTCCTACATCTTCAAGACAGGTGACACCCAACGTGACGCTTTCGTAAGAATATGGAAGCAACGGTGCAATATCCCTTGGCGACATTCCTTCAATACTGCCCACCTGTAGGTGATAGAGTAGTATGTATTGCGCCACAGGGGTCAATACTTCGGCAATCTTCCTGTTGCTTGTCTTCTCCAATGCTATGATGCCTGGCAGATGGGCATATTCCTCGGACATGACAAAGAAGACTCCTTTGTCTGCCAGTCTGTGTCGCTCGTAGGTGGGTCCGGGCGCAAGGATAAACACCGCAGGCAGTCCCAGGGCTTCGGTCAACCGCTTGCCCGTGATGGCGCAAGTCCGTGGAGAGGGATTGCCCTTCTTGGGCTCAACGAACAGCAGGGGCGTGCCTTGGTATGTGCCATCATAGAAACGGTATGAGAGTTTCTCGCCAACCGTGATGCCTTTCAGGCTTTCCTTGGCACGAGGTTCCACCTCAAAGCGTCTGCCCAATATCCTTATTTCTTTTTTCAATTCCATTCTGCTACATTTTAATAATGTATTAAAACGATGCAAAAATAAGGATAATAATTGAGAATCAAGCATGTTTGGGCGAAAAAGTGCAGATTTGATATGTAATTTCAATGCATTTGAGCCATTTTTGCATCAAATGATGGTGTTTTCGTCTTTATAATGTCATTCAGATGCCGTTCGTTTCTTCCTCATCAGATAGTCGTTGACATCCTTGTAGTCGGCATATCTGAAGGACTCGTCCGTCACCCTGTACTCGAATACATTGCTGATGCTCTCAACCGTCTTGCGTCCTGCCTGGTCGTTGTCGAGGAAGCAATGGATGTGGGTGTAACGGTCAAGGTAATGCAATGCCTGTTTGAGGTTGGCGACTGAGTTCAGTATCATATAGTCGCAAGGGCTTTCAACGACAAACCATCGGTCTTGCTGTTTAACGAGGGTCATATAAGCAAGGAAGTCCATGAAGCCCTCAAAGACCAGACAACCGTTTTGCCACTCGTTGAACGTATGGGCAAGCAGGGTGATGTCCTTATGCCCGATGCAGCCCTTGAAATAGGGATTGCGCACCTCATGTCCTTCACTCAGATTGCCAAAGGCAATGCCATAGTAATGTTTTTGCTCAACCTTGTAGTGTATCTCCCTGCAATACATCCTGCCAATGGTGATGTCTATCCGTCGGCTACTGAAATAGGACAGCAGAGAATGGTTGCTCAGTGGGAGCAGCTTCACATCGTTCATCTTGGTTGTCGTGTATTCCTTGGCTGCGATAGCGGTCTCGATTGCCTTATCCACAGTGGCAATACTCTTGGACGCAAGGTAGGCAAGGGCATCGGAAACGGATTGTTTGTTATACATACGCTTTACCAGCTCCACAAGGTCACCGCCCTCCTTAATGGCGTAGTCGTACCACAGGTTCTCCTTCTTGCTGACCTTGAACGATGCGGTCTTCTCGTCCCTGAAGGGTGACAGATACCAGTAGGCATTGCCCTTCTTCTTTTTCAGCGTTACATTCTCCTTGTCTAAGAAGTCTATAATGCTCAGTTTCTTCGATTGTTCAATATTCATTGTACTTTCATTTGTTCGGTTTTACTTTGTCCATGGAAACAGTTTACTTTACCCTTTCTCCTATATAGGCACACCCGTAAACTAAACCATTTGCTAAACTACTTTTCCGCTTCCCAATTCAGCCTCCGATTTCGGTTTACTTTGGCCTTATTTCTTATATATAGGTACGGACGTAAACTAAACTGGTTTCTGAACTGTTTTTATTCCTCTTCATGGAACAGGTCAATCTCGGCAGGTGTATATCCGAAATAGTAATGATTATCCCGCTTCACTATGAGCTTTTGCTCGTTAATCAGGTATTTCAGCATTTTGATGATGACGCTTCTGCCACGCTTAAAGCCAATGTCTGCATAGGCTTGCGTTAATTCCTCCACCATGCGATCGAATCCTTTGATAGGTTTCTCCTTGAATGCAGCCGTCAGCGCCTCGTTATGCTGTTCGGATGTCAAGTCTTGGTAAGTAAACCTTGACGGTTGCTTGTCACCTTCTTCCTTCTCCGGCGTGTGCTCGACAATCTCTGGCAACCCTTCCTCATTGACTGTAAAGGCAAACGGCTTGAACTCCTTCTCACGGATGTGCATCGCCTTCACCTCGCTGATGTCGGGATTGGTGGTGCTCTTGGTGATGACAAGCACCGTCTCTGCCTTGTTGTTCATCTCCGTACCGATATGCCCGCGCACGTTATTGTCGCCCTTGTTCTGATGCAATACGCAATGGATGTGCAGGTCATACTTTGATGACCATTCCATCATCTTGTTGATGACCTCGACCGATTCTCCCGCATTGTTGATGTCGAGAAGCAGGTCTCTGATTCCGTCGATGATGACCAGTCCATAGCTTTGGTCTTGGGCAAGCGCATAGTCTATGACCTCTATCCTGACGGAGGGCGTGTACTCTCTCAGACAGATAAAGTCAAGGTTCTCGTTGTCGATGCTTGTAGGTAGACCAGCGAGCTTCAGGATGCGCTCCAGCACATTATGGCAGTGATAGCGGCTCTGCTCCGTATCTACATACAGTATCTTGCGTTTCCCCTCTGGCAGACTGGCGCGATAGTTCAGTACCTTGCCGTTGGCGAGGGAAGCGGCTACCAAGGCAGACACGTTGAAGGTCTTTTTCGCCTTTGCCTTACCAGTAGAAGCACTGAAGTTGCCCAATGTGGCTATGCTGGAATTATCAACCCATATAATCTGAGGAGGTGTTTTATAAGTATCTGTTGCCTTTATCAACGATTCGCTCAATATGCGATTGAGACGCTGTACTCCTTCCTCTTTTGAGTTAGGCTGTACATGTTTGTTATTTTCTTCCATTTTCATTCTTTCGGATTATCAATTTCTATTTTCGTTACCATTCCAATGACCTCTTGTTTGTTTTGGAGCAGCCACTTGTCGATTTCTTCTCTATTAAAATACAGCATTTTTCCCCTTGGCTTATAGTGTGGAACTTCTTTTGCGGCTGTAAGTTTGTATAGCAGGCTTTCAGAAACACCAATATACTTACATGCTTCGTCAAACCCCAAGACGGTTTTGGTCTGCTTGACCATCTTCTCCAATTCCTCGATTCGCTCTATTAGTTTGTCAATAGGTCCCAAAGCCTCCAAACTGTCTTCTATTGCGACAATTCGCTCATAGAGTCTAAAATGTCTTTCATTCATGTGTCACGTACCTTAATTAAATTGTTTACAGACAGTAGCACGGTTATATTAGCCGTCTATTCTTTCTTTGTGTAGATAGTACATATTCCTCTGCTTCTCTTTGAATCTCGTTCTTCGATTTGCCCTTGGTTCCTTGAAGCCATTCATCTATCTCAGATTTGAGGAACATGATGCGTTTGCCTCTCTTGTGAAACGGTATTTCCCGATTGCTTGTCCAGCAATATATGGTATGCTCTACCGGATGTGTTGGGAGATAAGCACATAATTCAGCAACCGTAAACCATGTTTCTTCTTTTTCTGATTGAACAAGTTCATATATACCATCAATCTTGTCTTCTAATGATGACAGCTTTTTCAGTACCCCCGTTATAGCGTTGGGAATATCTTCAAATCTTATACTATTTTCTTCCATGCTAATTATTTTTTATGATTTTTGATGCAAAGTTATGGGGAGACTGTCACTAAATAGAAAAAGTAACGTGATAGTAAGGCAGTATCAACCAAACTATCACGTTTTTACTTTCATTTAGCAGAATTATTGTGATTTATTCCTCTCTTAATATCTGTTCGATGGATTTGCAGATGGCATATTGACTTGCTGTCATGGAAACGTTTCTTCTTATCCTTGAAAGAGAAGAGGAAAGACAACTTGAAGTTATGAATTTCTCTGTTCCATCCTTTTTGATACTGGTTAAGAAGCGACCTTCTCCCATGACATATTGCCAATTATTGTTTATCAAATGGTATTGAGCCATAGCGTCAAACAGTACGGCTACATTACGTACATTCTTTACACGGATAGATGCGTCCAAGTCGCACTTGAATAGGCGACACAACTCGCTACGCACATCACTGTTGTCGGCAAAATCAAATATGTCGTGACTTTGGACAAGTTCTACCAACAAATCCATCTGTCTGTCTGACAATTGGCATCCCAAAGTGAGGATGGACGATTTCTTTCGGGTAAGGATTGGCAGACCAGTACCCACATGTTGAAGAAACAACTCAATAAGTTCCTGCTTGGAATAATCTTCTTTTTTCTTGATTATTGACACACACTTAGAGTCTCTAAACAAAGTACCAATAATGCCAATTGCCATCTGTCGCGAGTTCTTACAACGTGCACAATCACAGTCAATATATTGGTGACTGCGCTCAAATAGTTCTATGAAGTACTCTGTCTTCATATGATTCTTTTCAGCTTGAAGATACCAACTTCTTGCGATCTCAAACAACTCATACAGTTCTCTGTAGAAGTCTTCTGTACACTCCACATGTTTGTGGACACGCTTGCTCTCTTCAAAAAGAGAGAAGCCAAAAAAGGCTGTCTTTTTTCATTTTTATCTGTTTATTGTTATAAATGTTTGGTTTCCACGAAAGGTTAAAGTGCCAAAACAATAGCATCATTACATAGAATGTTGAAAATGAAAGGCACTAAAAACCACCTGTACAATAAAGGACTTATTGATACAAGTGGTCTTCTATACTAAGTGCTTACAAATGATAATCACTATTCATCTATGTCCAACTTAAAAGCTTCTGTAGCTTCATCTTTCTTCTTGTCAATTACTTTTGCGTAGATTTGCGTGGTTTTTACATTGGTATGCCCTAACATTTTGCTTACGGTATATATGTCTGTACCGTTAGCCAATTGTAACGTTGCATAGGTGTGGCGGAAGCAATGAAAGGTGATGTGCTTGGTAATCCCTGATGCTTTTACCCACCGTTCCAAAGGCCTAGATATCCATGAAGGGTCAGGCAGTCCGGCAAACACCAACAGTTCTCCGTCTTTCTTGCGCTCACCGCAAAGCTTGTATGCCTGTGGCGATATAGGCATGTATTCAACGCCCTTAGTCTTCTGCTGAGTGAAATTGAGACGGTACCCACCATTGTATTCTTCAACCTCTGACCATTTAAGCTTTTGAATATCGCTATGTCGCATTCCTGTCAGTGCAGAGAACAAGGCTGCCCGTTTTAGTATATCATCACACGGAGTCTTTGCCAATATATTAAGTTCTTCCAGTGACAGATACTCTCTTCGAGCACTCTGAAACATGATATTTTTAGCCTTGGCAGCAATATCACAATTCAGATAGCCATCCACGAAAGCTTGTTTGAGTGCCGCCTTGAAGATAGAGAAGTACGTCGATGCCGTATTCCTTGAAATAGTTCCTTTCTTAGAACCACCCTGCGGTGCCTTTATCAAGAAGGAACGGAATGCCTCAATATACTTCATGTCAATCTGCGAGAACTGTATGTAGTCACACTTGGCAAACATTGACAACAGTGTGTGCAATCTGCGCCAGTTGACAACTATCGATTCTGACGCAGTTTCCTCTCTTTCTTTGATTAACTTCTCAATATACTCCAGAACATTGCATTTTGAGCGTTCGCTTTGTTCTGCCATTTCCATTTGCTGGTCAGTAAAGAGAGCCATGTTGTCGTACTCTTTTTGACGCAGGACTCGAACGCCATCCGCATAAAGGCAAGTTTCCATATCTTGCTTGGATTTACACTGAATAACGCCATTGTCATCTCGCTTGGGCTTGTACTTTATTCTACCAGCAACGGCTCGCTCGCTTCGTCGTTTATCCCATATAGGGGTAGTAATAGACCTCCTGAGATATTCACGCACTCGTTTGGGTTTGTCATTTCCCGTCTCATAAACAGGATAAGCTTCAAGATAGATGAACCACTCATCTCTCCACTCACTTTTCTTTAATTTGACGGAGACTTTAGTATAATCTAATCTTTTCATAATGGTTTTATATCTTTATAAAGTTTGTCTATTGATTCCTTGTGAGCATACACATAATTACCGATTTGCCGGGTCGGTATTGAGTATTTTCGTATATGAGCATACACGGTGCTGTCATCCAGATGAAATTTCTTGGAAATCTCACCTATTGTATAGCAATCCTCTGGTTCCATGCGGTACATGGTAACTGGTTTCCTTGGCTTGGTGTCAAGCGGAGACTGTCTTAACGGAAACAGATTCATTAGTTCTCCTTTGCATACAAGTCGTATTCCTTTCTCTGGCTCAATGAAGGAAATCTTTTTCATGTAGATGAGCCTATAAATGGTTGAGCGGCTTGCACCAAACATAGCATACGCTTCCGTTATGCTGATATACTCTTTAGACTTGGGCATATTGCTTACAATCTTGTCCAGTTCAAGTTGGCGTTTTTCTTCATCATGCTTACGCTTCCACGCCACCTTGGAGCATTTGGGTGAACAATACCAGGACTCCAAAGTCCTTGCGAAGAACTCTTCTCCGCACACAGGACATTTCCGTACTATCTTATACTTTGCTACTGCCATAATTCATTCATTTTGTAGTTCTTAATATCTATTCTTCTCATCATATCTACTTTTTCTTACAGGTACAAATAAGGTACAGATGTTTATAATAATAACGCAAAGATAGCAATATTATTGTGTACGGCCAAAAACAAGAAAAGCGTGTAACTCATTGAGCTACACGCTTTCCATTTGATATTGTATTCTTATTTCTCTATGTGCTTATTTCACCTCCTCGAAGTCGGCGTCCTGCACTTCATCGGCACTGTTCTGCTGGCCGCCGGTCTGCTGCTGACCGCCGTTGAAGCCCTGACCGGCACCGGTTTGTGCGCCCTGTGCACCTGCGCCCTGATACATCTGTGCGCTGGCTGCCTGCATGACCTGGTTGAGGTTGTTGATGGCAGAGTCGATGGCGGTGACGTCACCGTTCTTGTGAGCATCCTTCAGAGTCTGGAGAGCGTTTTCGATGGCCGGCTTCTGGTCTGCGGGAATCTTGTCGCCGTTGTCTTTCAGGAAGTTCTCGGTCGTGAAGATCATCGAGTCTGCCTGATTCAGCTTGTCGATGCGCTCACGCTCCTTCTTGTCGTTCTCGGCGTTCTGCTCAGCCTCGGCCTTCATGCGGTCGATTTCCTCCTGGCTCAGACCGGAAGAAGCCTCGATGCGGATGGCCTGTTCCTTGCCGGTGGCCTTGTCCTTGGCCGACACCTTGAGGATACCGTTGGCGTCGATGTCGAATGTCACCTCAATCTGCGGAACACCGCGACGTGCGGGGGCGATGCCGGTGAGGTTGAACTGGCCGATGCTCTTGTTCTGAGCTGCCATCGGACGCTCACCCTGCAGCACATGGATGGTCACTTCCGTCTGGTTGTCGGCTGCGGTCGAGAACACCTCGCTCTTCTTGCAGGGGATGGTGGTGTTGCTCTCGATGAGCTTTGTCATAACACCGCCCATAGTCTCGATACCCAGTGTCAGCGGGGTTACGTCGAGCAATACGATGTCGCCGACGCCGCCTTCCTTGTTGAGGATGGCGCCCTGGATGGATGCACCTACGGCTACGACCTCGTCGGGGTTGACACCCTTTGATGGCTCCTTGCCGAAATAGTTCTTCACCAGTGTCTGAACGGCGGGGATGCGGCTTGAACCGCCCACGAGGATGACCTCGTCGATGTCGGATGTCGACAGCTTGGCATCACGCATAGCGTTCTGGCAGGGGATGAGACAGTTCTGAATCAGTTCGTGAGCCAGCTGCTCAAACTTGGCGCGTGTCAGAGTCTTCACGAGGTGCTTGGGCACACCGCCGACGGGCATGATGTAGGGCAGGTTGATCTCCGTAGAGGTAGAGCTTGACAGCTCGATCTTTGCCTTCTCGGCAGCCTCCTTCAGACGCTGCATGGCCATCGGGTCCTGAGTGAGGTCGGCACCCTCGTCGTTCTTGAATTCCTGAACGAGCCAGTCAATGATGACCTGGTCGAAGTCGTCGCCGCCGAGGTGGGTGTCACCGTTGGTGGAGAGCACCTCAAACACGCCGCCGCCGAACTCAAGGATAGAGATATCGAACGTACCGCCACCGAGGTCGAATACGGCAATCTTCATGTCCTTGTTGGCCTTGTCCACGCCGTAAGCCAAGGCTGCGGCTGTCGGCTCGTTGACGATACGGCGCACATTGAGACCTGCAATCTGTCCGGCCTCCTTTGTTGCCTGACGCTGAGAGTCGGAGAAGTATGCCGGTACGGTGATGACGGCGTCCGTCACTTCCTGTCCGAGGTAGTCCTCGGCGGTCTTCTTCATCTTCTGAAGAACCATCGCCGAAATCTCCTGCGGAGTATATTTGCGGCCGTCGATGTCGACGCGGGGATAACCGCCTTCGTTGACAACGTCAAATGGCACGCGGCTGATTTCCTTTTCCGTCTGAGCCCAAGTCTCGCCCATGAAACGCTTGATTGAGTAGATGGTCTTCTTCGGGTTCGTGATGGCCTGACGCTTTGCGGGGTCTCCCACCTTGCGCTCGCCGCCGTCAACGAATCCCACTACAGAAGGTGTCGTACGCTTGCCTTCGCTGTTTGCTATAACTACCGGCTCGTTGCCTTCAAACACGGCAACACATGAGTTAGTCGTTCCTAAGTCGATTCCAATGATCTTTCCCATAATCTTATTATTTTTTATTGTTTATACTCTTATTTAATTATTAAAGGCTGGCAGTATGCCATCCGCTGATATTATAGCAAAGCGTATGCCAGAAACTTTTTTTGCTCTGTCAGTGGCGGATTATTGCGTCATTTTGTCATGTTGTGATTTTTTTTTCTTACCTTTGCCGCAGATAGAGTGCAACGGACAGCAGGTGGGCAGACATCGCCAGCGCCGTCAGCATCATCCCGTGCGGAATAAAATAAAAATCCACTTAATATCAAATATATGAAACGATTCCTATTATCGGCAGGCCTGTCTGTCATCATGCTTGCAGCAACGGCACAGAATTCCTATATCGTCAAGACCAAAGGCGCCAGGAAGGCGGCTACGGCTCAGAACGGGCAGGGTGGTGGCAGCGAAGCTGAAGAGAAGAAAGCCCACGATTTTGTGAGCGACAATTTCAAGTTCCACAGTCTCTGTGACTGGCGTGAGGGCATGCGCTTCATGGTCCTTCCCGAGAAATATGACCTTGTGGTCAATACTTTCTGCGATGCCGCCACGGGCAAGGAAGTGAGCAGCGGCCGTCTGCGCTATAAGATAATGGTATATAAAGGTCACGACGAGGCACCGGACGGACATGCCCGCATCCACTTCGTCTGCGAGGATGACAGTATGGCATACTACTATCAGGTGCCGAACGGAACGTTTGAAGACTATTGCTACGGAAAGCTGGGCGTTCCCACGCTGGCCTATCTCGGCGACGTCGACATAGCCCGCACCAAGCTGATGGGTGCCAAGCTCTACACCAAGGCCACGCTCTACCGCGTCGACACTCAGATGGACGGCGACGGCTATGAGGAGGTGACCGTCCCGCTCAACGAGGAGGTGACCGTCAAGGCCGTCGGCGTCGGCAGCAGGAGCTATCCCGTCAAGATAATCGTCGAGGACAGGAAAGGCCGCCAGTTCTATCAGAACGTTGCCATGAGCAAGACAAACTGCGGCATGCGCGACGACGAGTTCATCATGGACAACGCCAAATTCACGTTCAACGGCTCCTTCGAGCTCATAGATGCCAAAGTGACAGCCACCGGCGAATATGCCAGATATATCGGCAAGCCGGTCTACACGAAATATGCCACGACGATGACCAACGCCGAGGATAAGAACGTGAGGATAGCCCGCATGTCGTCGTTCACGATAGAGAAGATACTGGCGCAGGACAACACCAACTATGTCAAGATGACGCTGAAGAGCACAGCCTCCGGCGCCGTCTATACAAAGCGCGTGACATTTGTCAATGAGAATGTGGCCGGCGACATCGACGGCTATAAGGAGGACTATTTCCACTATCTCTTCGGTCAGGGCTCGGCCGGGCTGAACAAGGTGCCCGCTTCCCACCGGAAGATGATACAGCAGGGACGCGTTGCCGCCGGATTTACAAAGGAGGAGGTGCGCATGGCCAAGGGTGAGCCCAACCGCACGGCTTCGGCAAGCAACGGCCGCGTGGACTGGATTTACAACAACGGAACAATCGTCAAGTTCAATTCTGCCGGCAAAGTCATCGGTGTGAGGAGACACTGATTTCCCGGCCGCTCATGCCTGTCTTTCACAGCGGCAGACATGAATATGATAAAGAGACAATAAAAGAAATAAGGTTCATGCCAAGTGCGTGAACCTTATTTCTTTTATTGTGGCCTCATTATTTTATAATGGTACCGTTTCCGCGTTTTATTTCTCTCCGATTTCCTCCAGCGTCTTCTTCAGCAGAGCCCAGAACGGGGCGACGGTCTCGATGAGTGCGCGCTCGCTCGTCGTATGGGGAGAACGCATGGTCGGGCCCATCGACACGACGTCGAGGTGAGGATATTTACCGAGAATGATGGAACACTCCAGTCCGGCGTGGTCAACCTGTATGATGCCGTCCTCGCCGTTGAGCTCCTTGTAGATGCGGAGCAGCAGATGTAATATCTCGCTGTCGGGGTTGGGATCCCAGCCGCAATAGCTGCCGGAGGTCTCCACCTTCATGCCGGCCATGGAGAGACAGCTCTCGATCATCGTCGTCACATACTCCTTCATGTCCTCACGCGAGCTGCGGGGCAGGAGCTTGATGGCTGCACGGCCGCCCTCGATGTCGATGATGGCGAGGTTGCTCGATGTCTCGACTACGTCGGGATAGGACGGAATCATGCGGATGACGCCGTCGTGGCAGGCGTAGATGGCGTTGACCAGATTGTCCTGTATCTCCTCCGGCACTTCAGTCTTGGGTGTCTCGGTGTCTTCAGCGGTAAAGGTGATGCCGCTCTCGATGCCCTTGTACTCGTCGATGAAGTCCTGCTCCCATTCCTTCACCATTTCCTTCAGTGCCTCGACATTCTCCTTCGGCAGCGTCAGGACGACCTCAGCCTTGAATGGGATGGCGTTTCGCATGTTGCCTCCGTGCCATGTTGCCAGACGAGCCTCGCACTCGGCGATGGCCTCACGGACGAAACGCACCATGAGCTTGTTGGCGTTTCCGCGGCCCTCGTGTATCTCCAGTCCGGAGTGGCCGCCCTTGAGACCCTGCAGCGTCACGCGCACGGCAGCGTCCTCGGGGTCAGTCTCTGCTTCCTTATAGTCGAGCGTGGCGTTCACGTCGATGCCTCCGGCGCTGCCGATGACAAACTTGCCCCATGTCTCGGAGTCGAGATTGATGAGTATGTCGCCGTTAAGTTCGCCGGCGGGCAGGGCGTTGGCGCCGAACATTCCGGTCTCCTCGTCTGCCGTGATGAGCGCTTCGACGGGTCCGTGCTTAAGCGTCTTGTCCTCCATGATGGCCATGATTGCGGCCACGCCCAGTCCGTTGTCAGCGCCGAGGGTCGTTCCCTTAGCCTTGACCCAGCCGTCCTCGACGTATGTCTGGATGGGGTCGTTGACGAAATCGTGCGTGCTGTCCGGTGCTTTCTGCGGCACCATGTCCATGTGTGCCTGCAGGATGATGCCCTTGCGGCCTTCCATGCCCGGTGTGGCGGGCTTGCGCATGACGATATTGTCGGCAGCATCCTTGAAGGCTTCCACGCCGGCTTCCTTTGCGAAGTCGAGCAGGAACTGCTGCACTTTCTCCAAATGTCCCGAAGGACGCGGCACCTGTGTCAGCGCGTGGAAGTTGCGCCAGATGCACTCAGGGCTGAGGTTTTTGATTTCTGTAGCCATAATCGGTAGGTTTTTAATTTAGGGATTTGAGGATTTCGAGGATTTCGAGGAGAGAGGAGTGGGGAGGGAGGAATGAGAAATGCTTTTGGAATAATTTTCGTTTCCGTCAGATGCTGTTTCTTTTCCGTATCTCCTTTATTGTTCCTTTCTTGTTCTTATCCTGTCCTTATCCTGTTTTATCCTTTGTTATTAATGATGTTTATTGTATTGTTATTTTGTTTTGCAATGATTTTCTTAGCCCGGACATAACCTTTGCAGTCTTTTCTATCATGCTTTCCGCGTTGTTGAATTCATCATCAGAGATGTATCCGAGTGAGTGAGAGATGTCTAATTGGCACATCACTTCTGTGAGCGAGCCGTATGCAATCTCCAGGAAATGGATTCTTTCCTTTATGGCAAACCGCCCCATGCCTTCAGCGATGTTTGACGGAACGGACACCACGGCACGACGGATTTGTGAGCAGATGGCGTGTTGCTCGTATGAGGGATATTTCCGTAGCAGTGCATATACATATATGGTTAGGCCTTTGGCCAATTGATATGCGTCGAGTTTCTTGTAGAAGAAGTCATTCATGTCGTAGTATATTGATTTTCATATATGGTGATTTGATGCGGCGACCTCTTTAAAGGAAGTAAATGCACATTTTTATTTCTTTCTCCTCCCACTTTCATTATTGTGAAGTACTAAGAGCATATCTCCCTCCTCGCTCCTCACTACTCACTCCTCGTGCCATTCTCCACTCTCTTCGTAAATGCCAACCACGCCCATGCCCATACTCCAAGCAGTATGACAAGTATTGTCTGGACCGTGTGGACGATGAGCACGAAATAGAGCGCGTCGCTCTCCGCCACGCCATAGAGAATCAGCATCGTCTTGACGGCAAAATGCCACGGTCCGGCGCCGTTGGGCGTAGGAACCAGAACGGCGATGCTGCCGACGACGAAGGTCACCAACGCGCAGGCCATTCCAAGGCCGGCGGTGAAGCTGAAACAGAAGAACGTGAGGTAGTAGTGAAGGAAATAGCAGACCCAGATGCCTGCGGTTGACGCAAGGAACAGTGGTATGTTGCGCACGTTGCGCAGCGACAGGACGCCCTGAAGAATGCCGCCCAGCGTCATCTTCACCTTATTATATATAGACAGCTTCTTCAGAAGGACGTGGAGAAGCAGGGCGGCGGCAATGGCGCAGACGGCCGTCACGGCATAGCCGGCGGGCGAGAAGCCACGCATGATGGTCTCCATGCTCGTGCCCGTGCGGTCGAAGAAGATGTCGAAGATTCTGAACTGGAGAAGCAGCGTCATTCCCGCCACGGCCGCCACGACAAGCGAGTCGATGGCGCGCTCGGTCACAACCGTGCCTAATGCCTTGGCGAATGAGACCCCGTCGTAGCGTTTCAGCACTCCGCAACGGGTGAACTCACCGATGCGCGGGACAACGAGGCTGGCCGCGTATGACAGAAAGACGGAGTTGACGCAGGTCATCGTGCGCGGCCGTTCATCCACCGGTTCGAGCGTCTGACGCCACCGCAGGCCGCGGAGCAGCTGGGCTCCGATGCCGAAAGGGAAGGACAGCAGCATCCACGTCCAGCTCATGTCGTGGCGCATGAAGTGGCCGATGCTCCTGAAGTCGAACCCGCGGTACATCCAGTAGAGAATGGCACCGCCAAGAATGACCGGCATCATTATCTTGATGATGCTCTGTACTGTCTTTTTTAGTTCCATAACGATATGCAAAAATACACCATTTTGGGCGTAACGCAAAATAAAATCGCCATAAGTTGGCCTCTGTTAGGGCTTTCCCTACTCTTTTTTCGGGATATTCCCATTGACTTTATGTCTAATTTCCTTATCTTTGCAGAGTCAGCGGTAAGGCCCTCGCGGCCGTCCGCGGTGATTTCTCAACCATAAACATCGAATGACATGAAGAAAATTCCGGCTTATCTGTTGTGTGCCCTGCTCGTGCTGAGCAGCTGCGGCACAAACACCCATGCAGAACAGGGAGCGGCCAACGGTGCCGTCTTCGGCTCAATCTTCGGCTCCGTTCTCGGTGGAATCCTGGGCGGCCCGCGTGGCAGCGACATCGGAACGCTTGGCGGAATGGTCGGCGGTGCCGTGCTCGGCGGCTCGGTAGGTGCGGCTGTCGACAAGGCCGAGCAGCGTGACCGCTACCCGCGCGGCGGCTATGAGC
>ERZ780208.1890-NODE-1890-length-15792-cov-3.043528_pt1 | contig 15792 bp, 15 predicted proteins | sample MGYA00511167_ERZ780208 | MGnify/ENA primary metagenome ERZ780208 (study PRJEB29588, sample SAMEA2159202) | human gut metagenome | biome: human gut; feature: human-associated habitat; material: faeces | place: Denmark | collected 2008/2010 ... | reverse complement strand
CTTGAAATTCCCGTCGTTGCCTACTACAGTGATGATATCGAAGCGTACAGGAGTGTCAATCTGAAACAATCTGATATAGGCATCTGCTGCACGTACTGTACGTTTTATTTTGGGTAAATCTACAGCATCTTCCGGGGCTGCAAACAGAGTGTCACTGCGCGTCTTCACTTCTACTACAATTAGTTCATTGTCTTTTGCAGCTACAATGTCCAGTTCGAAATGTCCTTTACGCCAGTTCCGGTGGCGGATGAGATAATCTTCCTTCTCAAGATAAGCCGCTGCTGCGTTTTCTCCGGCTTTCCCTAAATCATTATGTTTGGCCATCTTTTTTTGCAAATTTACTGCTTTTATTCTTTGTTTTTACAGAAGTAAAAGTAATTTTGCAGGAAATATGAGAAAGAGAGATAAAACGTGTGCGAAAGCAACGCCCGAAGAACCGAAACGCGAGCAGCGCATGGTATGCCTGATGAGCGAGGAAGAGCAGCGGATTGTGGACCGTTATCTGGAGAAATACAAGATAACGAACAAGTCGCGTTGGCTGCGGGAGACTATTCTCATGTTTATCCATAAGAATATGGAAGAGGATTATCCTACTTTGTTCGGTGAGCACGACATGAGGAGGTGAAAATTAAAAATTAAAGGGGGTGGCGTTGGACGATAGCTATTATATGAAGCAGGCGCTTTTGGAAGCCCATAAGGCCGGTGAACGGGGAGAAGTTCCCGTAGGTGCAGTTGTGGTGTGCAAGGACCGTATCATAGCTCGTGCCCATAATTTGACGGAGACTTTGACGGATGTCACCGCCCATGCCGAGATGCAAGCCATTACCGCTGCCGCTGCAACTCTTGGCGGCAAATATCTGAATGAATGTACTCTCTATGTCACAGTGGAACCCTGCGTGATGTGTGCTGGTGCCATTGCCTGGGCGCAGATGGGACGTCTGGTGTTTGGTGCTGAAGATGAGAAAAGAGGGTATCAGCGCTATGCCTCGCAGGCATTGCATCCCAAAACACAAGTAGTAAAAGGAATTCTGGCAGATGAATGTGCCGCCCTGATGAAAGAGTTCTTTGCCGCCAAGCGCAAATAATCTCTAATCCTTTATCCCTAATCTCTACTCTTTGATTTCTTCAAAATCCACATACTCTCCCTCGTCTTTGGAGAACAGTTTCTTGTGGCGGGGGCGTATTTCACCTTCTTCAGTTTGTGCCTCCTCAGACGATTGTCTATTATCATTGTAGGAATACCCTCCCGGCTGGTAATTACCATTTCCTTTTTGGTAGGGACCGGAGTTGGAGGAAGTACGGCGTCCGCCCAATCCGAATATGTTCCGGATGACAGTACCGATAATGCTGAGGCCAATGAGCAGAATGGCAATTATGATGATGAATAAAAATCCTAAAATATGAAACATGGGCTAATGTCTTTTTATGTGTTCGTTTTCTGCGAACTTCAATACAACAACCGTGCCAAAGATTTGTTTATTTACTTTTCCTTGTAATAAGCGAAAGCAGTATATACCAGACGATGATTGCAGAAAAGCTGCAGATTCCCAAGAAGATGAGGAACGGAATGCAGACAAGCAGGAAAATGAAGCTTGTTTTATTGTCTTTCCATGACAGATTCTTGAATTTGAGTGAGAACATTGGAATCTCCGATACAAGCAGCCATGAGAAAAGGCAGACCAGCAGCAACAGATAAACCGGATGGAAATTGCTGCTCACCAGCCAGTCGTGAGCCACCGACACCAATGAAGCCCAGAACAAGGCGTTTGCCGGGACGGGAAGTCCTACGAAAGAGCTCGTCTGGCGGGTATCGTTGTTGAACTTGGCAAGCCGCAGTGCAGAGAATACGGACAAAAGAAATGCGAGATAGGGGAAAACGCCGGCCAAGCTTTCCATTGCGCCCGAATAGTCCATTTCCTTGAACAAGGAAAATACAATCAGGGAAGGGGCCACTCCGAAACTGACATCATCTGCCAGAGAATCCAAATCCTTGCCGATAATGGAGTGTGCGTCCAGTGCACGTGCCATCATGCCATCGAAGAAATCGAATACGGCACTGAAGATAATGAAAGCGAGTGCCCATTCATATCTGGCTTCGAATGCCATGACACAAGCAATACACCCGGAGAATAGGTTCAGGCAGGTCAGAGTATTTGGAATATGGCGGGTAATGCAGTTTGCCATTGTTGTTCTTTTATTATTTAAGTTTGGCTATCACAGTCTGATTGCCGGTAGTCAGTTGTCCTAGTTTAACGAATACTTCGGTGCCCAACGGTAGAAAGACATCCACGCGGGAGCCGAATTTGATGAAACCCATATGTTCGTCAATATAGCATTCCTCGCCCGGTTCGGCATAGGTCACGATGCGGCGCGCCATGGCTCCGGCTATCTGTCGTGCCATAATCTCCACGCCTTCCGGAGTTTCTATTACTACGGTGGAACGCTCATTGTCGGTGCTGGCTTTGGGCAGCCACGCTTTCATGAACTTTCCGTTTTGGTGCCATACCTTCTTTACCGTGCCGTCTACCGGATACCAGTTGGCGTGTACATTGACCAGACTCATGAATATAGATACCATGATACGGCGGTCGTGGAAGTATTCGTTTTCCTCCACTTCTTCCACCACTACGATTTTACCGTCGGCAGGAGCTACCACGACTTTCTCCGTTTCTTGTCCGAACAAACGGATGGGGCAGCGGAAGAAGTTCACGAGTATGCCATATACTATGAGGCTGATGACCGCTACTACGTAAAAAGGAACTTTGCATTCCAATCCGAAGTAAAGGGCAGTGTTGACAGCCAGAATCAGAACCAGGCTGCCTGCCAATGTATGTGTTCCTTCACGGTGTATGCGTATCTTTTTTAATCTTTTTAATCGACCCATGTATATCGTATTTGCTAATTTAGATAGAAATTATCTGCAAAAATAGGCTTATTTTGAAAATCTAACAAGGATTTGGAGAGAGAAATGTGCATGTTGATAACTTTTTGGGAAATATTTTTGTTAGCTGTGATAGAGGTTGTAATTTTAGGCTCTCAATAGAAAGGATATATATGCAAGATTTTGTTCATTTACATGTCCATACCCAATACTCTCTTCTGGATGGTCAGGCAAGTGTCAGCAGGCTGGTTGACAAGGCCATGAAGGATGGTATGAAAGGCATTGCCGTGACCGACCATGGAAATATGTTCGGTATCAAGGAGTTCACCAACTATGTCAACAAGAAGAACAGCGGGCCAAAGGGGGAGATAAAGGACCTCAAGAAAAGGATTGCCGGTATTGAAAGCGGTGAGATAGAGTGTGAAGACAAGGAAGCGGAGATTGCCGATTGTCGTGCCAAGATGGCAGAAGCGGAAAGCAAGCTGTTCAAGCCGATTGTAGGCTGTGAAATGTATGTGGCCCGCCGAACCATGGATAAGAAGGAGGGGAAGCCGGACCAGAGTGGCTATCACCTGATTGTGCTGGCAAAGAATGAGAAGGGGTATCACAATCTGATAAAACTTGTATCGCATGCCTGGACAAGGGGATACTATATGCGTCCGCGTACAGACCGCAGTGAACTGGAAAAGTACCATGAGGGGCTGATTGTCTGCTCGGCTTGTATCGGTGGCGAGGTTCCTAAGAAGATTATCAATGACCAGCTGGAAGAGGCAGAAGAAGCTGTACGCTGGTATAAGAATCTGTTTGGCGATGATTACTATCTGGAGCTTCAGCGCCATAAAGCCACTGTTCCCCGTGCCAACCACGAAGCCTATCCGCTTCAGCAGAAGGCGAATGCCAAGTTGCTGGAGCTTGCCCGGAAATATGACATTAAGGTTATCTGCTCCAATGACGTCCACTTTGTGGATGAAGAGAATGCAGAAGCGCACGACCGCCTGATTTGTCTGAGCACGGGTAAAGATCTGGATGACCCTACCCGAATGCTTTATACCAAGCAGGAATGGATGAAGACAAAGGCTGAGATGAACGCCTTGTTTGAGGATGTTCCCGAAGCCTTGTCCAATACCTTGGAGATTTTGGACAAGGTGGAATATTATTCCATCGACCACGCTCCTATTATGCCTACGTTTGCTATTCCGGAAGATTTCGGAACGGAAGAGGGCTATCGGCAGAAATATACCGAAAAGGACTTATTTGATGAGTTTACCCAGGATGAAAACGGCAAGGTGGTGCTGGATGAGGATGCCGCCAATGCCAAGATAAAGCGTCTGGGGGGCTACGACAAGCTGTACCGTATCAAGCTGGAAGCCGACTATCTGGCAAAATTGGCATTCGACGGTGCTAAAAAACTGTACGGTGATCCCTTGTCCGACGAGGTGAAGGAACGTCTGGTCTTTGAGCTGTACATCATGAAGACGATGGGTTTCCCGGGATACTTCTTGATTGTGCAGGACTTTATCAATGCCGCCCGCACACAGCTGGGCGTTTCGGTAGGACCGGGACGTGGTTCGGCTGCCGGCTCGGCGGTGGCCTATTGCTTGGGCATCACGAAAATAGACCCGATTCAATACGACCTTCTGTTCGAGCGTTTCTTGAATCCCGACCGTATCTCTTTGCCTGATATCGATGTGGATTTTGATGATGACGGACGCGGACGTGTGTTGAACTGGGTAACGGAAAAGTATGGTCAGGAAAAAGTGGCCCATATCATTACTTATGGTACAATGGCAACAAAATTGGCCATCAAGGATGTTGCCCGTGTACAGAAGCTGCCGTTGTCGGAGTCCGACCGTTTGTGTAAGCTGGTTCCCGATAAAATACCAGATAAAAAAATGAATCTGCCCAATGCCATTGCATACGTTCCCGAGTTGCAGGCGGCAGAAGTGTCACCCGACCCCATTTTGCGCGATACGATTAAATATGCCAAGATGTTGGAAGGGAATGTCCGCAACACGGGAGTGCACGCGTGTGGCACTATTATATGTAGGGATGATATAACGGATTGGGTTCCGGTAAGTACGGCCGATGATAAAGAAACCGGAGAGAAAATGCTGGTTACCCAATATGAAGGTTCGGTGATTGAGGATACCGGTTTGATTAAAATGGACTTCCTTGGGTTGAAGACTTTGTCTATCATCAAGGAGGCGGTAGAAAATATCAAGCACAGTAAGGGAATTGTGTTGGATATTGATGAAGTCGATATTGAAGATCCGGTAACTTATGAATTATATAGTGATGGACGGACAATCGGTACTTTCCAATTCGAGTCTGCCGGTATGCAGAAATACTTGCGTGAACTCGAACCGAGTACTTTTGAAGACCTGATTGCCATGAATGCCCTTTATCGTCCGGGTCCTATGGACTATATTCCTGACTTTATCGACCGTAAACACGGGCGTAAGCCTATTGAGTATGATATTCCTATCATGGAGAAATACTTAAAGGACACCTATGGCATTACAGTGTATCAGGAACAGGTCATGCTGCTGTCACGTTTGCTGGCTGATTTTACTCGCGGTGAGTCTGATGCTTTGCGTAAAGCGATGGGTAAGAAACTGCGAGACAAGCTGGATCACATGAAGCCGAAGTTTATTTCGGGAGGTCAGAAGAATGGGCATGATCCGAAAGTGCTTGAAAAGATTTGGGCGGACTGGGAAAAGTTTGCATCATACGCATTCAATAAATCGCATGCCACCTGTTATTCGTGGGTAGCTTATCAGACTGCTTATCTGAAAGCCAACTATCCGGCAGAGTACATGGCGGCTACCATGAGCCGGAATATTTCGAACATTACTGAAATCACGAAGCTGATGGACGAAAGTAAAGCGACCGGAATCACGACCAAAGGTCCGGATGTGAATGAAAGTTATCTGAAGTTTTCAGTAAACCGCAAGGGGGATATTCGTTTTGGTTTAGGAGCCATCAAGGGCGTAGGAGAAAGTGCTGTTCACTCTATTTTGGAGGAACGGGAGAGAAATGGAGAATATAAAGATATCTTTGATTTCGTTCAGCGTGTAAACCTCTCGGCTTGTAACCGCAAGAATATTGAAAATCTGGCTTTGGCAGGTGCGTTTGACAGTTTTCCCGGCATCAAGCGTGAAGATTTCTTTGTGAAGAATGCCAAAGATGAAACCTTTACGGAAGTATTGGTACGCTATGGAAATAAATATCAAATGGATAAGGCTGCTGCATCCAACTCTTTGTTTGGCGGTGAGAACCAGATAGAAGTAGCGACTCCCGAAATAGTTCCGGCACCGACATGGGGAGATTTGGAACGTCTCAACAAGGAGCGTGATTTGGTAGGAATTTATCTTTCGGCCCATCCATTGGATGAGTATGCTGTTATCTTGGAGAATGTATGCAATACCCACATGATTGAATTGACCGATCTGACTCCGCTGCAAAACAAAGATGTGACAATGGGAGGGATTGTGACCGGAGTCCGCGAGGGTTACACCAAGACTGGTAAGCCATATGGTATTGCGAAAATAGAAGATTATAGTGGTTCTGCCGAATTTGCTTTCTTCGGTAATGAATGGGTGGAAAAGAAAAACTTTTTCATGAACGGCATGTTCTTATTTTTAAGAGGAAAATGTCAGCCGAAGCAGTGGCGTCAGGAGGAATGGGAAATAAAGATAAACTCAATTGAACTTCTGCCTGAGGTGAAAGAAAAGATTATTGAAAAGTTGACGGTGACAGCACCTCTGTCTGCCATTGATGAAGAGATGATTGAAGAATTTACGGCTTTGGTGAAGGCAAATCCCGGTAATGCGGAACTTTATTTCCACGTACAGGATGAAGATGGTCAGATGTATGTCAATTTGATGTCTCGCGTGGTAAAGATTGCAGTTCAAAAAGATATAATGACATATTTAAAGAGCCAACCAATGCTCTCCTATAAAATAAATTAGTATATTTGCGCAATTAACAGTTTAAACTATAAGCATATTACAATTATGGCACTAGAAATTAAAGATAGCAATTTTGATGAATTGCTGAATGCAGGAAAACCGATGGTAGTTGACTTTTGGGCAACATGGTGTGGACCTTGTAAAAAGATTGCTCCGGATGTTGAAGCTTTGGCTGAACAGTACAAAGATCAGGTGGTTGTCGGTAAATGTGATGTTGATGACAATGATGAATTGACAGGTCGCTTTGGTGTACGCAACATTCCTACTGTTCTTTTCATTAAGGATGGCAAGGTGCAGGACAAGACTGTCGGTGCAGTTACTAAAGCAGAATTGGAAGAAAAGCTGAAAGCTTTACTTTAATCAAAAAGAATATTCACCTCTTTAATACATTATGGCTATGGGAATTGAAGACGATTTCTTATTGGAAGATGAGGATGATGCAAAAACGATAGAATTTATCAAAAACTATCTGCCTCAGGAATTGAAGAACAAGTTCACGGATGATGATTTGTATTACATCCTCGACGTGATTGTTGACTATTACACCACCAGTGGTTGTCTGGATGTAGAGCCGGATGCGGAAGGATACATTAACATCGATCAGGATGAAATCGTGAATTACGTAGTCAAAGAAGCTGCGAATGACGGTATGGGCCCTTATGAAGCCGATGATGTGTTCTTCGTGGTGCAGGGTGAAATGGAATATGGAAATTCTTTGGGACAAGTAGACTGATACTTGCCTTTTTGATAGAACAATAAAAAAGTGAATGAGGGTGTGTCGAAACTCTCATAAACTAAAAATCACCCTCGCCACAGGTAGTTGTAGCGAGGGTGATTTCGATAAAAAGGGAATTTTGACACACCTCCATTCTGTATATTATAATCGTTTTATTTCTTCTGTTGCAGCTCCTTTCCCTTTGTATTTGCTCTTTGCCGTATTGAATTTGTAACGGATAGTGAAACGAAGTTCACGACTGTCAGAAACGTTGGCTACATCCATATTCATGTGTTTATTATAAATTCGGTTACCGTCCTTGCGGCCATGAGTCAGGTCTATACCTTGTAAATGAATGGATAAGTGCTCGTTGAGAAACGATTTGGTGAGTGTGGCGTTCATCATGAATACATTTTGATACATATAGATATTCTGATAATCCCCTTTACTTTGGAAGTTTATGTCTGTACTTAGAGTCCAATGATATGGCAGTTGGATGCCGTTGTTGAGTGTACAGAAGAATAAGGGGGTATCCATTTGAAGTGTTTCTCCGTTATGCTCTATTTTTGCCCATTGTTTTTGTACACCTACTGTGAGTTGGGGGTGCCAGCTGCCGACTGCAGGGGAAGCAGTCAGGAATGCAGAGAAATTATCTATACGGTTGAAGTTACGGTGGGTAACGGTGGTAATAGCGGGATTCTTTTTGTATTGTTCTGTAATATAGAGAATTGCATCTTTCTCGCGTTGGTAGCTTATCATAAACTGTAGCCATTTGTAGCTGCCGGATAAGGTGAGGTCATGGATTGTTTCAGGTTTTAAATCTGGGTTACCACTCATATAGGTAAATCGGTTCATATATCTCATATTACTGGATAGTTGGTTGTAGAAAGGGCGTTTGATTTTAGTAGTATAGCTTAGTTGGGTTTGAAATTTGCCTATTTGTGTAGCTAACGAGATATTAGGGAAGAAGTTGCTATAGGAGTGCTCCGAAGATATATGTTCATAACGTAATCCAATATTCAGGTATGCGATTTTTATGAAACGGTTGTATTCCGCAAAGAATCCGGTATGAGTTTCTTTAATATGGTTATCAGTAGTAGGAAGTATTTCCTGTGGGTTGGCAAATAGGTCATAACGGTGGGTATGGGTATATTCGGAACCAAATGAGAATGTACCTTCAGCTATAGGATAGCTGAAAAGCAATTTTCCTGCATAAAGTTTGTTGTCTACTTTATTTGTTGATTGTATCATGCGGCTTGCCTGTTTGTGACTGGTTTCCTCTATTTCGTTTGTGGTTCTTACTTTACTCCATAGTGCATCGGCATTGAAGTCAATAGTCAGTTGGCCGAAGGTAGCTGAATAATATGCATTTATTTGTTGTGACGGCTTTTTTACTGTTACACTGTTGCTACTACTCAATAAGTGGTCATAATAATCTCCATTGGCAAGAATCTCACTTTCTGCTTTATACCACACTTTATCTTTAGGGGAAGCATACAGTGAATAACGGATACCTACAGATTGATTGTTATTGATTTGGTAATTCATTCCTAACTCTCCTTTATAATTGTTGTATAGGGAAGCTTCTTTCATGATATTTTTTTGCTGCCATAAGGTATCGACAAAAATATCTTGGGTGACGCGGCGGGTGAGTAAATATTCATTGTGTATATATTGGTAAGTTCCAAAAATATCAAGGCTGTTATGTCGGTAGTTCAGGTTTAACTGCTCATTCAGTCTGCTGTTTTCAGACTGTCCCCAAGTGGAACGGATGTCAATTCCTATTCCGTCACCGCTTTGTCTTACTGTTTTAATACGGATTACTGCTTTTGCATCTGCTTTATATCTTGCTCCCGGATTCGTGACGACTTCCACTTGTCGAATTTCTGTTGAACTTAACCGGTCAAGTTCGGAAAGGTCACGTATTTCTCTGCCATTGATGTAGATAATTGGTGTGCCCTTACCAAATACTGTGAATTTTCCTTCTTTTTCTTGTATGCCCGGAATGTGTTTCAGTACATCATTCCCTGTTCCCGATTTACTTAAAAGGCTATTTTCAATGCGGGTAACAAGGTTGCCGTCTTTTATTTGATAGTCGGGACGTTTGGCGGTAATGACCACTCCTTCTAATATAAACGAGTCATTGGACAAAACTATGTGTTCTTTTTTGCTGTTTTGGGTCTTTTGATATGTGGTTTGATATCCTATGGAAGATACCTTTATTATATATGTGTTCGGAGATGGGGCAATTATTTCGAAACTGCCGTCTTCTTGGCTGATACTTCCTTGAATGAATGAAGAATCGCGGGCTGATAATAAAACGATATTGGCAAATCCTATCGGTTGATTTTGCATATCTGTTACTGTGCCACAGATATGCTGAGCCATGAGATTGGTTGCTGTTACCAAGAATAATAGTACACAAATACTTGTTCCTTTAATTACATTCTTTTTCATTTTGCTGATAATTTTCGTGATTTATTTCCAGCAAAAGTAAGAGTGGACAAGAAATAGGGCAAATAAGAGGGATATACATCAATGTTTAGTGATAAAACACTTATTGATGTGTTCTATCCCATGTTTTTGGGATAAAAGACAAGGTCTTTACTGCTAGTTTATAATATCTTTCAGCTTTTTCAGATTCTTCAGGTAAGTACGGGATACAGGAATCTCTTCGGTTGTTTCGGTTAGGTTTAAACGATAACCTTGCGCATTCCCACTGATATGTATGATATGATTAATATTGACAATGTAGGCTCGGTGGCAACGGACGAAGTATTCGAAAGGCTGCATTGTTTCTTCCATCTGTTTAATGGTGGATCGTAGAAGTTTGTGTTTCTCTTTCCCTTCTTCTTTATAATAAATATCGACATAATTCCCAGATGCTTCCATATAGAAAATATTTTGGGGCAACAGGGTGACGGAGTCTTTTGTCTCTCCTGAAAGAGTAATCATTTCATTGCTTCCTTTTTCGTCTTTATGTCGTTCGGAAAGCGCTTTGTTCAGCTTTTGTGCTTCCAACAAGTTACGTTTCAAGGCATTGTTTTCTACAATGAAAAGACCAAAAATAAGTGGAATTGCACCGATAGTGAATGCCGCAAGCATATCAATGCAAAGTATCTTGTAGAATTCGGGTGTCCCCAAATCATCCCAAAAATTGGCTTTAATGAGAAAATAATGGTCGTAGATAAAGGTGCAGACTCCCATGAACAATAAGAAGGAGAAGCAGTGTATGATGTTTTTCTTTATAGTCCATTGTTCAGGATCATAAAAACGCTTGAACAGTTTAGGGGCTACAACGAATCCTAGAACGGAAGCAATGAATGTAAGCCCGATAAAAACACATAATACTCCAAATTGAATGATACTGTTTAATCTATAATGAAAAGGTTCGAAAATAGCAAGAATCAATCCTATGGTGGTGGCATTCAGTAATGCAAGTGTCCATGGTCTATCTACTGCATAGGTAGGGCGGTTCAGGTATTTCTTTAACTTTATCATACGATACCTTGTACATTGAGGAAGAAGTAAACGCCGGTGGCTATCATCATCAGTCCTAATAAAGCGTAAAATAAGCGTGCACGTTGGCGGCCTACGTTGTGGACAATAAATTGTGTATTATGTGCGGTGAAAAACCATTCCCAGTTGAGTAAGGAAGCTAGGATGGCAAGTAAACCTACCAATACGAATATTCCTTGTATAATATAATGCATTCCCATTTTTGTATAGTGTCATTGTAAGTAAGGAACACATGGTTCCTTATTATGAACTCCGTCATGGGAGTGTGTCAAAACTAAACCGGTCTATCCCATCGTCAGCTGTAGGGGCAGGGTTTGCCTGCCCGAAGACCCAAAGCAAACTGTTTCCGGGCGAGCGAACCTCGCCCCTACGGGTAAAATGACAGCATCATCCACGTTTTGGCATACCCCTCATTTATTATTGAGCATCATGAATCGGCCGATTGAATGTTAAGCATCGACAGGTTTATATTTCGGTACTAATATTTTCATTATTATCCAACCTAGCAGATAGGCTACTGCACAGATGCAGAAGATAATGAAATAACCGGCAGGTTTTCCTTCAAATCCCATAAACTTCATATTGGTTTGTGCGGCATAGTCGAATAATCTGCCCGATCCCATATTAATAAGGAATGAGCTGATGCCGCCTGCCATACCGCCGATACCTACAATAGTGGCAATGGTGCTTTTGGGAAACATATCGCCTACTACGGAATAAATGTTGGCAGACCAAGACTGATGGGCCGCTCCCGCAATGCCGATGATAATAATCGGATACCAATAGGAATAGTTGCCGAGCGGTTGTGCAAATAATGCCAGTAAAGGGAATAAGGCAAAGATAAACATCGCCTGCATGCGGGCGGCATACGGGTCCTTTCCGGTTTTATTGATAATGATGGTAGGCAGTTTGCCGCCATAGATAGACAACATGGTGATGGCATATAAAACGAAAATCAACAGTTGTGCCGTGCCGGTGTCGGAAGCAAATCCATATACGTCCGAAATATAGGCAGGCGCCCAAAAGAGAAAGAACCACCACACACCGTCGGTCATGAACTTGCCAATGAATACGGCCCATGTTTGAGGGTATTTGAAACAAGTCCAGAAAGGGATTTTCTTATTGTCGAATTCATTGGCGCTTGCCTGTTGTTCGGTTGTCTGGTTTTCGTCGTTATTGTCTTGTTCGATGTATTCAAGTTCTGCTGTATTGACGCGTGGGTTGGCTGCCGGTTTTTTGTAAAGGAACATCCAGCATCCCATCCAGATAAATCCCAATCCGCCAATGACAACAAATGCCATTTCCCATCCATTGCCAATACCGATATTCTGGAAATAGCGTGCTAATGTCGGGATGGTAACGGGGGCGGCTAAAGCTCCGATAGTAGCTCCGGCATTAAAAATGGAAGTAGAATAAGCGCGGTCTTTCTTAGGAAAATATTCAGCAGTTACTTTGATGGCGGCAGGGAAGTTGCCGGCTTCACCTATTCCCAGCACGATGCGTGCCGCAATGAAATAATACACGCTGGTGATGGCAATGGTAGAAGCAACAGCTCCGGTGGCGGAGATCATTTCTCCTGCATTGTGTATACCCAGTGTCTGTTCGGTTGCCCAACCGCAAAGTGCATGCATACAGGCCCCCAACGACCATACAGCGATAGCCCAGAGATAACCTTTTTTGGTACCCATCCAGTCAATGAAACGCCCGGCAAATAAGTTGGCAATGGCATATACAAGAGAAAAAATAGCTGCGATATCTCCATAGTTTGAATCTGTCCAATGGAATTCGGGAGCGATGAAATCTTTCCACGTCAACGACAGTACCTGTCTGTCCAAATAGTTGACGGTAGTGGCGAAGAATAACATGGCACAGATTATCCATCTGAAGTTTGTCATTTTCCCGGTAGAACTTTGAGATGTACTCATAATAATAGATTTAGTAGATTATGTTTTTCTTAATGGCACAAAAGTAAGTATTATTCGGTCAACAATGATAAAAAACAAATTTGTCATTCCAAAAGTGCCGAAGAATCTTAATCATAATAATGAAAGCTCTTCATCACATTCAGAATGACAAACATCAATGAGAATCAGACGAGAGTAGAATCTGTTTATTTCATTTCTGTATATTTGATTTCATCCTTGTCACTGTATTTCAGGTTCTCGCCTGCCATACCCCAAATAAAGGTATAGTTGCTGGTTCCGGCTGCTGCATGGATAGACCATTCGGGAGAAGGAATAGCCTGTTCGTTGTGCAGCCACACCAGACGCTCTTCTTGCGGTTCACCCATTAGGTGGCAGATGGCATTTCCTTCGGGCAGATTGAAATAGAAATAGGCTTCCATACGGCGTGTGTGGGTATGTGCCGGCATGGTATTCCATACAGAACCCGGAGCAAGTTCGGTAAGTCCCATTTGCAGTTGGTTTGTACCACCGTCTTTTACTCTTTCCAATACATCTTTCACAATCAACTGGTTTACAATACGGTCGTTGCTATCCTCCATTTTACCGTAGTGGTCAGATATAGCTAAAGCATATTTCTTGGGATTTGCCTTTTGGAGTTTGGCATCGGTTGTAATCAATTGGGTGACATATGGTTTATAAGCCGGTGCTGAATTGATATAGAACTTAGCAGGTTTGGTAGCATCGTTGCTCTTAAAAGTAACCTCTTTGTTGCCGCAACCCACATAAAGTGCCTCTTTGTATTTCATAGGATATTCTTTACCATCTACGGTCACTACTCCGTCACCACCTATGTTGATTACGCCCAGTTCGCGGCGTTCGAGGAAGTAAGTGATTTCCGGACCCAGTTCACGGAACACTTCCAACTTCAATGTCTTGTTCACCGGCATGGCGCCACCGTAAATCAATCGGTCGTAGAGGGTGTAGGTTACGTTGATTTCATCCGGAGCCATGACTTTGTCCATCATGAAAGCACTGCGCAGGCGTTCGGTGTCGTAGTGTTTGACATCCTGCGGATGGCAGGCGGTCTGTACTTTGTAGTTCATCTGGGCGTTCGTCGCCAGTGCGCCGAGGCCGAGGCAAAGAGCCAATGCAAATCTTTTCATTTTCTTTCTGTTTTTGATTATGTGATGTTAGATTCAAATGCGTGGTATGCGTCCGCGTCTTAGTACTTCTTGCGGACGATGGCGCGGCGGTTGAGGACTGCCAGTCCGAGCGTGCAGACCACGAGGACGGCAGGACCCACATATTTCACCGTGTGTGTCAGGTGGAAGATGACCCATGCCAACGGACTGGAGGCAAAGTCGAGTGCGCCGCCCTCGAAACCTTCGGGGATGGCTACGGCCGTGTCTTTCGTGATGTTGAACACATCGTGTGCCGCACTGGTGAAGTAGGGCGCGAGGTTCGTCACGAAATACAGCCCGATGACCATCAGGATAAGGCCGATGATGAACGTCTTCACCACATTGCCGTTCGTGATGGGCAGGATGATGGGGAACACGTAGAACATGCCGGCCAGCGAAGCCAAAGGCAGGAACTGGTTGCCCGGCAGGACGACGGCGAGAAACAGCGTAACGGGAATAAGCAGCAACGATACGACGAGCGTAGTCGGGTGGCCGATGACCAAGGCCGGACTCATACCGATGTGCAGACCGGCATTCTCACCGAATTTGCGGGCAATCATCTGGCGCGTGGCGTCGGAGATGGGGCGCAGGCCTTCGATGAACAGTCCCGTGATGCGGGGAATCAACTCCATGACGGCTCCCATCTTGATACCCAGTCCAAGGATGCCCGGAATGCCGTCCACCAGTTCCTGCCCGTTCTTGCAGGCCAGTGCGCCGATGCCGCATCCCACCAATACGCCGAGGAAGAGCGGTTCGCCCAGGATGCCGAATTTCTTCTTCATGCCCTCCGCGTCGATATACAGTTTGTTGAACCCCGGAATCAGGTCGAGTGCCTTGTTGATGAGGATGGCGAAAGGCATGAACCCTTGGCAGAAAGGCTGCGGGATGGAGATGCCGTCCATCTTATCATAGAATTTCTGGAATTTGGGAGCCGTATAGTCGGCGGCTATCAGCGTCAGGATATAACAGATGACGGCGGCGAAGAAACCCCATGCGATGTTGTCCATCGTGTAGTAGACCATCGCGCCGATGAAAGCGAAATGCCAATAGTTCCACAGGTCGATGTTGACGGTCTTTGTCGTTTTGGTGAGGAGCATCAGGATGTTCACTCCGAGGCATACGGGAATGATGAATGCGCCTACCGACGTGTTGTAAGCCACGGCGGCTGCCGCAGGCCATCCCATGTCGAACACTTCGAGGTTGAGATCGTAAATCTCCACCACTTTTGAGAGCGAGGGGCTGAGGCTGCTGGTGAGCAACGCCGTAATGACCGACAATCCCACGAAACCGACGCCCACGTAAAGGCCGCTTTGTAAGGCTTTTCCGAACTTGATTTTGATACAAACGCCCAGTATGGTAAAGATAATGGGCATCATGACTGCGGCCCCGAGGCCGATGATGTAACCGAATACAGCTTCCATATTCCTAATTTTCTTGGTATTAATTCGTAAATGATTAGGTGCGGCAAAATTAAATAAAACTATTGGTAACGCAAACAGAATTGAGAAAAAAAAGATGGGAAAGGGAAAATAGGGCAGATGAGGCAGGACGTGAAATACTGACAATATGTCAGCCTTTTACGTATAAGCACCGGGTAGTAAAAGGCTCAAATAGAGAGGAT
>ERZ780208.1884-NODE-1884-length-15843-cov-4.547314_pt1 | contig 15843 bp, 8 predicted proteins | sample MGYA00511167_ERZ780208 | MGnify/ENA primary metagenome ERZ780208 (study PRJEB29588, sample SAMEA2159202) | human gut metagenome | biome: human gut; feature: human-associated habitat; material: faeces | place: Denmark | collected 2008/2010 ... | reverse complement strand
TAACATCTGCGAGTGCGGCTTCCAGAGAAGTAAGATAGTCCTTATGCTTGTGAATGATCTCCAGAATCACATCACGCTGTGCATTATCGGGCATCTGCTCCAACTGGTAGTTGAACGAAATACGGAAACGAGTAGTGAGTTCTTCCAACGCCACATACTCGTACCGTACATCCTCCGGGTAAGCATCGCTGTCGTATCTATGAAAAAGTCTTCTACGCTGATATCCAGACCCTTGCAGATATGTTCCAGCGTGTTCAAGGTTGGATTCTGAACGCCGCGCTCAATATGCCCAACGTATGCGGCATTCATGTCACAACGTAAAGCAAAAAGCTCTAGGCTTAACCCCTCTTCTTTGCGTATCTTTCTGATCCGTTCTCCAACAAGGGATGCTAGTTCGGCTGGTTCAGATTCAGGCTGATCTTTCGCTTTTTTCACAGAGAACACCTCATTTGCGGGCAATCATCAGATGCCACGGAACGTAAAGGTGAACTCCACAGGCTTGGTTACATCGGGAATATACTCCGGGTGGACATTGGCACCCCAGCTGTCATCACCGCCGACGCCCATCTGCTCGCCGATGGCACGAATCACCGTGTAATGGACCGGGGGCAGCTCGTAGGGATGCTTGGCACTCTCCATTTCATGGGGAGTGTAGGGCAGCGCAGAGAAAAACATGGGCTTTGCGGCATCTGCGGTAAACAGCAGCCCGCGACCCTTGCGGTCCACTACCTTTGCCCAGCGCACAGCGGTCTTTGCACCGCACTCCTGCGGCACAAGGTACTGTGCCATGTTGTCTGCGACCTTGTTCTGGTAAATGCCCAGCTTTGCACCATGCTGACGATCCCAGTAGGTCTCCGCAGGGCCGTTTCCGTACCACTCCACCGTGTCGTAGTCAGCGTCAATCTTGAACAGTACGCCGAACTCCGGCATTGCTGCAAGTCCTTCCACCGGGTCATAGTGCAGGGTGGTCTGGATGCGGCCATCACCGAACACACGGTACTGCAGGCTGCACTCTGCTGCGGGGCTGGTCTGGAGGTTATAGAGATAGGTCACGACCACGCTGTCGGCTTCCACCTCGCAGGTGGGGTTCTGGAGGATGGTGCCGCCATGAACAGACGGAATCTCCTTGCCGATGCCCTTGGCGGTAGCGTACAGGCTTGCCAGCTTCCACTGACCGCGAACGCCGCCCATGTTGTTGCCGCAGTCGTTGTCGGTGGGAGCGCGCCAGAAGTTGGGACGGGGAATCTCCTGAATCATCTCCTTGCCGGCATAGCGGTAGGAAGTCAGACCGCCGTTCAGATCGGAGAACAAAACATCGAAATTCTCACCACGGACACCGATGTTGTGTGTACCGTGCGTAACGGTAAACGGCGTGACCTTCTTGCTGGGAATGGAACGAACCACAGCGATCACACCCTGTCCAAAGGCGACTTCATGGCCCTTCTTTGCCCAGCTGGTGTCCTCCTTCAAACGGAAGCTGATGGTCACTGCATATTCACCGGGGAGCGCAGGAACCATAAACGGCAGCGGGAAGCTGGAACGCTCTTCGGGAGCAACATCAATATTGGTCAGTTCCTGCTGCTGATACAGCTTTCCATCACGATGCAGCAGTGCAACGCAGTCGAAAGCATCCGTAGAGGTGAACAGGTTCTTATTCCAGACTTCAAAGCCAGAGTTGTCGATGGAAACGGCGATGTTCTGATAGCAGAACTTGACCTCCTGCATCTTGGGAGAAGGAGCACGGTCACCACCGTAGGCAATGCCGTTCCCGCTGAAATTATAGTCGGTAGGACGCTCGCCGAAGTCGCCGCCGTAGGCTTGGAACCACTTGCCGTAGCGGTCTTTTTTCCAGATGGACTGGTCGATGTAATCCCAGATAAAGCCGCCCTGATAGCCGCAGTCCTTCTGGTCGGCAAGTTCCGTGTACTTGTGCAAAGCACCGTTGGAGTTGCCCATAGCATGAGAGTATTCGCACTCGATATAAGGCCGCTTATCGCCCTGTGCCAGATACTCTTTAATGTCCTTCACAGTGCTGTACATATGGCTCTCGATATCGGTGGTTTCGAGGAAGCGGGGATCATTGACCACACCTTCGTAATGCACCAGACGGGTGTCATCAAAGCGGCGGACCATCTCTGCCATCTGGAGCAGGGTCTCACCGCCAAACGATTCGTTGCCCAGAGACCAGATCAGAACAGCAGGATGATTTTTGTCACGCTGGTAAGTGGAATTCATGCGGTCAAACAAGACAGCTTTCCACTCCGGCTTATCATTGGGCAAAACGCCCTCGATGCCGCGAATGCCCGCCTGATGAATATCCCATGTGCCATGGGATTCCAGATTGTTCTCTGCGATCAGATACAGACCATACTCGTCGCACAGGTCGTACAGCGCATCCTGATTCTGGTAATGGCTGGTACGGATGGCATTGCATCCCATGTCCTTCAGCATTTCCAATTGGCGTTCTATCGCCCTCTTGTTCACAGCCGCACCTAACGGCCCCAAATCATGATGCAGGCATACGCCTTTTAACTTCAGAGATTCTCCATTCAAGAAGAAACCTTTGTCTTTATCAAAAGACAATGCCCGGAACCCGAAACGGGTAGACACACTGTCACGCAACAGCCCATCTGCATATACGCGGGTAACGGCTGTATACAGAACCGGATTCCGAGGAGACCATAATAACGGGCGGGCAACCTTGCATGACTGTTTAAAGTCTACATCACCGTCCACCTTTCCATTTGAAACAGTATGAGCCACCCTTATCCCCCGAGAATCATACAAATCTGTTTCCAATCTTATACTTTTGGCCTTTCCATGATTCTCGACCGTAGTACTAACCTCCACCCTACCGTGCTTCGACGTAATCTCCGGTGTTGTCACACATGTCCCCCAATGAGCCACGTGCACTTCATCCAACTCCACCAACCTAACAGGTCTGTAAATACCTGCCCCCGTATAGAAACGGGACATAAAAGGCTTATTTTCCACCTTGACCAAAAGAATATTCTCCCGATTAAAATCATAATAAGGAGTCAAATCCAACGAAAACGAGGAATAGCCATAAGGACGGCCTCCCACGAACGTACCATTCAAAAAGACCTGTGCATTGCTCATTACCCCGTCAAACTCCACATAAATCCGTTTTCCCGGCTTTTTGAAAGATACCAACTTCCGACGATACCATCCTATACCGGAAGAAGGCAAGGCACCTGTGCGGCCGGTATACAACTTGGCTTCCGTATCGCCATTCTCTATAATCCGGTCAAATTGCAAATCCTGATTCAAATCGAAAGGGCCGGCTATGGCCCAATCGTGCGGGACACGCACCGAATCCCAAACACCTCCTCTGTGAGCCAAAGCTTCTCCCACCGACAGCTCCTTCTTTATAAACTCCCATCCATCTGAAAGCACTTCCACCTTACGAGGTTGTGGAAAAGCCTGCATGGAAAGGAGTAACAAGATAAAAAGACATTTTATACTCATACTCCTCATACCTATGCAAACATTTATTTTAGAGTTCAACATTATTTTGGAATTTGATATCCTCGGAAGAAGCTCCCACCATAAAGGTATATTCTCCCTTAGGAGTGACAAACTTGCGCTCCTGCTCATCCCAATAACGCAAATCCTTCTTCGGTACACCGACCGTCACTTTGGACGTTTTGCCTTTCTTTACATGTACCCGCTTAAAACCATGCAACTGCTTAAGCGGCATGTATGTACCGGTTTCGGGATACTTCACGTAGACTTGTGCCACCTCATCGCCATCATACTTCCCAGTATTGGAAACTTCAAAGCTGACTTTCACAGTATCTTGCGCCACACTCACTCCCTTGCTCTTGTAACGGAACTTGGTATAACTCAAACCGTAACCGAACTCATACAAAGGTTGGCCCTCAAAGTACTGGTAGGTACGGCCCTTCACGGAATAATTGTCAAAAGCCGGAATCTCATCCAAAGAATTATAATAGGTGAGAGGCAAACGGCCGCCCGGATTATAATCACCGAATAAAACCTCTGCCACAGCATTTCCGCCCTGCTCACCGGGGTACCATGCGTTGAGAATGGCCGGGACATTCTCGTCCATCCAGTTTACGGCCAGGGAACTTCCGGCCACCAATACCACTACCGTGTTCGGATTAACCTTATAAAGTTCCTTGATAAACTCCTGTTGGTCTATCGGCAGTTCCAAAGTGAAACGGTCCTGTCCCTCTCGTTCTATGGACTTATTGATGCCCAACACAGCCACCGTCACATCGCACTCCGCTGCCACCTTACCGGCATCGCCATAACGAGCCAATACGTTTTGCGAACCGGCCGAAGGAGCTTTCCAATACAATCCGGCAAAACAGTCCCCGCCATTGTCAAAGTACTCCACGCGCAAATCGTATGTTTTTCCGGCCTCTAACTTTATCATGGCTTCATCCATCTGCACGCTGTGCTCGGTCCAAGCGTCTATCACCTTCTTGCCGTCTACATACACCCGGCAACCGTCGTCCGACTTCATCCCTAACGTGTACACTCCGGACACGATAGGTTTCAACTGTCCCGTCCACCGGATAGACATAGGTGCTTCCGGTTGGAAACGGTCGGGCTTGTGCACCGGGTCATAAAGCAACTCTTCTTCCATCCGGGCAGAAGCCTCACCGGACAAGCTATTGTTCCGGTAATATTCCACTTTCAAGCCCTCGGGGAAATAGGTTTTCGTCACCGGTTCAAAATCTTCGCTGGCGGAAACCCAAGGAGCATAAGCGACCTTGAAACCGTATTCTTCCGCATACTGCTTGATTCCGTCGAGAATCGTCACCGGCCCATTCTTCGGCGTACCGCTGTAATCCCCGAACTCGCAATGCCCCGCACTGATGCCTACAACAGCTATGGATTTTACCTTTTTGGGATTCAACGGTAAAAAGTTATCTTTGTTTTTCAGCAACACCATACTTTGACGTGCTGCCTCCAAAGCCAAATCCTGATGGGCCTTGCAGCCTACCACGGACGGTTCTATCTGGTTATATGGGTTCTGTGACGGGTCGTCAAACAATCCCAACATCATACGTCCCCGGAGAATCCGGTAAGCAGCGGAATCTATGTCCGCTTCGCTCACCATATATTGCCGGTAAGCCTTCAACAGCCCTTCTCCATACACCTGATTACCGCATTCCAAATCCAACCCGGCTTTAACGGCCAATGTGCCGGCCGCCTCACGGGTCTTCACATAATGGTGCTTGGTAATCATCCATTCGGGAGCACTGCAATCCGAGACAATGTAACCATTGAATCCCCAATCTCCACGCAACACATTCTTTATCAAATAGGTGTTCACCGTACAAGGTACATCGTTCACGGCATTGTAGGCCATCATGATAGATTGCGCCTTTCCTTCCGTAATACAACGCTCGAAAGAAGGCAAGTAATACTCTCTCAAATCACGCTCCGACACCTTGGCATTGCAACTCGAACGGTTGTGCTCTTCATTGTTCACCGCAAAATGCTTCGGGGTGGAAACCGTCTTCAGATACCGGGGATGATTGCCTTGCAAACCTTTCACGAAAGCCACTCCGAGCACCCCGCTCAAGTAGGGATCTTCTCCGTACGTCTCCGGCGTACGCCCCCAACGGGGGTCACGGGCCATATTGACCGTGGGCGACCAGAAAGTCAGCAAATCACTTGCTCCGGCTATCTGCTTTTTCCCGTATTCCAATTCTTTCCATCGTCCGCGCGCCTCATCCGAGATGGCAGAAGATATACGATACAATAACTCCGGATTCCACATGGCAGCCATACCTATGGCCTGCGGAAACACCGTGAAATCCCCAGGCCGCACGACTCCGTGCAAAGCTTCATTGCCATGATTGTACTTATCTATCCCCAAACGCCCGATGGCAGGGGCGTCATTGACTAGCAAGGAAATCTTTTCTTCCACGGTTAAACGGGACAACAGATCCATGATACGCTCGTGTTGAGGCGCTTTCATATCTCTGAACAACTCAGTTCCTCCGCCTGTTTGCCCTGACAAAGGCAGGGCAAACAAGACCATGGAACAGCCGACTACTTTCAATACATTCATACTTGATAGTTTAATAGATTATTGTGTTAAAGGTTTTAGGTTGTAATTTCAAAATCATCATCTTATCGCCACAGGCCAACCGTACGTCGCGCTCGGTAGCTTCCCTGTTCATGCAAAACACAAGGGTTTCCCCATCCGGATTCCGGAAGGCCAGCACGTCATTCCCTTTTTCCACTTTGAGCTTATGGGCACCCGGTTTCAAGAAATGGCTCAAATGTTTCAGCAAATAAAACTCCGGTGTATAGACCGCCTCCTTTGTAGAAGAAAGGACACGCACCAATGCGTTCTGTTTCCATCCCCACGAACTGGCTCCCTCATCCTGAAGCACCATATTAAAATACATATACGTATTCACGCCTCCGTCAAGATAAGTTTTAATCAAATCAAAGGTATGTTCGGCAGCCGCCCAATCGAAAGTACCGCTTCCACACTCGTTTTCCGTCTGCATCAACTGCATTTCAGGATATTCGTCATGTATCTCGCCCACAATGTCCTTGCCTTCCCACTGCAAACCGATGCCACGTACATAACGGGCCGCTGCCGTATCCTGCATCACGCAGTCCAAATCAGCCATACGGCTGCAGTTGAACGTACCGAAATACAAATCCACTTCCGGATGTTCTTGTGCAAAGAGCGGACCGAGATACCGGCCGATAAAGTTGGCCATTGAAGCGGGTGTCCAACTGCAATTCGGCCACTGGTTCTTGGTGTAAGGCTCGTTTTGGAACTGTAACAAAGAAATGTTTACTCCCTCCTTCCGATAGGCTTCCACAAACTTGGATTGATAGAGCGCGTATGCCTTCAGATACTCCGGCTGCTGAATGAGATGGTCGCCTTCCACCTCGTTCTCTTTCGTGAAATCATTATGGTCTCCCGGTGCCGTAGCATAATGCCGGGTGGCTTTCATCCACACCGGCGGCGTCCAAGGCGAAGTCCATAACCTAAGCTCCGGATTCTGCTTTAACGCGGCCTTCACGTATGGAATCATCGCCTGCTTGTCACGCTCTATGGTGAAATGCCGCATTTCAAAGTCTCCGGCCGTATCATTGCATGTATAATAATCACGGGCAAAATCGTTAGCCCCCATAGGAATACGCCCGTATGCAAAATGTATCCCTTCCGGAGCAAACAAAGCCTGCATGACCTCCTCCCGTTTTCCATCCGGCAACAACGCAAGGGCATCCCATCCAATCTCTCCGAAAGACCCGCCGAATCCGTCGAACGACTGTTCCCGTTCATCGGAAACCACAATGTCCGGCACCGCCCCATCCGCCGATTGCACTTCCACCACCGCTTGTTTCCAAATTTCCGTTTCAGACGTGGTATACACCTTTACTTCTTGTGTGCAAGCCAAAAGCCCGTAACTTGCCCACAGACAAATCCCTAATCGATAATTCTTTTTCATTTCACTATTTCAGTTAACATTTACTCATTGTTTTTCATCTCCAAAGAAGGAGGCACGTCTTCCGCCCCACTACCCCATTCCTTGTTGCATCGGTCTCCCATGACAAACTCAAGTTTACCTCCATTGACGATGTCTTCATGGCTAAACCAAGGTTTTGTCCAAACCTTCCCGTTCAACTTAGCCGACTGGATGTATTTGTTCTCTTCCGAACAGTTTCGGGCTATGATTTCCAGTGTCTTCCCATTGCTCAATTTCAGTTCTATGGAAGAGAAGAAAGGACTTCCGATATGATAAACCGGCAATCCGGGTGTTACCGGATAGAATCCCATCATGGAAAATACCACAAACGCAGAAAGACCTCCGCCGTCCTCATCGCCGGGCATCCCCATCAGGTCGTTGCGGAACCACTGATATACCAACGAACGTATGCGATGCTGTGCCTTCCACGGAGCCCCGGCATAATTATATAAATAAGGTATATGCAAAGAAGGCTCGTTACCCATGGAATACTGCCCCACGTTACCCGTATGGTCGGGAAGCTGGGCATAAAACTCATACTTCGGCCGTCCTAACCACTCGTTGAAGGTGGCATCGAGATTCCGGACGAACGCCTCTTTTCCTCCCATCAGCTCCACCAAATCGCCTGCATTGTGTTGCACGTCCCAACGATATACCCAGGCGTTGTTCTCGCCATAGTAATCCCGCGCCCCCATTCCTCCGGAGAAACGGTAGTCGAACGGTTCTATAAATTTGCCTTCTTTATCTTTGGGATGGAAAAATGAAGTTTGCGGATTAAACAGGTTACGGTAATTGTAAGAACAATCCAGATAATGTTGCGCCTCATGCTCCAAACCCAACGCGGCAGCCATGCGGGACAGGCACCATTGGTCGTAAGAGGTACCCAAGGTAACAGCCACCGCCTGCCGCTTTTCCCAAGAGTTTACTTCCGGCACGGTTTCCTTCTCGCCGGGACAGAGAGCCGGAATATATCCTTTCTCCATGTAGAAACTGTCCAACCACCCGGGAGCAGCGGAAGACCACGGTGCCAACGTTTTCTTCTCCAAGCTGTTTTTAGCATACGCGTACGCTTCCCGCAAATCGAAATCCCGGATACCCTTACACCATGCATCGGCCATGACCGACACACCGTGGTTACAATTCATTCGGCGCGAATCTCCCGTGATTTCCGGGAAATTCGGAAGGCAGTGCCGCCATCCTCAAAAAAGAACGAATCATATCCGTATGCTTAGGAGCATCAAGCAAAATACGCAGAGGATGTGCCGCACGGTAACTGTCCCAAACCCAGTCATCCGTATAATATGCGTGCCCGCCATCATCATGTACCTTGTTGTCATAGACGCTGAAATAACGTCCGTCCTCGCTTACGCAGACCGGACGCTCCAAACAACGGTACAAAGACGTGTAAAACACATGACGGTCGTTCTCCGTACCTCCAGAAATCCGAATCTTTCCCAACTCTTCATTCCATATACGACGGCCTTCTTCAGCCACCGTCTCCAACTCAAATCCCGGTATTTCTCTCTTCAGGTTCTTCTTGGCCTGCTCCACACTGATATACGATACGCCATAACGGACGTTCAAAGAAGACAAAGCAGGACTCCAGGACAGTACCACACAAATGTCATCTCCTTCCGCCTTCCGTTTTTCCCTGTTCCATTTTCCGTCACGGAACACACCGCTTTGCTCCGGCGTCACGTCCGTCTCCATATAAATGTACACTTTCAGGTTATTCCATATATTCTGATAACCGTAGACCGTGTTCCCATCGACTGTCAGTTCTCCATTTCCACCGTTCAGCACCAAATAAGGAACCGTATTCTGCCGCCGATAATCAAAATGATAAATGGCCGACTGGCGGGAAGGGGCAAAATCCACGTGCAACTGCTGGTCGCATAAATCCACCTTATAATAATAAGGCTTCACCACTTCATTGTCATAATCATAATCCATCACACGTGCCAAATCCGTCTCGTCGCCTTGAAAGGGAGACAAATTAAAAACAAAGCTTCCCCGATGGCTGATTTGCAACACAGGCAAACCATGTAACTTTCCGGATGTGTAGTCTCCTCTTTGGGGGTAAACCCTCAACATACTGTTAGGCAAATGCACAATGGGATAAGTCGGAACCAACAAATGGCTGATGTTTCCCATATAGGGATTCACATAATCCACCGGTTCGGCTTTCGATGCCGCTACAATTTGTTGCTTCATGGTACACATGCCACAAAACAACAACAAGCACAGAATTTTCTTCAAGAATCTGCTTGTCATACATATCTGTTTAAAAAGGTTAGGTGAACAAAAGTAGTCATTTAACCTGCACTTTGATTTATAAAAATCAACCAAAATATAAAAAATACGAAGCAAGGGCAACCAAAACCTACAGATTTCTCAAACTGAAAAGCATTTGGTTGCCTCTTCACAGCACAAACAAGTAACAATGCACCTATTGGCAGGCACATCAAAAGGAAAGCATGACGAGCCACACGGAATACGACCCGAGATACTTTCCCAATGCTGTTAAATTACAATAACTCCACCTTCAACTTGTTTCCCTCCGGCGTGGCCGAACTGTTGCCATACATGATTTCGTACTCGCCGGGAACCACGCGCATCGTGTTCGTGGACGTGTCGAAGAACTCAAAAGCATCGGGGGACAGTTCGATGGAAACCCTACGGCTCTCGCCCGCCTTCAGTTCCACACGGCGGAAACCGCGAAGGCTCTTCAACGGACCACCCGTGTCGCCCACCTTACGGACGTAAACCTGAACCACCTCGGCACCGTCACGCTTGCCCGTGTTCTTCACCTGAGCCGTGAACTTCATGCCCTCGCCCGTTTTCACAGAAGATTTGCTCAAACGGCCTTTGGAGATGGCGAACGTGGTATAACTCAAACCATAGCCGAAGGGGAAGAGCGGTTTATCCGTCATGTAACGGTAAGTGCGACCCTTCATGCTGTAGTCTTCAAAATCGGGAAGCTGCTCCGTGTTCTTGTAGAACGTCACGGGCAACTTGCCACTGGGATTGAAATCACCGAACAGCACGTCGGCCACGGCCAAACCTCCGGCCTGGCCCGGATACCAGGCCTGTAATATGGCATCGCATGATTCCAACTCAGGAACCAAAGCCATGGCGGAACCCGAGCAGTTGACGAACACCACTTTCTTGCCTACCGCCTTCAACGCCTTCAGGATGTCGCGCTGCACCTGGGGTAGCTCGATCGAAGTGCGGTCGCCTCCGGCAAAACCCGGACAGTTGACGTGGTTCTTTTCCTCTCCCTCCAAATCCGGAGATATGCCGCCTACGAAAACGACCGTTCCGGCATCTTTCACACGAGCAACCACTTCGGTGGGAGAAACCTGACGACGAATCCCCACGTCGAACTTCAACAAAGCCTCGCCCGCAGCCTGCATGTACTCGATTTTAATATCATAATCTTTCCCTGCCGTAGCATCCAAGGCGTATTCACGCTTTTCGCGGGCATGCTCGCCCCAGTAATCAATGACCTTCTCGCCGTTCACATACACGCGGTAACCATCGTCTCCTTCAATCACCAAATCATATTTTCCACCCTGCAACGGACGGAAAGTACCTTCGTACACCGCCGTGAAGTTTTGCAGGTTCACTCCTGCCGCAAACACGGTATTTCCCCCGTTGTTCTTATTAACCGGAGTGGCTAATTCCTGCGTGGCAACCGCCTCTCCTTTCATCTCCAGATTATTCACGTGGCCTTCAGTCCCGTCCTCCCGTCGTGCGACAACTGGTGGAAATAAGAATCGAAGACTTCATTACTCAGAAGGTCGCACCCTTTTTCATACCGCACGTCACGGCCAAGCCTTTCACGAATACCGTCCAAGACCGTATAGGTATGCGAAGGCGTACCTTCATAATTTCCCCACTGCATGACGGAATCCACCGCATTCGGCCCCATTACGACGACATCGCCACGCGTCTTGTCCAAAGGAAGCACCCCGTCGTTGTGCAACAAGACCAAAGACTTACGGGCAATGTCCAAAGCCATCTGCTTGTGCGTCTGGCAATCCACCGTATCTATGCCGATGCGACTCCAAGGTACCAACGAGTCGTCATCCATTTCCCCGAGCGCAAAACGGGCTTCCAACAAACGGCAGAGACTGGTGTCGATACGGTGTTCCGTTATCAATCCCCTATCGACTGCCGCTTCCAATTGCATGTAATCCCCCCATCCGCATTCCAAGTCCGTCCCGCTGGTTACTGCGGAAGCACTGGCCGTGGCGGCATCGGGATGCGTCTCGTGCAAGCCCGGGTTGAAAAAGTCACCGATGGCACCGCAATCGCTCACCACCACATATTTAAATCCCCATTCGTCGCGCAGGATTTGATGAAGCAAGCGTTTGCTCCCGCAACAGGGTTCTCCCTCGAAACGCTGATAGGCACACATCACTTCTTTCACATCGGCTTCTTGGACCAACACCTTGAAAGCCGGCAAATAAGTCTCCCACAAATCGCGTGGGTCAAGCTGTTCCACATCGAAATAATGACGCTTGGCTTCCGGCCCGCTGTGCACGGCATAATGTTTCGCACAAGCGTGCAGCTTGTCGTACTTGGCATCCGCAGGACCTTGCAAGCCCCTGACCACAGCCACACCCATCCGGGAAGTCAGGTAAGGGTCTTCTCCCCAAGTCTCTTGCCCCCGTCCCCACCGGGGATCGCGGAAGATGTTCACATTGGGTGTCCAAAACGTCAATCCTTCGTTCATCTGCCCGTAGCGGCCTTTTTTGTGCGCATCGTGATATTTCGCACGAGCCTCGTCGCTTACCGTCGTGTACACGGCCTCCACGGCCTCATCGTCGAACACGGAAGCCATACCCATGGTGATGGGATAAACCGTGGCGATTCCGCTACGGGCCACTCCGTGCAACGCCTCGCTCCACCAGTTATAAGGCTTGATGCCCAAACGCTCCACTGCGGGAGAAGAATTAATCATCAAGGAAACCTTCTCTTTCAGCGTCAACCTCTTCAACAAATCCTCAGCACGTTCACGAGGAGACAAATCAGGATTCTTGTAAGGTTCGTTCTGTGCCCAACCTATATCAGCCACGGCCAACCCTAACCACAAAACAAATACGGTATTTTTCATGCTTATTTAAATTATAAATGATTCTATCCTGCAAAATAAAATAATTCGCCAAAGAACAGATATGGAGAAAAACACTAATTGCATGGATAATATTAAGACCGCCCCGCCCCATAACGTAAAAGGTCGGTCCTGCTTTTTTGCAAAACCAACCTTTTGTTCAAAACGGCATCGCGACACAACTTATTTCAATGTCACGGCCAAAGGCGTTTTCAACTGACGGCCGTACCGCTCCACGTTCTCCTGCCAAACGGCCATATCCGGCATGTCATACTTGCTCCACGCGGAACCGAAATAGTAAGTAAAAGTATCCCCCGGTTCGTAGTTGCTGATTCCTACCACATGCCCCACGGCACCAGCCTCTTCTTTCGCCATCGGAACATATTCTACCGACTTCAAGTTTTCGGGGAACAAGCAAGCTATGTATATCAGCCCGTTCATCGCCTCCGGATGGTCCATCGCATCGGCATACGCCACATAACCGAGTTTTTTATTCATTACATACGCATCCGGTATACTCTTATGCACGGCAATACCGGCAGCCACCTTACGGGCTTCACTCAAATTAGCATAAGTCACTTCACATTTGTTCAGATGCGTTCCCTTGTCCAATGTAATGACACGGGTTTCCACTACGTCCTTGTCCTGACCGACTTGTACCGGTGCAAACGCCATACGGGCAGAAAAGCGCAACGGCCCCATGTCCAGGATTTCCACCTCTTTATAACATAAAGGATAGACAAAGTCCTTCCCTTCCATCAAAGCAGGCACACCGGCACCCATCGTCGGGCCTACCGTATAAGCATCCATTCCGTAACCGTGGTCGCGATGGTAAGTCAACGTACGATGCAAGGCGGCACACTCGCCTCCACGTCCGGCCTTGCGCAACTTGTCCTGCAGGCCGTACGAAGTCAACTCGCTATGGTAGAAAGTTTCGAGCATCGGACAAGGCACGTTCTTATTAAACACATCGAAACCATAAATGCGTTGTCCGCTTTTCTGGATGGCCGGACCGTATGCCCGCCAACCGTTCCGGTCGTTTTCCCAAGCCAAATCGTCTTCACGCGAAGCATACACACGCCCCCACGACGTGAAACGGTAGTCGGCCGGCTGTCCTTTCACAATCGTCAGTTCCGTGGAAGAAGCGGGACGCACGGAAGCCTGCAACAAGAGCTTGCCGTCATGGGTCAACTGATAAGGCACTTCCGTCCGGTCTCCGTCATACACCACGAACTGACGTCCGCCACCGATACCGAGTTTCTCAAATATCGTCTTGGCCTCCAGTTCCACCACATCATTACGGTTGTCTTTCGTCGTATTCTTTACCTCTACTTTTATAGAAGGAGAGTTCTTATCCTCCACGCTACCGTCCAGATAACGTACACGCTCACAAGCCGCCAACAGCCATGCACCGGTTCCGAAAGGAGACTGCGACTTGGCATCCACCTTACGGGTCGGGTCGGGCTTCTCGCCAATGGGCTGCACATAACCGATGCTGCCATCCGGTTGGAGTGCCGTAGAAACCAGATAATTCCAGGCTTTTTCAATCACCGGAGCATACTCCGTCTTGTCCAGCAAGCCATGGTTTACGCCCCACATCAGGCCGTAGGCAAAGAATGCCGTACCGCTCGTCTCCGGTCCCGGAGCATCCTCTTCGCACAACATACTGCGGCTCCAATATCCTTCCGGCCTCTGGCAGCGTGCCACACCTTGTGCCAACTCCCTGAACCGCTTCTGGAAGAAAGCGCGGTGCTCATAGTCCTCCGGCATGTCGCCCAACACCTTGGCCAGACCGGCCAACACCCATCCGTCGCCACGCGCCCAGAAACTCTTTCCGCCACTGGCTGTCTTCACTTTGGGATAAATATACTTCGCGTCGCGGTAATACAACTGGGCCTCCGCATCATACATCAGGCTGTCGCTCCACAAGTAATTCTCATACATGCGGTCCAGGAACATGCGGTCGCCCGTCAACTTGTACATCTTCGTCATCAACGGCATCACCATGTAGAGTGCATCTGCCCACCACCAGAACTTGTTCTCATCCAAATGGCAGGCGTACGTCATAACCTCCTTCGCACGGGCTACCTTATAATCGGCCGGGTTCAGGTTATACATGTCAATGTAGGTCTGGAAACAAATCTGCCAGTCGCCGAAGAGCCCGAAATCCTGGCCCTCCCCGTAAGTCTTGTACTTCCAGTTCCGCTTGTCATCGCTGTTTGCGCCCCGCCAACGGTTATGTTCGCACCACTGTTGGCTGTAATTGTAATATGCCGCCTTGCCTGTCAGGCGGTAGGCTTCCATGTTTCCGGTGTAATAAGCGGCATTGTCCCAGAACGCACGCACCTTGGGCGAATTGTTCGCCTGCCAATAATCGTTTACTTTCCCTATCAGCTGCAAGACTTCAGCCGACCCCGCGCCGCCCTGTGCCGCCACCGGGAGAAGCACTCCCACGCACCACAAGACCATCCACACGCGCAAAAACTTGAAATCAAAGTGTTTCATGTAGAATGATATTAATAATTAATGATTTGGTTCTGCATGCTTCGCATGTTCCGCAAAAGTAAATAAAAAAAACATAACCACGAAGCTTTTTAAGGATTACCTTATTAAAAACGCTATATTTTGTGTCCGCAAACAAAAACCGCGCACGGGCGTTTCCCGCAGGTTTACCTACCGTCTGCGAACTTTCCTTGCCACGTGTTCCGCTCCCTCATCCTATGTTTCAGCCTTTCTGTAAACTCATAATTTTTCAGTCCCCAGTCGGGAGCTATCAAAAGTTCCTTGGGGGATTGCGAAACAAAACGCTCCAACACCAAATCGCCCCGCAAACGTTCGATGTAGTCGATGACCAGATCTATGTACTCATCCACCGTGTACAGATGGAACCACTCTGGATGCAATCCATACTCATGCGCCATCCGCGTCCCTTTTATCAATTGGAGTTGATGGATTTTCAAAGTTGTCAAAGGTAAACGGGATACCAATGCAGCCTGCCCGACCAGTTCCTCACGCTTTTCGCCGGGCAGCCCGAGGATGATATGCCCGCCGGTACGTATGCCTGCACCCGCCGTGCGCCGGAGGGTCTCTTCCGTCTCGGCAAATGTGTGCCCACGATTGATACGGACAAGCGTACCGTCATCCACGCTCTCTATCCCGTACTCCACCATCAGGAACGTGCGGCTGTTCAGTCCGGCCAGATAGTCCAACAACGCCTGCGGCATGCAG
>ERZ780208.1881-NODE-1881-length-15865-cov-2.768691_pt1 | contig 15865 bp, 10 predicted proteins | sample MGYA00511167_ERZ780208 | MGnify/ENA primary metagenome ERZ780208 (study PRJEB29588, sample SAMEA2159202) | human gut metagenome | biome: human gut; feature: human-associated habitat; material: faeces | place: Denmark | collected 2008/2010 ... | reverse complement strand
CCGCACGCCGGCAATTGTCCGTCAGCCGCCAGGGCTGGCTGCCGGGACTGGAAGTAGGTTACCGACGCAATACCGAGAGCCGCCATCCGCTCAACGGCATCGTCGTTGGCTTTTCCTTCCCTATCTTCCAGAACCACGGAAAGGTAAAGATGGCACGCTCGCAACTGCAAAGCATCGACTATCAGAAGGAGAACGCCCGCCTCAACGCTTCTGCCGCCCTGTGGCAACTCTACGAAGAAGCTTCCGGTCTGCAAACCTCCATCCGCGAATACAACGAAACCTTAGGCCGCCAACAAGACCTGCGCTTGCTGCGCCAGGCACTCGAAGGCGGACAAATCAGCATGATAGAATATTTTGTGGAAGTATCGGTTGTCTATCAGAGCCAGATCAATCTGCTGCAATTAGAAAACCAGTACCAGAAGGCAATGGCTAAGATATACAAGAGCAAGCTTTAAATAATGAAGAATGGAAAATGGAAAATGAAGAATGGAAAAAGAAAAAATTCTTCATTCATCATTCTTCATTTCCCAAGATTTCCGGTTCCTCCGGCACATAACTGCTTCGGATGCGCCATTCCTGCGGATAGAGGTTATTGGCGCGATTGCCGATGTTCTTCACAAAGCCGAGAGGGAAACCACGATACGTAAGAAGTACAAAACCGCGAGGGGCTGTGTCCGACAAGGTCACAGCCTCTTTGCGTAAATAGGCTATGGCAGTAGGATAGTCCACTTCCTCACAGGCAAAAGCATCACGCCGAAGCAGCCTGCTCATGGCCAGCGCATGGGCGGGAATGCAGTCCTTTCCCTTCGTCCCGGCCAGCTCCACACCGGCCTGCATCACCCTGACATGCTGTTTCAAGGCAGCCAGCAAAGGCAGCCACGTCGTACGAAAAGCTGTCAGCATCTGCCCCTCAGGTAACAAGGTATAATCTTCCGCATCGCACAGCCAGCCTTGCACCATGGCCAGCTGCTCTTTTCCGAAAGCCGATGCCGAAGTAGTCCGCCCGGCATTTCCTTTCTTCCCGCGCTGTCTGCCCGATGACTGCCGATCCGCGTTTGTCCGTTGTTCCATCCGAACCTCCGGCAGACCATCGTCCTCCGACTCCTCTTCACTGCCCGCCTTGCGCAATGCGGCCAAGAAGAATCCCTCCCCCTTCGTCTTATGTGGCAGGAAGCGATAGACCGGGAAATCTTCCCCCGCCAGCAGATTGCCGGTGATTCCCCAGTCGGCAGGTACGTCGATCGGCAACACTTCGGCTCCTAACTCCCGACACAACCAGCGTACGTTTTCTTCGTTCTCTTTCGTATTATAGGTACAGGTGCTATATACCAACAGTCCGCCCGGCTTCAGGCAAGGCCAGATGTCCGTCAGGATACGCCGCTGACGCTGCCAGCAGATTTCCACATTCTCCGCACTCCATTCGCTGATGGCAGTCTCGTCCTTGCGGAACATGCCTTCGCCCGAACAGGGCACATCGGTCAGTATGAAGTCGAAGCAGCGCTCCAGCTGAGTGAAGTCCGAAGGATCGCTGTTCGTCACCACCACGTCCGCATGCCCCCACTTGGTCAGATTCTCGGCCAGTATCTGGGCACGGTTGCGCATCACCTCGTTGGCCACCAGCAGACTGCCGTCCGGCAACAGGCTGCGTACGTGGGTTGACTTACCGCCCGGCGCGGCACACAGGTCAAGAGCAGCCAGCGGTCCGCCGGGCAGATAACGCTTCAAAGCCTGCTCCACAAACATCGACGACGCTTCCTGCACATAGTAGCACCCGGCATGAAACAGCGGATCGAAAGTAAACGCCGGACGCTGTTCCAAATAGAATCCACACTCAGCCCAAGGTACCCTGTCCGATGAAGAATGAGAAATGCACAAAGAAAGATCAGTACATTTCCGGGCATTCAGCCGGATGCTGACCGGCTGCTCCGCCTCTACAAGAGCGGCAGCCAGACGGTTGTATTCTTCCTCGCCCAGCAGGGCACGGGTATATTCGGTAAATAAAGGGGGTAGTTGCATGTCGAATCTCCAATCTTATCTTTTTACAGTGCAGAAATCTCTTCTACACTCAATCCTGTACTCTGAGCAATCAGTTCCACCGAAACACCGGCTTGCTTGAACTTGCGTGCCAGCTCTTTCCTCTCTTCTGCACGACCTTCTGCAAGTCCTTCTGCACGGCCTTCCGCTCTACCTTCTGCACGACCTTCTGCCCGTCCCTCTGCCCGTCCTTCCAACTTGGCGGTGTCCAACACATCGTTCTGTATCATCACGGCATTGATGTGTTCGTCATACACGTGGCGTTCTTTGGGCGACATGTTGTAATACTTCAGTTTCTCTCGTGCCTCCGCCAATCCCGGTGCGGTGGTATCGGGCCTGATTTCACCGCTTTTCAGGTACGAAATCCATTCCTCCAACGGCGTCTTGGCTACCTGATTGAACTCGTTAACTCTTATCAGATAGTATTCGGGAAACACTTCGCGCGGCATTTTGCGTATGATGGCTCCTTCCTGCTTGGCCGAGATGCTGAGCTCGTCGCCCGTATGCACACCGACAAAGTTGGTCACTCCGTGATACAGGTAGTCGCTGCCCTTGCCAATGTCGAAATAGAGGATGCTGATGGAATACACCTTCTTCACCTCCGCATACGAATTTCCCAAAGAGATGTGTTCCGTAATGGCTTTCGATACACCATACAATACACGCTCCAGATAATACAATTCACGCGTGTTCTGAATCTCAACGATGATGATGTCGCCATTCTCTTCCTTGGCTTTGATATCCACGCGGTTAAACTTGTCGTCATAGTCGGTCTGGTTGGCTTCGCTTTCGAGTATTTCCAGAATGGTGATTTTCCGTTCCAGCAACACCGTCAGCAAGCCTTCCAGCACCACAAAGTTGGCCTTGTCGCGCAGCATGCGTTTCATGGCCCAGTCGAAGCGGATGTATTTATCTTGTACCATGAGGGAGAGTTTTTTTGAGTTTTTAAGTTTATAAGTTTATAAGTTTATAAGTTTTTGAGTTTTTGAGTTATTGAGTTTTTGAGTTATTGGGGGGGGATCTTACCCGGGTGCAGCAAATATACAAAAAGGTAGTTGCAGAGGCAAAGGAAAACTACGTTTTTCTACAAAAGTTCTCCTTTCCTTGTTCCCCAGTTAGGGAACTATCGTTTCCCGGTCAGGAAATTTCCGTTTCCCAGTTAGGGAATTTAAGTTCAAGAGTATGTCGAATTTGAGAAATACTTGCATTTTGTCATTCTGAGCAAAGCGAAGAATCTCAAAACGGATACTCGGGCATTCAGATCCTTCACTTCGTTCAGGAGGACATTACAGAATGATGATACTTTTTCATCTTGACACTCTTTGCTGGAGTTAAAGAAATTATTTCGGCGAAAGGCTTCAACAAAAAAACAAGCCATACCGTTATGAAAACGATATGGCTTGACAAACAAAACAAACAATTACTTATCTCGATGGATAAGCAACGCCTGCATCCAGTTTCGCTAAACTGAAACAGGCTCCAGAATATCACCTCACGGTGAGTTTTAGGTTTAAGTTTATGAGTTTTTAAGTTTATGAGTTTTTAAGTTGGGGGGGGGCGTTAAGGGAGCAACAGAAGGAGCAGGTTTTGAATTCCTTTTCCCTCCTCTGTGAAACTCTGTGTCCTCCGTGGTGCAAAAACTCACCATCCCAAAAACCGGTTTATTTCCTCAAAAGCGGCATCTTTCAGCAACACCTTCTTTTGTCCGTCCAGCAAGTAGAGCGAAGGCATGGCTTTCAGGTCGTACAGCGCACCGGTCTTCACTGCCTCACGGTCGGTGCCTACCACCCAACCTTCGGGCATATCGGGCAAGGCTTTGCGCCAGGCTTCTTCGTTGCCTTCGGTATAAATGGCCAGTACACTCATTCGTCCCGTCTTCACAGCTTCTGCCAGTGCCGTGCTGGCTGTCATCTGCCCCAATACGGCGTGGCACGACTCACATTCCGGGTCGTAGAACACCAGTAACAAGCGGTCGCCCTTCACCGGTGTAGCGGCCAGCGTGTGGCGGTTGCCGTCGGGCAGGTAGTAGGTGAAGTCCGTTGCCCGATTGCCTGGATTGTTCCGTTTCAGCAGGCTTAGCCTGAAGCCGAATCTCGAAATTTGTGCATCCCCTTTGGGGAATTCCTTGATCAGTGCTTCCAGATACATTCCATATAGATGTTCGTTGTAGAAAGGCGAATTCGGATTGTAGAGGTAATCATCCGCCATCTTCATCAGCACCGGGCATGCATAAGTCGAAGGAATAAACCTCTTGCACCAGTTCTCCATGCTTTCACGCATCAGTTCGTCCGGCGTCGTGCCATCTGCCAGCAGGGCGATGAAGTTCACAAAGCCCTGTTCGGTCACGTCACGGTTATCCACCAAGGTGGTGTCGGCAAAGTCGAAACGCTCCCAGTAGTGGGTGAGGAGGTAGGACTTGCGGGCTTCGGATTCCATCAGGGTGGAGGGGATGGTGGGGAAGGGGAAATTTGGTTGCATAATAGTAGTATCTTTGCAAGGAATAGGTTGGTTATAATTGTTCCTAGTTTGACAGGCAAAGAACAGAAGCATTAAAAATATAGTAAAAGATAGATTTTTCATGTTACAAATGTTTTAAATACTAAATAGCATCTACTCATTGATTAAGATATCTCTAACACAACGTACATACCCTTTTTTTGCAGTGGACCAATCTAAAATTAAGTCTTTTTTTTGGTCAAAAATGAACCCTGACCTCAAATTACCATTTGTATATACACCTTGATCATTATATCCAAATTGAGTAAACGTTATTAAATTATCATTATTATTTCCACTATTACTCCAAAATGTTTCTCCACTTGTATAACCGGCATTTTCTTTATCAGGTATCAAATCAGGAAATCTATCTTTGGTAAGCGTGGTGTACATTAACATTATTTCACGTTGATTGGGGACCCGATATCCTGTTGGGCAAGGATTATAGTTTTGATATCCATTAAAATCAGTCATATTATTTTCTACTCTTGGATAGACCATTACATCTTTCTTGATAGTAGATGTTAAATCAGTAACAAGAACAGCCATAGCTTTATAAGGTCTATTGACATCATTTCGTTCATGATGTTTGTCTTGACTGCCTATAACCCGTGCAGTTCTTACTGATTTACCTTCAAGTTTGGACATTTTTATAATATATTCTTTGTATTTATTTTTATTAATATTCACCATTACATCTGTATAATACTCTGGCGATTCGTTAATATTTAGTAAAGAAAGGCCCATGTTTCTTACGCATCTATAATCATATTTCTCCAGATTGTAAGAAACAGAATAATTATATTCTCCTCTTGATGCTCCTTCTTCAGCCCATAACACCCAAGGATTATATGGATTATTATTGTAATAACTACTACTTGCCAGATGCCAATACGGATTAGAACTATTATTTTCAAAATATCCTTCCGGATACATCCATGTTGATTGAGGCAAAGAATACTGTCCGATCCATAAATCCGTAAGCTGGTCTATTGAGGCCAAATACCATCGAATTTCATCTTCATCAATTATATTATCCCCATCAAGGTCTCTGTTTCTGCCGAAACATGCATACCAGATTTCATCATAAGGATTCTTCAATTTACCATAGTTGTCAATTTCCCGGAACATCACTTCATCCCACTTTAAATTTGGACTTAAAATTTTAAGTGTATTTTCTCTTCCATTATATTGAGTATTAACATGCTGTTGGTTGTCTGGAAATTGATTTATTGTTTTAGCCCTCAACCGCCCAGTCTCATTTATAGACTCAACTCCCCAAGCTGTTTTTAACTCATTATCCATTTGATTATAAAAGGTATATACCGGAGCTTGAGAAATGGTAACGACTGTTTCTGCCAAAGTGGTGTTACCGTCCGGACTATAGAAATTGCCTTGTTCACAAAAGTGCAACATTCTATTGTCGCCATTGACAACCTTCTTCCATAAGAGTAAATTTTGGACTTCTGAATCCAAGACTGCATTCGGTGTTTGATAATAATATTCTGTAGGGTCGTATTTGTAAATATATTCATCGACAAACGCTGTTACAACTACATAATCATCGTTTTCGGTGTTTGATTTCACAAAGATGTAACTCTTATCAGTTCTTTTTTTCTGAGCCTCAAGAAATAAATGATTGATCAGCTGGTCTATATCATATAATTTCACTAGATCATTATTGTATGATGGAGATTCAAAACCGTTTCCTCCAAAAGGAGGTGCAGCAGTTCCTCCGTTTGTTATCTTACCATGTCCGCCGTCATAAGCTGAATAACCTGGATATTTCGCGAATACTTTTGTAGGATCAGTTCCATTCTCAAATTTCAATTCCTGATTTACCATGAATTGCACCCATTTATAATCATGCAGTTTGTCTGGACCTGCTATTTGCAGTTCTTCTAGCTCTGCGTTAGAATATTCACCTTCCGTTTTATATTCTCCATCTTCTTTTTTCGCAAATTTTTCTTTGTCAAAAACTTTAAGTCCTTTTTGAAATGGCGTACTGATAGCCCATGAGAGTCCTTCCAAGATCGCTCCTTTTGTAAGTTTAAAGTAAGTACGTCCATAGTGGGCATCCATAGATTTGACTTCATTTCCCGCAACTATGACATCGCCTTCAACGCCGGGATTTTTTTCTTTTTCTTCTTTAACTTCGACAATCATCGAATTGACATCAGTTACAGTCACTTCATAAATATAGTGCGAGTTCCTGCTTGTATAGTAGTCATTGATTGCTCTAATTTTTTCCTCTTCATTTAGCGATTCTTTATAACCGCTTGCTCCTAAATGGATTGTATAGATAGCATTGGCATATACAAACCTATTAGGCGTTACAGTCTCATCTACATAGGAAACAGTACCTTCAAATACAACGTAAGTCGAATTTTTATTGGCATACACAAAGTCACCATTTTCTTCAATTTTACCTGGAAGCAAAGGATTTTCTGGTACCTTCGTTTTACTCCTTTTTTCCCTTAAAGAGTAATGGGTCTGTCCATCAATTAAATCAGTACTTGCTTCTATGTTTTTCTGTGGTTCCAGTCGGTTTTCCGGTATATAGAATGTAAAGGAATATGTCTCATCTTTATAGTCATCATACACCTTTTTAAATGAATAAGCTGACATGGAGGCATAAGTGGGTTTGTCGTCGGGATTGGGGGATTCATAGTCAACACCTTCTTTCATAAAAACATTGGTACCTTGAGGAATATTTTCTACCCAATAACTCTTTACTGAAAACTCAAAATTTGTGTATTTGGTATTTTCCCCCTTTATGTTAAATGTAATCTTAGCATCTGTACGATATAATTTTATTACCGGACGTTCTTGATTATCTTTTTCAGCTCCTATTATCTGCCCTTGTTCATCAATGTTAATCTGGCCGCCGGGTTGAGCAGCTTCCATTTTACCCGACATAAGCAACATGTTTCGTTCCACATTGTAAGGTGTATTCAACCGTGATGTAGCAGCCAATAAAGCTCCTTCTGTATTTATGTCATTTAATACTTCTTCTGATAAGTCACCGGCACCGGTATTCGGATTGCCTACCGCATAAAACTTTTTATTGTATCCTGAATGCAAACCAATTGTAACAGTTCCTTTGCCTGTAGTATTGGGAAATCCTGTGGTATTATAAAATTTTTTATTATCCAGGCTGCCATCCGAATTGAAAACGAACAAATAGAACCCAGACAAGGTCTGTTCGCGTTCATCACTTAATGAACTTCTGCTTATTACATCAGGTGAATCAATTCCGAACCCTACTGTGACCTCAACTTCTCTTCCTTCTTCTATCATCACACTTTGCTGCTGAATAGCATCTATACAAGATGCCAGAACCGAAATTGATAATAAAAACAGAATTATATAAAGCAATAAATTCTTCATAATCAGATTGTATTACTAATCAAATGTTGGTACTTCAATGGTAAATTCACTCCAAGGTTGTACGACGACATAACTGATGTCGGTTTCAATAGGTGATTTTATGCGTATAAAGATTTTATACAATGTGTTTCGCTTAATTTGTGACAAATAAATTTTTTTTTCAATATAAGAATTCCCGTCAATTGTATACGTCAAGGAAATGTAATATCTCAACTCAGAATCTTCAATAGGAAAATTCATATTGTCCACTTGAAGGTTCTCTCCTCCATAAACGTTTTCAAGAAGATAAGGCTGTTCTAGTTTATCTGAAAAAGAAGTAAATTGGTTATTAATGTTTTCAAGTTCATTATCAGAAGGTAAGTCATTACCTAGTAAATAGGTATCGACAAATGTGAAACCTTCCCACAAGATTCTTGATTTATTGTACGATATATCATTAGCACCAGTATTTAATAAATATCCTTTATTAGGTTCTTGATCTAATGCTATTTTTTTTATTGCGAGAAAACTTTCTTCCGAACTTTTAGTACAATAAATCCCCAACTTTGCCACACACCTTGTAGCATTAATCAAAGCTTTAAATATTATTTTGTTGCCTTCAACTGACGAAAAATTAGCTGTACCCTCACCTGTCATCGGCACTTTGTTATCACCCTTATATTCAGTCAGGACGAACATTTTTCCTTTAAGCTCATCTAACGTTTTTACATCAGAAAAATCTACTGGAGCAGTACTACCTTTACCATCATCCGTATAAGGCTGGTTTAAGAGTAGATAAATCTTTAACGATTGCTTAACATCTATATTCTCTGCTTCTATTTCAGTCTGCAAAGTAGTCTTTATATCTATTCCGTCAGTTCCTACAGGAGTCCATACATTCTGACTGCTTACAACGTATGTGATTAAATTCTCATTATTATTATCAAAAATCCATAGCCGTATGATATCAGGCTCAGAGTTATCAGGTAGCAATTCATCTGCTCTCGTCGTAATATCCAGATTCAGCGTGATGGTCCGCTCCTGTGCAGAAGGTTCTTCCGCATAGGGAGACGCATCGCTGCATCCTGCCAGGATGAGCAGCATGAGCCAAGTAGCTATGGATATTATTTGCTTCATATAATTTGAGTTTTTAAGTTTTTGAGTTTTTTAGTTTTTAAGTTTATCTGTTTATTAGTTTGTCAGTTTTTTAGTCAACAACTCAACAACTTAAAAACTTAAAAACTCAAAACTTACAAATTTACATTCTGTATTCGTTTGCTCCATCCTAACACCCCGATCGATACGTTGGCATATACCCAGCTGCCGCCGGAGAGGAAGAAGGAGAGGTCGTAGTCGTAGCCGCGATCCAGGAACTCCTGGCGGGAGTAGCGGTACAGCTCGTCGTAGTTACACAGGCGGCTGAGCAGGTCGGGCAGGTTGACTTCGATGACCCGTTTGCCGGTTTCCTTGTGCTCTACTACCAATACTTCGTCGTCGGCCATGTCGTCGTGGGCAAAGATGCGCGAGGTCATGAAGTCGGCATGTCCCATGTTTCCTATGGCCGTCGTGCGGCTGCCGACATCAGGGTCTTGGGTATTCCACGTGACATAAGGTGTACACAGGGCCTTGATGCTGGAGTCTTCGGAATTATCATGGTTCAGCCGGATGTTGCCGCCGGTGATGTAGAGGTTGTAGTCGTCGATGTCCATCGCTGCGGGGTCGTCCACGTCGCGCAAGATGACGCTGATGTAATTGGTGTTTCTGACCAACGACAGGGTGTGATAGGCATACTGCCCTTGTCGCACTTCGACGGGCTGGTCGGAAATGGAATGCCAAATGGTATCCAACGGTTCGCCCTGGTGGTTGACTGCTCCGACGCCGTCGTACAGGCGGTTATGGTCGAGGGGAATCTGCAGGTCTTCCATGCGGCTGTTCTCGTTCATTTCAGTACGCATGAAGCTGCCTCTCTGGTCGTCGCTTTTACACTGATGTGCCAGTGCCACGAAGCGGTATTTCCCGTCGGGAAGGTCCAGATACATGTTGTAGCCATACTCCCGCAGGGGTTGGAACTCGTTGTCGTTGGCTTCGGTAAGGCTGTCGATGTAGTTGCCCTGTTCGTCGAAGATGTAGAGGGTGACTTCGCCCACATGGTCAGCGAAGAGGTCGGAACGATGCAGGTTGTAGTCATAGACGAAGTTGACATACACGCCCCGTTCGCACCCGTCACGATTGTCGAAGATCAGGTCGGTGCACGACGTAACGGACAAGCCCAGCAGTAATCCTGCCAGCCAGCCTGCCTTCAGTATATGTTTGGCACAATGGTTCATAAGTAAATGAGTTTGTTAGTTTTTGAGTTTTTGAGTTTTTAAGTTATTGTGTGATTGGCTTTTAAAGTGAATAAGGCAATGACTTACGAACTCAGAAAACTAAAGAACTAAATACTTGTCAAGTTGTTTTTATCGCTTTATTCAGGTAAATGGCGAGGTGTGTTTATTCACCACAGATTTCCCGGATTGACACAGATTTGTTCTTGAACTTCGGATTGTCCGAGTCCGTCCGTCTGTGTGACAATCCGCGTAATCTGTGGTGAATACGAGGCACAGCCTCACGCACACTATGTTACAGATCTACACCCTGTGAACGTTTTGCCCAGGAGAGGACGTTGATTTCGGCACGGATATAGCCTTCGGCCTTATCATCGGAACTTTCACCTGGTTTGGTTATAACAGGTTCGCCCGGTCCGGTAATTTTATTAATTTTTACTTCATACCAGTTGTTACGCACTACTCCATAACGACCAAGATGCTGTATTCCGTAGGTTTCACCATCGTTCCAATCAGTTTCATCATCGTTAAAATGACGAATGCGGGCTGCGTAATAATAGCTTATACCTTCTTCATAATAACGGATGGTACCTACCTGATTCCAAATGGCGTTCCACTGATCATCAGTTCCATTCTGTAACTCAAACAATTCTTTCAATTTATCTTTTGAATTATATATGCCTCCTTTAGCATCTATCTTTAAACTCAAAGCACCCTCAGCAATTGTACTTTCCTGAGCAAGTACATTATTAGCAGCATCTGTAACAACCTTACAGATACCATTAATTGTACCTCCTCCATTATTCAACGAAATATTATTAGCCGGATATTTTGTTGGACTTGCTCCACAAATGAAGAAATCTTGTTTAGTAGCTTCAGTCTGGCCTTGAAATTTGACCTTATAAATAGTCTTCAGCAGTACAGAGGTCGTTTGATTTTCCACTTGTTTGTCGTAATCCATTGTATTTTCGAAACAATAAAGGGCATAGTCTTTAACGGGATTATCTGTTTTATTATCAGCAGTATTCTCATTCCAATCTTTATCTTTGGGAGGATTGTTAGTATTTATAATACCATCTTGGTCATTATAATACGTAGTAAAATCACTATTAGTAACTGCAGTTTTATAGTTGCCATCTTCAGCCCAATAAATGCGATAATAATTATTACCACTAAAATCAATTGGAATCACAGACGTACCGGCAAAACGAGTAATCGTATTTGTAGCTCCTCCAGTAGCATTAGCCAGCCATGAACCTGCTTCAGTCGCAGCCTTATATCCAGATACATCACGGACCAATTTAGTAGAATTATTGGTAACGTTTAATAACCAACCTTCTAATTTTACTACATCACCATTATAAATACCTTGATTATCGTTCACTGTTTTTTCGTATATCCCATTAGAATACGTAAATCCGGAAAGTGTTACTTTAGCAACAACACGTTCGACATAGATTCTTGCCGCATCATGGCTGAGTGCTTCATTCTCGGTCGGATAAACTTCTACCGGCACCAAAGTCTTGGCTGCAACATTGTTCATAGCTCCTGTACCCGGTACAGTAGACAACGGAGCATTGCACATCGTAAAGCCGTCCTTATTATCACCACCTATATAATTACTCAATAAATTATCTCCTTTTAAAATCGCTTGGAAATCAGATAATTCTCCTGGAGTAGAAGAAGTTTCTCCATTATTAATAGTTAAGCTATGAGTGGTAGCATCGACTGTAACAGAAGACGGTACATTCAATATAACTAAAGCATATAACTTCTCATTTTTTGTTTCATCTACCATTGGTGCTTCGGTAACTGTGACCACCTTTTCGGTAACTTGAGCCGAAGGATCATCTTGCGTTGTAATACCAGACAGTTTATAAGCACTCACGAAGGTTGCTTTTGTATCAGGATCAGGATCAGGATCTCCAGCATTTTCCTTTGCCGTCTTAAAAAAGACAATCACACCGTCATTGATTTTATATTCATTGGTGGTGCCATCATTAAATTCAATATCATGGTCGCTTGTTTGATCATCATTCGCCCTCGTCATACTTCCACTCGTAGTAGGTGTATTAATCGCCACCCTTACATACCCTTTGGTTCCAACATATTCATTGGAGTTACCATTCCCTGAACTTTCGTCCAGCGAGTCGGAGCAGGCCGCCATCACTAATGTGGCAGTCAGCATCCAAGCCATGTTTTTAAAAATCTTTTTCATAATCTTTACTTATTTATCGAGTTTATAATTATTTGTTTTGATCTGCTTTGTTTTGTTTTAAGGACTTAGGGTTGAGAGTTGAGGGTTGAGGGTTTAGGGTGAATTGTTGACCTTGGTTTTACCCTTAGCCCTTTACCGTTCTGCGTCATTCCTGAGTCTACTTTGCTCTGTCATCCTGAACGGAGTGAAGGATCTGTTATCACGTAGCTTTCGAAGGAGATCCTTCACTACGTTCAGGATGACAGAATGACAACTACGTTATGCTCTAAGGCAAAAAGTGTACTTTTTAAAGTGGACTCATTTATATCGTTTTTAATTCTTCATTCCTCATTCTTCATTCTTCATTTCCAACTACCTTCCTGTTCTCCTCCGCTTCCTTCACTCCCCCTTGCAGTGCCTCTTCCAGCAGCGGGAGGGCTTCGTCGTAGCGGCTTTGCAGTAATAGCGATACGGCGCGGGCGTTGGCAGCCTGCGGACTGTTGCCCGCCTTGTCCAAGTAGGGCTGTGCCTGCTCGGTCAGTCCCTGCTCCAAGAGGGCACAGGCGGCGTTGAGGTTGGCCACTTCGCTGTCGGGGTACATGCGTACGGCTACGTCGAACACCTGTTTGAAATCGTCGCTGCCCGGTTCGTAGGTCTGCGCCACGGCAAACATCTCGTCGAGGCTGAGGTTTTGCGGGCGGGTGCGGAGCACTTCTTTAGCTTCGTTTACGTTGAAGCTGCGCACGGTGTAGTCGATGCGGTAGTCGGTGCGGCGCAAGCCGGGATAGCACTCGGCCAGCAGGGTGGCGTAGGCTTTGGGGTAGCGGCTGCGGATGGCGCGCTCCTTGGCGTCGGGTTCCTGGTCGCTGTCTATCAGGGTCAGAATGCCGTCGCGGTCGGCCAGCGTGCTGCCTGCCACGTAGCGGCGCAGGCCTTCCCAGTTCTCGGGCACGAAGTCGGTGACGAACAGCGTGTCGACAAAGCCGTAGCGCGTCTGTACGTACGCCTTCAACGCCTCGGTGCGGCCTTCGGCCAGACGGGTGTTGCTGCGGTAGGTTCCTTCGGGCGAGGCATATCCACGCAAGGTGATGCGGGTGATGCGGAAGTCGCGGTCGTGCAGGATGGTATCGATGGAGGCGTGTATGCGCGCCAGTTCATCGGGGTTGCGGCGGTAGGTGGGGTTGATGTCGGTACGGTTCACCACGAAGTCCAGATAGGCTTCGCCGCTCAGTGCGCGCCGCTTCTCCACTTCCACTTCGGGAGCGATGTAGGCCAGCCGGGGACGAAAGGCGATGTCGGCCTGCTGCAGTGCCAACTGACTGCCCGGCTGCACCTCGCCACAGCCGCAGAGGTCTTCGGTGATGCCCAAGCGAGCGGTGTCCATCCAGGGCTCGTAGGGCAGGGAGGTGCGGTAGTCTATCGTCTGTGTGGCGCCGTTGCGGTCGTAGCGGATGATGCGCCACGGGGTGTCGGCATAGTGGCGACGTCCGTTGCGCTCGTAGTAGAGCTGGCGTCGGCGTCCCATGACCTCGATGGCCGGCAGGGCAATGCGCTTGTCGTCGGCCTCGAGCAAGGGAATCAGGACGACAGAGCGGTTGGACTCTACCTTCATGGCCGAGAGGTCGAGCCGCATGGTGATGATGACGCTGTCGCGCAGGCGGCAGACGTCGGTGGCTTCTACCGCCGCTCCGCTTTGCAGGGGCTGCCGGGCAGCCAAGGGCAGGGCGGTGAGGAGGGTTGCCAACAAGATGCTGTATGTGAAGACGATTCGTTTCATGTGTATGAATGGCGTTTATTTAGTTTGCAGTTTTTTTAGTCTGTTGTTTTTTTCGAGGTGGTTATCCGTGTCCGTCCGTCTTTTCCGTGTCGTCCGCGTATCTCGGAATTCCACCTTATTATATATCAGAAAACATAGATCAGATTGAGTGCGGCTTTGGTAGGTCCGAAGTAGTGGTGCGGTTCGTTGTCCTCCAACTGTTCGCCGCATCGCGGACAGAGGTACTTGTCGGCTCGGGTGTAGATGTATCCCACGCCGATGACTCCTTCGAGGCTCCAGCGTCGCGACAGCATCCAGTGGTAGCCGTAGGCCACGCCGATACCCGTCATCCAGCCTTCGTAGCGATGGCCTTTCAGGTTGCCGAAGTCGGTGCCGAAAAGTTTGAAGTCGAGATTAAGGTTGCTGAAGTTGTACACACCTCCCAGCAGATGGGTGCCTACAAAGTGCCCGTTGAAGCGTTCGCACAACCAGTAGCGAAGTTCCGGCTGGATGAGCCAGTGCTTCCACTTCTTGTTGTTGTCGCCGAAGGTCCAGCCATTGAAATTGGCCGAGAGGTCGAGTGTCCATTTGGGGGACAAGCCGACTTCCGCTCCCACATTGATGGTCGTGGTAACGTCGTACAGCAGGTTTGTCTTCACAGCCCAGTTCTGCGCTGAGAGAGAAATGCTAACAAACAGTAGGCAAAGCATCAGGCTTTGTTTTACTATTTTTATGCCCATAACACAATTTTTTTCTTTATCTGGATGTTGTTTTGTTCTTCTGTTACTTCGTAGGTAACGGGTGTTTCCATATTTTTTGCAAATGACGCTTTATATTTACATATACACAAATAAAAGTGACAATTTAACATTTTTAATTAACATAAATATGCAGAAAAATACAAATAACAGATAAAGTACGTTGTAAAGAGGCATCACTTCTCTTCATTGGATTCGAGGATTGTAAGGTCTGCTGCCTGTTGTCGTTGCCCGGGTGGCTGCATAAGAGGCTGTTTTTTTTGACATTTCATCCCCGAAAGGAGGCGCGCATGCGGTTTAGAAGGCGATGTTTCATCGTAACTGTTTATTGTACAGATTGTTACGGTGAAAGATGAGCCTTGGGGAACAAGGATGGAGGATCAGTTTCACATTCTCCTTTGTATCGGCTATTTACAATACAGGTCGCAAAAGATATCGAAAGAACGGGATGCGGACAGAAGTATGTCGGCATTGGGACGGTGAAAGCATGTGGTGAAAGATGTGGTGAAAGATCATGTTTCACCGCATCTCGCTGTCTGTCAGTAAGATGAAAGCCGGTGAAGGCGTGAAGGCAAATTCAGAGCTTCTTAACTTATGAGTTGAAAAGGCTTCAGTCAACAAGGCTACAAGACCGGAATGTCCTGCCTGATAAAGTGCCGTTTTGACGCGGATTGCTACAAACGCCTTGTTTACCCGTCAACTTGTTGCTTGCTAACTGCAATTTGAGCTATATATTAATAGGTGTCATTTGCAAGGTGCATGTTTCACCTGCCTGAAGAGGCACTTGGCGAACGCAAACATCTACTTTAGCCGGCTAAAGTAGGTAGTTATGCTGCAGAAGGTGGCAAGCAATCTTGGGAGGGGTAACAAGCAATGTCCGACAGGATAACAAGTATTGTCCGGCCAGATAACAAGCATTGTTCGCGAGCCA
>ERZ780208.1880-NODE-1880-length-15879-cov-6.078804_pt1 | contig 15879 bp, 13 predicted proteins | sample MGYA00511167_ERZ780208 | MGnify/ENA primary metagenome ERZ780208 (study PRJEB29588, sample SAMEA2159202) | human gut metagenome | biome: human gut; feature: human-associated habitat; material: faeces | place: Denmark | collected 2008/2010 ... | reverse complement strand
GGGGCCGCTTTCGCATCACAACGGGGCCGCCGTTGCAACGCCGCGAGGCCCCCGCGGCAAGGTCGTAAGGGCCCCGCGGCTCGACGAAAAGACAACGGCGGGAAGCGACGGAGCGTAAGTCACTGACTGTCAGCGCATCCTGTTTTTCACGAAAAACGCGCTATTTTGCGTCGTAGCGCAGAAATCGCGGTTCGGAAGCGAATTAACCTATGTTAAAGTAAGGTTTTTTGAGGTCAGAGGTCAGAGTGATGAGTGAAGAGGTATGATTACTCTTGTTGCACGAATACGCCCGACACCAACCGACAAGACATATCATACCTCTTCACTCATCACTCTGACCTTTGACCTGAAAGCATATCATACCTCTTCACTCATCACTCTGACCTAATCAAATATTACATTTTTATGAAATCTCGCCCTTGCCGGCATACTTATCCGGGATTATTCATATCTTTGCACCGGACAAAACACCGGATTATGGAACGGACAAAGATACTTGTCGTAGACGACGAAGAGACCCTCTGCGACGTACTTCAATTCAATCTGGAGGCCGAAGGCTACGACGTCGACGTTGCCTACAGCGCCGAGGAAGCCCTGCGGCTTCCGCTCCACAGCTACGGCCTCGTGCTGCTGGACGTCATGATGGGCGAAATCAGCGGGTTCAGGATGGCCCGCATGATGCGCGACAATCCCGCGACGGCCGACGTGCCGATTATCTTCTGCACGGCCAAGGACACCGAGGACGAGATGGTCGCCGGACTGCGGCTCGGCGCCGACGACTATATCACGAAGCCCTACTCCGTGCGCAACGTCCTGGCCCGTGTCCAGACCGTCCTGCGCCGCACCCGACGGAACAGCCGCGACGACGGTGCCGGCGAGGACCGCATAGTCTGTCTCGGGCTGGTCATCGACACAGCGCAGAAGCGGCTCACCGTCGACGGCACGGAGGTCCCCCTGCCGAAGAAGGAGCTGGAGATTCTCCGTCTGCTCATCGCCAACCCCGGACGCATATTCTCGCGCGAGGAGATTCTGTCGCGCGTATGGAGCGACGAGGTCGTCGTGCTCGACCGCACCGTCGACGTAAACATCACACGCCTGCGCCGGAAGCTCGGCGACTATGGCCGTCACATCATCACAAGACCCGGATATGGCTACGGATTCAAGGCATAAGGCGCTGGCCTATCATCACAAGCTGTTCCTCCTCCTGATGATTTTCTCCGGCGCGCTCGTCACCTGCAGCCTCGTCTTCCAGCACCGCCGCGAGACCCACTTCAAGGAGGAACAGCTCAACGCGCGCCTCCAGCTCTTCAACATGAAGCTCACCGACGCCCTCGAAGACAGCATCGCGCCCGACGAGTTTCTCCGGCGGACGGCGCTGCCCCTGCCCGACCTGCGCATCTCAATCATCGACCCACGGGGCCGCGTGGCCTTCGACAACACGCTCGACACACTCCCCACGGCCAACCATCTGAGCCGCGAGGAAATTGCCGGAGCCATGCGCTACGGGACGGCCTACACCGTGCGCCGCCACTCCCAATACAAGGACGAGAACTATTTCTATTCGGCCATGGCCGACAGCAGCGGGACAATCGTCCGCTCGGCCGTCCCCTACAGCTCGCTGTCGCTGGCCGACCTGCTCGCGGCCGACCGCGACTTCATCTGGTTCATGACCGCGGCCGCCCTCCTGCTCGGTGTGCTCGCCTATTTCGCCACACGGCGGCTCGGCCACAACATCTCGCGGCTCAACAGCTTTGCCGAGCGGGCCGAACGCGGTGAGCGCATCTACGCCGACGATGCCTTCCCCGACGACGAGCTGGGTGAAATCTCCAACCACATCGTGCGCCTCTACGCCCGCCTCCAGAACGCCGTGGCCGAGCGCGACCGCCAGCACCGGCTGGCCCTCCACGAGGAGCAGGAGAAGATAAGAATCAAGAAGCAGCTGACCAACAACATCAACCATGAGCTGAAGACACCCGTGGCGGCCATGCAGGCGTGTCTCGAAACGCTCATGACCCACCCCGACCTGACGGAGGAGCGGCGCGCGGGCTTCATCCGTATGTGTCACGCCAACTGCGAGCGGCTGGGCTCGCTGCTCAACGACGTGGCCACCATCACGCGCATGGACGACGGCAGCCGGCTCATCGCCCGTGCCCCGATGGACCTCACCGCCATTGTCCGCGCGGCCATCGACGACACGCCGGAGAGCGGCATGACGCTCCTGTCGGACCTCCCCGACGGCCTGACCGTCTGCGGCAATGCCGACCTGATGACCTCGGTGTTCCGCAATCTGATAGACAATGCCGTGGCCTATTCCGGCGGCACACGTCTCGAAATCAGCCTCGTCGGCGACTCTCAGGACATGCTCACCCTACGCGTGGCCGACAACGGCACCGGCGTCGAGCCCCAACACCTGCCCCATCTCTTCGAGCGCTTCTACCGCGTGGACAAGGGACGCTCGCGCAAACTCGGCGGAACGGGCCTCGGCCTGTCCATCGTCAGAAACGCCATGGTCTTCCACGGTGGTACCATCAGCGTGGCCAACCGCGACGGCGGAGGCCTTGAGTTCATCATGACGGTAAGGAAGGGGTGATTGTTAAGGAGATAAAGGGAGGTAAAAGGAGATAAAGGAAGGTAAAAAGGAGATAGAGGACATCTCTGTTTATATTACCATAGTAAGCTTATCTGGAAGCCTTTATGTGGGCATATCGCAGTCCCCTCCTTTCGAAGGAGGGGCTAGGGGTGGTTAGACAATAATGTATTTGAAATACAGCAAATTGAATAGCATTGAATGACTAACCACCCCTAACCCCTCCTTCGAAAGGAGGGGACTGCGATATGCCCGCATAAAGGCTTCCAGATGGGCTTACTATGGTATGTCCTTTATCTCCTTCTATCTCCTTAACAATCTCCTTTTACCTCCTTACAATCTCCCTTTACCTCCTTACAATCTCCCTTTATCTCCTTTTTTATCAATAATTATGTGGCCGTTTGCGGATTAATCGCTAATTTTGCACCTTATATAATTGTAACTGATTCTCAATGATTAAGATAAAAGTCATCAACAAGGGCAGCCAGCCGTTGCCCGCATACGCCACTCCGCAGAGCGCCGGAATGGATCTCAGAGCAAACCTCGACTCCCCCGTCACGCTGCATCCGATGCAGAGGATGCTCATCGGAACGGGGCTCCACATCGCCTTGCCCGAGGGTTTTGAGGCACAGATAAGACCACGCAGCGGACTCGCCTTGAAACACGGAATCACCGTGCTCAACTCACCGGGAACGGTCGATGCCGACTACCGCGGCGAGATAAAAGTCCTGCTGGTCAATCTCTCCGACGCCGACTTTGTCATCAACGGCGGCGAGCGCATCGCCCAGATGGTCATCGCGCGCCATGAACAGGCTGTCTTTGAGGCAGTCGACGAGCTCGACGAGACAGAACGGGGAGAGGGAGGTTACGGTCACACGGGCGTGGAATGACCCGAGGATGACGGCCGACAGATTTCACTAACACAAACAGAAAATGTCCGGGATATGATGAGATTGAAATGTCTTGCAGCCTTGATGTTGCTCCTCACCGCCATGCCGGCGTCCGCACAGGGGCGCAAGGCCGTAAAAGCGGCGCGCAAAGCCAAGAAGACGGCGGTCGCGGCCGACACGGTCAGCGCCGAGAGAAGACGGCTCGCCGACGGCGTTTTCATGGAAGCCATGGTCCAGCGGCACAAGGGCAACAGGACGGCGACGTTCGACATGTTGCGCCGGTGCACGGAACTGAACCCGCAGGCGGCGGAAGCCTACTTCTTCCTCGCACAGTATTATAACGGGCTGAAGGACAAGGACAAGGCGCTGGAGAACATCAAGCGGGCGGCGGACCTGCGGCCTGACAACCACACCTATCTCGAAACGCTGGCACAGGCTTACATCGGCAGCAGACGATATGACGAGGCCATCGACGTCATGGAGGGCATCGTGGCGCGGGAGAAGAGCCGCGACGATGTGCTTTCGATGCTCGTCCAGCTATACATGCAGAAGGATGACTACGCCAAGGCCATCGCCACGCTTGACCGGCTGGAGACCATCGAGGGAAAGAGCGAACGGCTCTCGTACGCCAAGAGCAGCATCTACACGCAGAAAGGTGACCGCAAGGCGGCCGTGGAGGAAATGAAACGGCTGGCGGACCAGTATCCCAACGACCTCAACTACCGCGGCATGTACGGCGACATTCTCCTCGTCAACGGCGAGAAGGAGAAGGCGCTGGAGGTGTTCAGCTCCATTCTCCGCGAGGAACCGGACAACAGTCACGCGCTGGCCTCGCTGCGGCTCTATCACAAGGAGAACCATGACACGGCCTCGGCTGACTCGATCACGCGGATTCTGCTGATGGACAAGGATACGGACTCGGCCACACGGATTGAAATCATGCGGCAGGAGATTACGGAGAACGAGCAGAACGGTGGCGACAGCACGAAGATTCTCCGTCTCTTCGACATGATGGAGGCAGTCCCGCAGGAGAACGCCGATGTCTCAGAGTTGCACGCGGCGTACATGAATCTGAAGAAGATGCCGCAGGATAGCATCAGCCGCGTGCTGCGCCACATCCTGACGATTGAGCCGGACAACGCCGCGGCAAGGCTTCAGCTGGTCGGCTACGCCTGGAGCAGGGAGGACCGCAAGACCGTGATTGAGCTGTGCGGAGCCGCCCGTCAGTACAATCCGGACGAAATGGCGTTCTACTACTATCAGGGAATGGCCTATTACATAGATGATGACTACGACAGCGCGCTGAGCACGTTCCAGAACGGCATCGGCGTCATAACGGACAAGAGCGACCCGGCCATCGTCTCCGACTTCTACTCCGTGATGGGCGAACTGCTATATAAGAAAGGACGGAAGGAGGAGGCATACGCCGCATACGACTCCTGTCTGCAATGGAAGGACGACAATATCGGCTGTCTGAACAACTATGCCTACTATCTGAGCATGGACGGACGGGAGCTGGAAAAGGCCGAGCGCATGAGCTACCGCACCGTGGAGGCGGAGCCGGAGAACGCCAACAACCTCGACACCTACGCGTGGATTCTCTTCCTTCAGGGCCGGACGGCCGAGGCGAGGGTCTACATCGACCAGGCTCTGAAGCATGATGACGACCTGAGCGCCGTCATCCTGGAGCACGCCGGCGACATCCACGCCGTCTGCGGCGACATGGAGAAGGCGCTGGAGCTATGGAACAAGGCCGCCGTGAAAGACCCGGAGAACAGCAAACTGAAAAGAAAGATAAAACAGAAAAAATACCTGAAATGATGATTAAGCTATCGAAACTGATCAAATGTGCTGCTATCGCGCTCCCGCTGATGCTGGGCGCCTGCAAGTCGGCAAAGACCGTGGAAAGCAGCACTGCAACACAGGCCGCACCGGCGGACAAGCAGGACTTCCTGCAGAAGGTGTCTGACAACGCTCAGTATACCAAGTTCATAACCTCTAAAATCAAGTTTCAGGTGCAGGTCGGCGCTCAGGACATCGCCCTCACGGGCAACCTGAAGATGAAGCGCGACGACGTGATACGCCTTCAACTGATGGCTTTCGGCTTCGTGGAGGCCGGACGGCTGGAGTTCACAAAGGAGTATGTGCTCATCATGGACCGCATCAACAAACAGTATCTGAAGGTTCCGTATGAACAGCTGGACTTTCTGCGCAACAGCGGACTGAATTTCTATTCGTTGCAGGCACTGTTCTGGAACGAGCTATTCATGCCGGGAAAGGCCAAAGTGACGGAATCGGCATACCAGAGCTATGAGACGACGCCCGACGGAAACGATATGATCATCTCGCTCGACCAGCCCTCCATGTCATACAAGTGGCTCGCAGGACAGCAGGACGGCGAAATCAAGATGGTCAACGTCATGCACAAGTCGCAGGTGAGGAAGACCCAGCTCAACTGGGACTACCGCGCCTTCAAGCCGCTGGGCAACAAAAAGTTCCCCACGGACAATGTCATTGTCTTCACCGCCGGCGACAAGGAGGTGAAGCTCGGTATGAAACTCAACTACATCGGAAGCGAGAGCGACTGGGAGACACGCACCGAAGTATCGGCTAAGTACAAGCAGGTGACGGTCGACGAGATTCTGCGCCGCTTCATGGCGCTTTAAATATAAAGGTGCAGAAACAGCAGCACGGAATATGAGACGTCTATTCTTAATGATAGTTCTGGCCGCTCTGGTTACCGGTTCGATTGCACAGCAGCAACGAAGGACCGGCAGTCGGGCGCGTACCACAACTGCAACGAAGAAGAAAGCACCGGCAAGAAAAGCCTCCAATGGCAGGAAAACAACTAAATCAAAAGCCCGGACGACAAAGGGAAAAGGCAAGACAGGAGCTAACGTTTCAATTAAGGGGCTGCAAAACGAGCAGGCCCAGATTAAGCGTAACATCAGACAACAGGAACAGAAGCTGCGCTCCAACGAGCGGGATGTGAAGAAAAGGCTGCAGAACCTGATGATCATCAACACCGAAATAGAGGACAAGCGGAAGACCATCGACACCATACGGCGGGACATAAGCACGCTCGACGGCAATATCGTGCAGCTCGACCGTCAGCTCAAGGAACTGCAGGCACAGCTCGACGACCGCAAGCAGAAGTTCGTGAAGTCGATGCGCTATATGCACCGGAACCGCTCGATTCAGAACCAGATGATGTTCATCTTCAGTGCGAAGAACTTCAGTCAGATGTACCGCCGAATGAGATTTATGCGTGAATATGCCGCCTATCAGCGGGCACAGGGCGAGATGGTCAAGTCGACGCAGGCCGAAGTGACAGCCAAGCGCGACCAGCTGGACGAGACGAAGCAGCACAAGAGCAATCTCCTGAGCCGCGGCGAACGCGAGCGGGCCAATCTGGAGAACAAGCAGACGGAGCAGCAGAAGGTGGTCTCTACGTTGCAGAAGCAGCAGAAGACCATCCAGCAGATCATCGAGCAGCAGCGGAAGCGTGACGCCGAACTGAACGCGAAGATTGACCGCCTGATTGCCGAGGAGGTGGAACGGGCACGTGCCCGCGCCGCTGCCGAGGCGAAGAGAAAGGCTGAGGCGGAAGCCGCACGCAAGCGGGCCGAGGAAATGGCACGCAAGAAAGCAGAAGCTGAGGCTGCGGCACGTGAGAACGCACGCCGCATAGCCGAGGCAAAGGAGAAGGAACAGAGGCTCAAAGCGGAGGCTCAGGCCGCCGCACGGAAGAGCGCGGCGGAGAAAGCGGCGGCTGACAAGGCTGCCCGCGCCGCGGAGAAAGCGCGTCGGGACGCAGAAAGAAAGGCGGAAACAGACGCTCGTGAGCATGCCAAGGAAATGGCGGAGGCACGAAAATCGAACGAGCTGATATATAAGATGGACTCTGAGGACCGCCGTATCAGCGGCAGTTTCGAGAGCAACCGCGGCCGTCTGCCCATGCCGGTGACGGGCAGTTACCGCATCGTTAGCCACTTCGGACAGTACAACGTGGAAGGCCTGAAGGGCGTGAGACTCGACAACAAGGGCATCAACATTCAGGGACAGCCGGGCGCACAAGCCCGAAGCATCTTCGACGGCGAGGTGAGCGCAGTGTTCAACTACGGCGGAACGACGGGCGTCATGGTGCGCCACGGCAGCTACATCTCCGTCTACTGCAACCTGTCGTCCGTCAGTGTCCACCGCGGCCAGAAGGTTTCAACCCGCCAAGTGCTCGGAACGATAGGCCAGGACAACATCCTCCAGTTCCAGCTGCGCCGCGAGAAAGGCAAGCTGAACCCGGAAGCGTGGCTCGGAAGATAACTTTTAAGTGAAGAACAAAGAGTGAAGAGTGAAGAAGTTGCTGCCGCCTCTACCACAATCATACTGTAACAACGTGGTAAAGGCGGCAGCAACTTCTTCACTTTTCACTCTTAGTCTTTCACTTAGTCAGGTAAAGGCGGCAGCAGATTCTTCACCCTTCACTCTTTGTTCTTCACTAACGAAGTATCTGTTGGTACTTCGTTATGGCGTTCTCAATCTCACTTACACATATATATTCATCCGCAGAATGAGACCGTGACGACTCTCCCGGCCCCAGTTTGAGCGACGGGAAAGGCATCAGAGCCTGGTCGGAGAGCGTTGGAGAGCCGAAAGGACGCATGCCCATCGCCACCATCCGGCGCACAAGAGGATGGTCAGGGTCTATGCGGGACGAGCCGAGGCGGAACGAACGCGCCTTCAGTTCACTGCGGACATGGCTCCGGATGATGTCAAACAGCTCCTCATTGGTGTACAGTTCGTTTGACCTGACGTCTATCACAAACCGGCATTCGTCCGGCACGACGTTGTGCTGGGTGCCCGCATTGATCACCGTTACGCTCATCTTCACCGGCCCGAGCAGCTCACTGACACGGTCGAAACGCCAGTCCCGCAGCCAAACGAGGTCATCAAGAGCCTCATAAATCGCGTTCACGCCCTCGTTACGGGCGGCATGGCCGGACTTTCCGTGAGCCACACCGTCGATGACCATGAGCCCTTTCTCTGCCGTTGCAGGCTGCATTCCCGTCGGTTCGCCGACGATTGCAACGTCTATCGGCGGCAACATCGGCAATACGCGGCTTATTCCGTCTCGCCCCGATACCTCCTCTTCGGCCGATGCGAGATACACCATATTATATGTTCTGTCCTCTTCGGACACTGTTTCGGACACCGCCCTGAACGCCTGCAACAGCGAGACAAGGCCTCCACCACAGTCGTTGCTGCCCAATCCGTAGAGGCGGTCGCCTTCCAACGACGGCTCAAACGGGTTTCGCGTCCACGTCTCAACGGGCTTCACCGTATCTATATGAGCGTTCAGCAGCAACGTCGGACGGCTCTCGTCATAGTCCCGCGACACCGTCCACACATTGTTGCCTTCACGCCGACATTCCATCCCGTGGTCTCTCATGAACGTCTCCATGACGTCTGCGGCACGCGCCTCGTCACGGCTCACCGACGGCGTGGCAATCAGCCATTTGAGCAGTTCAACGGCCTCAGCCGTATATTTACTTATCTGTTCCATAACATCAGTATTATTCAGAAGTCGAAAGTGAGCTGATTTCCGCCCAAAAGATTGTAGCTACGGCGATGGAATGGGGTAATTCCGAACTCACGGATGGCTTCCCGGTGCTTTTTCGTGGGATAGCCCTTGTTGCTCTGCCAGTCATATTGGGGATACTGTCGGGCCAGTTCGGCCATGTAGTCGTCGCGATAAGTCTTCGCAAGGATGCTGGCCGCAGCGATGGAAAGATATTTCCCGTCGCCCTTGACAATCGTCGTATAAGGCAAATTCCGGTAGGGCTTGAAGCGGTTCCCGTCGACTATGACGGCCTCGGGGCACACGCTGAGGGCGTCCAAGGCACGGTGCATGGCGAGAATGCTGGCGTTGAGGATATTGATCCGGTCGATTTCATCGGGCTCGACGACACCCACCGCCCACGCCACGGCGTCACGCTTGATGACCTCCCGCAATGCGTTGCGGCGGCGTTCGGAGAGCTGTTTGGAGTCATTCAGCTCCTCGTTCCTGTAGTCTGGAGGAAAAATGACGGCCCCGGCATACACACTTCCGGCCAGACATCCGCGTCCGGCCTCATCGCATCCGGCCTCCGTAAGACCCTCATAAAAATGGCTTGCAAGCATGATATGATTATAAATGAATGTTAATATTCAAGTATTCTTAACTTTATTTCCTGCCACAATGAACATTATGTGCACACAATAGCGGTTCCTTTGCATCACGATAACTATTAATCAAGAATGATATGGACAACAAAATGACACTTACGGCGAACGCTGCAGAGACAATGAACATGGCTGCAGAGACAATGAACATGAGTGACGGAACTGCAAAGGTGGCCTCAACCGTACGGCGCATCATCGCCCCGCTCGCCAGATACTATTCCCGTGTGCTCGGCACGGAGGTCAGCACGCGGCAGACCCTGCTGCTGGTCAACGCCCAGACGGCCTTCTTCATGACCGTGTTTCCTGCCGACTGCCATCTGCTGTTGCGCCTTGGATGCCTCGCGTGGCTCATCTCGGCGGTGATGAAATGCCGCGACAGCGGTATCAAAGCAGAGCGGCTGTAACGCCGTCGGCATTCCAAAATCGCGCCGTGACGCCGCATCATGGCGTCAGACGGGTTAGAACATACTGCTCACACGGCGTATTCCGTCGGCCAGCATGTCGACTTCCTCTTTCGTATTGTAAAGGGCGAAAGACGCGCGGACGGTGCCCTGAATACCCAGCCGCTGCATCAGCGGTTCGGCACAGTGATGTCCCGTGCGCACGGCAATGCCGAGACGGTCGAGCAGTGTGCCCATATCAAGATGATGGATGTCGCCCACGAGGAACGAAACGACGGCGTCCTTGCGTTCAGACGTGCCAAAAATCCTCATTCCATCGATACTCCGGAGCTGGTCCATGCAATATTGGGTCAGCTCTTTTTCGTATTCGGCAATGTGGTCGAGGCCAATCCGTTCAATGTAGTCGATGGCCGTGGCGAGGCCATGGGTGGCCACATAGTCGGGCGTTCCGGCCTCGAACTTGAACGGAAGCTGCGCGAAAACGGTCTTCTCGAACGACACACTCTCAATCATCTCGCCGCCTCCCTGATACGGCGGAAGGCGGTCAAGCCACTCCCGTTTGCCATAAAGGACGCCGACACCGGTCGGTCCGTACATCTTATGACCACTGAAAGCGAAGAAGTCGCAGTCCATCGCACGGACATCTATCTTCATGTGGGGAGCGCTCTGAGCGCCGTCTATCATCACGGGAACGCCGTGCCGATGGGCGATTTCCACGATTTCATCGACATTATTTATCGTTCCAAGCACATTGCTGACATGCGCAACGCTCACCATTTTTGTCCTCGCGGTGAACAATTTCTCCATTTCATCGAGCTTCAACTCACCCCGGTCGTCCATCGGAATGACCTTGACGGCTATTCCTTTTTTCGCCGCCTGCAGCTGCCAAGGAACGATGTTGGAATGGTGTTCCATCACGGAAACGATGATTTCATCGCCCTCTTCCATAAACTCATCACAGAAAGAGGAAACCACGAGGTTTATGCTTTCGGTGGTTCCGCGGGTGAAGATGATTTCGTCCGTGCTTTCGGCATTGATGAAACTGCGCACGCGCTCCCGGGCGGCTTCATGAAGATCGGTCGCCTTCTGCGAGAGATAGTGGACGCCGCGATGGACATTGGCATTGACGTTGAGATATTCGTTGCGCATGGCATCGAGCACGCAGAGCGGTTTCTGCGTCGTCGCGGCATTGTCGAGATAGACCAGCGGTCGGTCGTAGACGGTGCGGGAGAGGATGGGAAAATCCTTTCTTATCAGTTCACTGTTCATAATCCATTATTTTAATTGAACGCACAGACGGTTTCGCGGCGAAGAAAAGCTATCGGCACAGCTTGCATCCCTCACACTTGCTCAACTCTCCGCGGAATCGCTTCTCCACGAGATGGTGGAGCCGGTCGCGTAGCGGGGCGAGGCGGATAGTGTCGACAACCTCGTTGATGAAGGCGAACTCAAGCAGCAGCTTGGCCTCCTTGAGCGATATTCCGCGCTGGCGCATATAGAAAAGAGCCGCGTCGTTGAGCTGTCCTACGGTGCTTCCGTGGGCACACTTGACGTCGTCGGCGTAGATTTCGAGCATGGGCTGGGTGTACATCCGGGCCTCGCGCGTGGCACAGATATTCTGGTTGCGCATCTCCGAGACGGTCTTCTGGGAGTCCTTCCGCACGAGCACGCGGCCGGCGAAAGCACCCGTGGCCTTGCCGTCGAGCACATATTTATATAGTTCGTTGCTCGTGCAATGGGGCGCGCGGTGGTCAATGAGCGTGTTGTTGTCGACATGCTGCTCCTTGTCGGCGATGACGCAGCCGTTCATCCGGCACTCCGCACCCTCGCCAGCAAGAACGACGTCGGCCCGGTTGCGCGTCACACCGTTGTGGAGCGTAATGATGTTATGGTTGACGCGGCTGTCCCGCTGCTGCTCCACATAGAGATTGCTGACGCGCACGTTCTTGGCGTGGGTCTCTTCAAGACAATAGAGATCCAGTCCGGCGCGCTCTCCGACATACGCCTCGATGACCTGTGTGGCAAGGAAGCGGCGGTCGTCGGCGGCATGGTCGCAGAAGAGCAGCGTTATCTCGGCATCCTCCTCGACGACGATGAGCACGCGGCGGTTGACCATCAGGTCGACGTCGGAGCGCAGGATGTTGATCACCTGAACGGCACGGTCGACCTTCACGCCACGCGGCACATAGACAATCAGCCCGTCCTGAGCCAGCATCGTGTTGAGCGCCGTCACGCCGTCGTCCTCCGTACTGGCTATGCGGGCATAGTATTTTCCGATGAAATCGGGCATTTTTGCAGCCACGTCGCTCAGCGAACCAATGACGACGCCCTCGGGCAGGTGGCTTTTGGGCTGGGCTTTGGTGTAGAAGGCGTCGTTGACGACAAAATAGAGCGACGTGCTCAGATTGGGCACATCACAACGGAAGGCGTCGTAGGGATTGGCGGGAATGTCGAGCCGGTTGAGGTTCAGACCATAGTCGGGTGCGAACAGTTCCGCCATGTCCGTGTACTTATACCTCTCCTGCTTCCGCGTCGGGAAGCCGAGACGGCAGAAATCGTCGAAGGCACGGTCGCGCACGCCATTCATCACATCGGCGCTATGACCGAAGAGCATGCCGCGGCACGCCTTGTAGAGGTCGATATATTGGGTCGAAGCCTCACCCCCTGCCCCCTCCCCAAAAGGGAGGGGAGTAGAATGTCCTGTTGCTTGTCGGGACGAGGTCGTATTTTTTTTATTTGAGTCTTGCATCATCCTTTTAATAAATTCAAAGACAATTAAATGTCGTTGTCAGTAAGACTGTTCTTTATCCAGTCATATCCGCGCTCCTGTATCTGCTGCGCCAGCTCCGGTCCGGCCGTCTTGACAATGCGGCCCTTGTAGAGCACGTGAACGACGTCGGGGCGGATCATCTCCAGCAGCCGGTCGTAGTGGGTGATGACGATGCAGCTCGACTCCGGCGTGCGGAGCTTGTTGACACCTTCGGCCACGATGCGCATGGCGTCGACGTCAAGTCCCGAGTCCGTCTCGTCGAGAATGGAGAGCTTCGGTTCGAGCATGGCCATCTGGAAAATCTCGTTGCGCTTCTTCTCTCCGCCGCTGAATCCCTCGTTGACGGAGCGGTTGGCCAGTTTCTGGTCCAGCTCGACAATCTTCCGTTTCTCGCGCATCAGCTTGATGAAGTCGCCGGCGCTCATCGGCTCCAGCCCCTCATACTTGCGTTTTTCGTTGATGGCGGCGCGCATGAAGTTGGTCATCGACACGCCCGGAATCTCCACCGGATACTGGAACGAGAGAAACAGTCCCTCATGGGCCCTGTCCTCGGGCTTCATCTCCAGCAGGTTCTTGCCGTTGAACACGGCCTCACCGCTCGTCACCTCGTATAGCGGATTGCCCACGAGCACGGCGCTGAGCGTCGATTTTCCCGAACCGTTGGGTCCCATGATGGCATGTGTCTCGCCGTCCTTTATCGTGAGATTAATGCCACGCAATATCTCCTTGTCGCCAATCCTGGCATGCAAATCTTTAACTGTCAACATAATCAATGCCTCCCCCGACCCCTCCAAGGAGGGGAGCCTGCGGCTGTCTCCTTTTCCGGATACGGTTTTTTTATTATTTTGTTCCTTTATTCTTTATTATTATAATATTATTCGGTCCTGTGTCTCCGCCCCTCACCTCCCCTTTGGGGAGGCCGGGTGGGGCTCCACGGCCGCTCATCCCACCGTGCCTTCGAGCGAGACGCTGAGGAGTTTCTGCGCCTCGACGGCAAACTCCATCGGCAGCTTGTTCAAGACATCCTTGGCATAGCCGTTGACGATGAGTCCCACGGCCTGCTCCGTCGGAATGCCGCGCTGATTGCAATAGAAGAGCTGGTCCTCGCTTATCTTGCTCGTCGTGGCCTCATGCTCGACGATGGCCGTGTCGTTGTGGATGTCCATGTAGGGGAACGTGTGGGCGCCGCACTCGCTGCCCAGCAGGAGCGAGTCGCAGGACGAATAGTTGCGCGCGTTGTCGGCCTTCGAGCCCACGCGGACCAGTCCGCGGTAGGAGTTTTGGCTGCGGCCGGCCGAGATGCCCTTCGAAATGATGGTGCTCTTGGTGTTGCGGCCGAGATGAATCATCTTCGTGCCGGTGTCGGCCTCCTGATAGTGGTTGGTCACGGCAACGGAATAGAACTCGGCAACGGAGTTGTCGCCGCGCAACACGCACGACGGATATTTCCACGTGATGGCACTTCCCGTCTCTACCTGCGTCCACGACAGCTTCGAGCCCTCGCCGCGCAGCTCGCCGCGCTTTGTCACGAGGTTGTAGACACCGCCGCGGCCGTTCTCGTCGCCGGGATACCAGTTCTGTACGGTTGAATATTTCACCTCGGCGCGGTCCTTGACGATGATTTCGACGATGGCGGCGTGCAGCTGGTTCTCGTCGCGCATCGGCGCCGTGCAGCCTTCGAGATAAGACACGTATGCGTCGTCGTCGGCAATGATGAGCGTGCGCTCAAACTGTCCCGTGTTCCGCGCGTTGATGCGGAAATAGGAGCTCAGCTCCATCGGACAGCGGACGCCCTTGGGGATGTAGACGAACGAGCCGTCGCTGAACACGGCGCTGTTCAACGCGGCGTAGAAATTGTCCCGGTAGGGTACGACCGACCCGAGATATTCCTTCACGAGGTCCGGGTGCTGCTGGATGGCGTCGCCGATGGAGCAGAAGATGATGCCCTTCTCGGCCAGCTTCTCCTTATATGTCGTCTTCACCGATACCGAGTCCATGATGGCGTCGACGGCCACGCCGCTCAGCGCCAGACGCTCTTCGAGCGGAATGCCCAGCTTGTCGAACGTCTTCATCAGCTCCGGGTCAATTTCCTTCTTCTCCTCGCCGCCGGCCTTTTTCGCCATCGGGTCGGCGTAATAGGAAATCGACTGATAGTCAATCTCGGGCAGCCGCACATGTCCCCACGTCGGCTGTTTCTGCGTTTTCCAATATTCAAACGCCTTCAGACGGAAGTCGAGCATCCACTCCGGCTCGTTCTTCTTCCGCGAGATGAGCCGCACGACGTCTTCGTTGAGTCCGCGGTCAATGATTTCGGTATGTACGTCGGTAGTGAAACCGAACTCATATTTCTGCTCGGCCACCTTCCTGACAAACTCGTTCTGCATCTTGTCCTTATTCTCTTCCATTTTTCTTTCGGTTCTTGATGCCCTCCTTTCAAGACTGCAAAGTTACGAAATAATGGAGCGGCGAGCAAAGATTTAAAGTGAAAATATGATATTCATATATTAAAATAAGGTAAGTCGCAGACAGAAGAACGTTTCATCATCAAAAGCAGGACTATCGCCGGTGCCGCCGGCAGGTCTGTTGCCGGTTGACGGAATGAAATCATACATGCATGATAGCTGAGCAGTCTCTTTTGATGGTCTAAACTGCAAACATTTGCAACGCCGTCAGACCTTTGTCCTTTTATTCCTTTGTCCTTTTGCACGATATGATTATGTCTCTATAAAATCTCTGCGTCCCTGCGTTGAAACCGAACTGTTAAAAGTTCGGAAGAAACCGGACAAACGCCTTAAAATCCTTGCGATATTCTGAAATAAAAATCCTTTGGCCGCAAATTCGCGAGTTTTGCGCGTGCATCTTTTATCGTCTGAAAGTCAAAACGTTATGAAGTTTTCATCCGAAGTGTGCAATTTTTTGTCACGTTTTGTTCTGCCGTAAGGCCCTTACGGCTCTGCAACGGGGCGTCCGCTGCATTGCGACAAGCACGCCGCCGGCATGCGAAAGCGGCCC
>ERZ780208.1862-NODE-1862-length-15996-cov-9.927922_pt1 | contig 15996 bp, 12 predicted proteins | sample MGYA00511167_ERZ780208 | MGnify/ENA primary metagenome ERZ780208 (study PRJEB29588, sample SAMEA2159202) | human gut metagenome | biome: human gut; feature: human-associated habitat; material: faeces | place: Denmark | collected 2008/2010 ... | reverse complement strand
ACCCGGTAAAGGCTTTTGAAACGGGCGAGAGAGTGACGATTGAGTATTTGAACGGGTATCTTATGGATAAGAGCAAGGCGGTCACGGATTTTCACTATAAGAGCGATTTGAGTCTTGCCGAAGCCCGGAAGAAGTACCCGGAATGGTATGAAAAGCGAATTGTGCAGGGGGAGCGCCGTGAGCGCTGGCATGTCAAAAGGGACTTATATGATTGGTGGCTGCGGAAAATAAAAGAGGGGGCTTCTGTAGGGCACAGATACAGCTGCCTTTGCGTTTTGGCGTCCTATGCCGTTAAGTGCGATATTCCGGAAGATGAGCTTTTTACAGACGCTTTTTCCCTATTGCAGTTCCTTGATGATATGTCAGATGATGAGCATAACCGCTTTACCAAGCGTGATATACTGGACGCCATGCAGTTTTATCAAGAGAATTATGTCACATACAGTCGCAGGGAAGCCGAAAGAGTATCGGCTATTGCTATGCCAGCAAGCAAACGGAACGGAAGAAAACAGGCTGAACATTTAGAGCGTGCAAGGTTGGTACAAACATTGGATTATCCAAATGGAGCATGGAGAAATAAAGAGGGTAGACCAAAAGGCAGCGGAGAAAAGTCGAAGATTGTCGAAGAATGGAAACAGCAGCATCCGGACGGAAAGAAGATAGATTGTGAGAGAGAAACTGGGCTTAGCCGGCATACTGTATTGAAGTGGTGGAAGTAGGGTATACTTGAAATGCCGAAAGGCATATGCTATAATACCAGTAGGCGAAAATGACAGAAGTGCTCATGTGGCACAGCAAAAAGCCCCGGAGGTTGCGACTCCGGGGCTTTTCTATTCCGTTCTGGGTGGGTGGCTTAATCCCAAGGCTGGCTACCAGTTATTCTTCTCCGTCCAACCATTTGCAGATGTAGTAGGCAACTACACTTGCCAAAACAGAGAGAAAAAATGACAGAAGTTCACTCATGCGGTTCACCCCCTTTCTCTACCTGTCTGGGGGCGGTAGCGTCGTTCATTATATCACAGGGGCAGAAATGCCACAAGAAGCCATTTCCCCTTGTTTATTATCAAAGCCATAAGGAAAAGAGTGTCAAGGGCGGTCATAGACCGCAGCGTTTACCCTTGATACTCTTTTTTGTTGGCTATCATGCCGGAGGGGAAAATGGCTGTCAGTCCGTTCCGTTACTTCCCCCTGTGCTTCATTGTCCGTTCCGGCGGAAGAAAGTAAAGGGTGGTCTGCGACCATTTTTTATCTGCTGTACTCGCTGATCGGCAAGCCGAAGCTCATACTGCAGATAAAAAACAAGCCCTTGACTGTCTCCCTCCTACACTTTCAAAGTCGCCCAAGAGGAAGTAAGCTCCACTATATTCCTGGCAGAATATACGCACGAATATATCCGCTTGATATAGGGTGTCTATCATGCTATAATATGTGTAGCGGATATATTGCAAGTTCCCTAAAGTGTTACCACTTTAGAACTTGTGAGGGTGGCAAGCCCCCCTTCAATCCCCCTTTTCAGAGAGCCGAAAGGCTCATAATGTGACGGTGGTAGCACCGAAGAAAGAGAGGTCAAAGGCATGAAAAAAGAAATGGATAAAATTCAGTTTGAGTACAGATACGAGGTGCAGGAGCTGATGAAAGTAATTGATAAATATGTAAAACAGAACCCGGCAGAAAAGGAAAATAAGACGCTGGAGCGTTTCTTTGACTTACTTGATGTCATGGATATGGAGTGGTAAGGGTATGAACAAGACAAGACCAAAGCAGTTATCATTCCGAGTAAGTGAAGAAGAATACCAGCAGTTGCAGGAGAAGATTTCAGAGAGTGGAAAGAACCAACAGGAGTATATCCTTTCCTGTGTGCTGGAGAAGCAGATCGTGAATACGGACGGTATCAAAGAACTTCTCCCGGAACTGAAACGGATAGGGAACAACCTCAACCAAATAGCAAAGCGGTGTAATGAGGGGGGAATGTTGCCGAGTGAAGCGGAAGTGCGGAAGCATGGAGAGGAGCTGAACAAAGTATGGCAGTCATTAAGGCGGTATCTTCAAAGGCGGGCATAGGGCACGCCATAGATTATGTGACGAAAAAAGAAAAGACAGAGGAGAAGCTTGTCAGCGGTCTGCATTGTGAGCCGGAGACGGTCAAGGAAGAAATGCAAGCCACAAAGGAGCTGTGGGGCAAGACGGATGGAAGAACCTATAAGCATTATGTGCAATCCTACCATGAGGACGAGGAAATAACCCCGGAGCAGGCTCATAAGAACGCTGTCGAGCTGGCAGAGCATACAAAGGCATGGAAAGGGCATGAAGTTCTGATAGCCACGCATATAGACAAGGGGCATATACACACGCACTTTATTGTCAATTCCGTAAATTATGAGAACGGTCATAAGCTCCAATGGAGTAAGCACGACCTTAAAGACCTAAAGGAACGGTGCAACGAGCAGAGCCGGGAACAGGGCTTGCATGTGCCGGAGAAAGGAAAGACATTTGCTGGAGAAGTCCGGGAAGAAACGGTGGCATGGAGCAAAGACACCTACCAGCTTTTGAAACAGGCAGAGCAGGGAAAGGTCAAAAGCTATGTGCAGGATATTGCCCTTGCGGTGCTGGATTGTAAGGAAACAGCGACCAGCCGGGAAACCTTTATCCGGCTGATGAATGAAAGAGGGTACGGAGTGGACTGGCAGGACAGCCACAAGTACATCACATATACCGACTTAGCCAGGGAACAGGCAGGAGAAAAGGCTTGTAAAATCAGGGATAACAAGCTGGAAAAATACTACAATATGGATTTTGGAAAGGAGAGTATGGAGCATGAGTTTGAGAGAAATGCACGAACAGCAGAAGCAGAGCAGTCCAAGAGAGCAGCTTCAAGAGTTAAACCGACAGAGCCGGACAGAGCTGGAAAACAGTCTGCTCAAAGAAGCGTTGGCGATGTCGAGCGAGAACTGCGAGGAATTGATGAAGCAGTCAAATCAAGAACAAGTAAGGGCAGAGCAGAACAGGCAGAGAGACGCAGAGCAGAACAGGAAGCTCATCAGCGAGCTGAAGCAGAGCGTAGAGCTGCTGAAGAACAGCAACGAATTGCTTCAAGACGCTATATCGGGCGAGATTGGGAGCCTGAAAGATGAGGTTAAGGAAAACACCGTCCAAGAGGTTAGAAAGGCGTTACAGGCGAATATAGAGGCTATACAGAGGGCTACAAAGCTTCTTGAGAAGCAGTCTGATACACTTACAAGCGTGATGAAGCAGAAGATCCGGGAGCTGGAGGAAAGCAAGAACAGCTTTTTCAGATATGAGGGCTTAAAGCTGTACCTGTTTTGGGGCGGTATGGTCTGTAATATTTTAGTGTTTCTTATGCTGTTATATGGTATGCTTGGTAAGTAAAAAGAAATCGACAAATCGGAAGGTTGAGAAAGGAGATTAGTCAATGAAAAAAATATTAGGAATCGTTGCTGGTATTGTTGGAATAATATCTGTTATTGTGGGTGTTGCATTGAAGATGAATAATAATGCTATTGCTATAATCGGAGGTGCAGATGGTCCTACCTCGGTATTTGTCGCAGGAAAGTTGAATAGTGTTCTTGTCAGCATCTTGCTTATTGCGATAGGTGTTGTGATGTTGATAGTAGCGATAATTTTTTATTTGAAGAGAAAAAGGTAAAATAATGTAGTGATAAGATAAGCGGTCAAGGCGAGAGGGAGTGAGGTGTAAAAGACTATGGAGAAAGAAAAAAGAGAGCAGGAGAGCTGCACAAGCTGCGCTTATAGGAAAGATTGGTATTGTCCCGTTGCCGGAGACCGTGTAAAGAGAGAGGGGCACTGTTCTGAATACGAGAAAAGTGAGATTGCGAAGGAAAAGTAGCAGTGCTATAATGGCAAGGAAAGGGAGAGAAAACCAGCCCTTTTTTAAGAGGTCAAAAATGTGCAATAAACTGTATTGATAATATAAGCCCCCTATAGGTGTTTTGGAGGGGAGAAAAAGGTGGTGGGAATATGGCAAAAAAACCGACTGAAAAGCAGTTGTATAAGCTGAAAAATGAATGGCTGGGGCAGTTCTTTGAGGAAGTGAAGCCGAAAGAGTTTTATCGGGCTGTTTTTCCAGAGGGAAGTTTTGAGAGAAAGGGGCATTTTGAGGACGGAAAGGCAAATGGCATTATAACCATAGTTGAGAATGATAAGGCGAAGAATCGGATTGTATTTGATGATTTGTCGGTCATTGATGAGGTCAAGGGGGCAGAGTTTGCTGTCATGTCCCCTGTGGCGTATTCCGGCAGAAATCGGACGGCAGCCAATGCAAGGTGGCTGTATGGGATAGCGATAGACCTTGACGGGGTGGAGATGCCGCAGCTCCGTGATGTGTTCCATCAAATGAAACATGATATTATCCCAAAATGCACTTACTGTATCAACAGCGGTCACGGGCTGCACTTGTATTATCTGCTGGAAAAGCCGGTTCCTTTGTATAAGCATTTACAGGATAAGCTCCGGGAGTTCAAGTATGAGCTGATTGCGAAAGTCTGGAACCGATATACAAGTACATTCACAGAACGGGAGCAGGTTCAGTATCAGGGGATTTTTCAGGGATTCCGTATGGTTGGAACGCAGTCAAAACTGGGAAAGAGATACCCGGTAAAGGCTTTTGAAACGGGCGAGAGAGTGACGATTGAGTATTTGAACGGTTATCTCATGGATAAGAGCAAGGCGGTCACAGATTTTCACTATAAGAGCGATTTAAGCCTTGCAGAAGCACGCAAAAAGTACCCGGAATGGTATGAAAAGCGAATTGTGCAAGGGGAGCACCGTGAGCGTTGGCATATCAAAAGGGACTTATATGATTGGTGGCTGCGGAAAATTAAAGAGGGAGCTTCTGTAGGGCATAGATACAGTTGCCTTTGCGTTTTGGCGTCTTATGCCGTTAAGTGCGATATTCCGGAAGATGAGCTTTTTACGGACGCTTTTTCTCTGTTGCAGTTCCTTGATGATATGTCAGATGATGAGCATAACCGTTTTACTAAGCGTGATATACTGGACGCTATGCAGTTTTATCAAGAAAATTATGTCACATACAGCCGCAGGGAAGCGGAAAGAGTGTCAGCTATTCCTATGCCAGCAAATAATCGGAATTATAGAAAGCAACAACAAAATGAGTGAGTACAATATCATAGTATTAATGTGATTTGCAATGGCTGTAACTGAAGATAGAAAATTTACAAAGGCGCAAGTCTATTCTATTTTAGAAGGGGCTAAAGGTAAGACCTTGGGCGAGGTAGATACATCCAACCAGTTTACCAGAACGGCAAAGAGCCCTAAAATTACGGGTATAGCAGGTGATGTAGTAGAACAATCTGTGTTTGGATATGAACGAGATAGTAACCAAGAGTGTGATATAGAAATTGATGGTGTACTGACTGAGTTGAAAACAACGGGAGTCCGTGTCCCGAAAAGTGACTTATATAAGGCTAAAGGAAAGATTGGTAGCGCATATAATATTTACCTTGGTGCTAAAGAGGGGATTAGTATTACCGGAGTTACGTTTGAACCAACCATTCAAACAGACTTCAACACATCTCATTTTTGGCAGAAGGCAGAACATCTATTGATTGTCTTTTATGAGTATAAGTCATATGAGGTTGTTCCGGCATCAGACTATGCCTCGTTTCCTATCGTAGACTATTGTTATAATTCTTTCTCAGATGATGAAAAGGCAAAATTAGAGAGTGATTGGTTAATCGTTCGAGACTATTTGCAAAAGATTTATACTGATTTTCCGAATGCAGAAAGACGTAATGAACAATTAATTGGGTTTACTCATATACTTCGGCCTAGTTTGTTATTGATAGAATTGGTGCCAGGTTTTAAACGTAAGTCAACTGGCTCGTATCAAAAACCGCGATATAGGTTGAAACAAACATTTGTCGATTATATCGTTCGTGGGCATTTCGATAAAAGTAGAACGAATAACGAGATAGCCCTAAAAGAGTCGTTCTCAAGTTTTGCACAACTTGACACAAAATGTCATGCTCTTTCGGCGCATTTCAAAGGCAAAAATATAGCACAATTAAAAGATATGCTTGGAATTGAGGCGGACACAAAGGATATTGCGGCGCGGTGTGTTATTCGTATGTTCGGAGCAGATTGCAATAGATTAAATCAAATTTCTGATTTTATAAAAGTTGGCATTATCGCAAAAACAATTACGATTACTCCGACAGGTACCCGTACAGAAGACATGAAGCTAAAACGCATCAACTTTGAGGAATGGACTGATAGGGATGTCGATTTCGAAGAGTCTGACATTTATGGCTATTTCTGTGAGCATACATTCTTATGTCCTATCTTTTGTGAATATGATGACAAAGACCATAGTAAAACTACTTTTGAAGGGTTTAAGCGTTTCGCTTTTGATGAAAAGTTTATAGAGGGTGATGTGCGTCGCACATGGGAAGACTCAAGAAACTTGATATACAGAAACGAACTTAAATGGGAATATGTATATGATAAACAAGGTAATAAACGCAAAAATAGCAATAATGCTTTTATTGGAGCGCCGAATTTTCCAAAAAGTTCCACATACAATGTGTTTTTTCGTGGTGGTGCCGATGTTTCGACTGAGAAATCAAGGACAGAATGTGTGAATGGCATACGAATGCTGCCCCAATTCATTTGGCTTAAAGGTTCATACATAGCAAAGAAACTACAAGAAATCTCATACTTATAAATATGCAAAACAAATTAGAGAATAGAATTAGGGTTGTGGAATTATTCGCTGGTGTTGGCGGATTCCGCATCGGCTTGGAAGGTGCATCAGACGCATATGAAACAATATGGAATAATCAGTGGGAGCCTTCTACGATACATCAAGATGCATCTCTTGTTTATAGGGCACGATTTGGTTCAAATGGTCATAGTAACAAGGATATAAACATCGTCCCAACCAGCGAGATTCCCAATCACGACCTTTTGGTTGGCGGATTTCCTTGCCAAGACTATTCTGTCGCATCTACTCTAAGCCGTTCTGGCGGAATTGAAGGGAAAAAGGGCGTGCTTTGGTGGCAAATATACCGCATACTTGATGAGAAAGGCGAAAACCGTCCTAATTATGTTTTTTTTGAAAATGTAGACCGTTTATTGGGTTCACCGGCTAAACAACGAGGACGTGACTTTGCGATTATTTTGGCTTCGCTTGCAGACCTCGGTTATGTTGTTGAATGGCGCGTTATAAATGCGGCAGACTACGGTATGCCACAACGCCGACGTCGAACATATATTGTGGGCTTTCGTGAAGATTCCCATATATCAAAACAACTCAAAAAGCTGAAAGAGTGGGTTCTGTGTGATGGCGTGTTGGCAAAGGCGTTCCCATTCGAAGCTAAGAGTGGTACACAATCAGAATTTAAGATTGATGGTACAATCAAGCAAGTGTCTGATACATTCAATATAGATGGTAATAACAGCCCATTTGGAACTGCAGGTGTTATGCAAAATAGGCATGTATATTCTGTGGATGCAAATGCTGTGTATGATGGCCCGACTATGACGCTTGGAGATAATCTAATTGATGAATCGCTTGTCCCGGATGAGTTCTTTATAAGCAAGGATGATATAGCTAAATGGAAATACGAGAAGGGCGCAAAAAAAATTGAACGCACTTCAAAAGAAGGATTTAAATATACATTTTCAGAGGGTGGAATGGCTTTCCCGGACTTTTTAGATAAACCGTCGAGGACAATTATTACCGGAGAGGGCGGCTCTGCGGCCTCACGTTTCAAACATGTTGTAAAAACTACTTCTGGACGTTATCGTCGGTTGGTGCCAATTGAATTAGAACGTTTGAATATGTTCCCAGATAATCATACATATCATCCCGATGTGACTGATGGACGCAGGGCATTCTTGATGGGTAATGCTTTGGTGTGCGGTGTTGTCCGAGAGATTGGCAAGAGCCTATACCGGTTTATTTATGAGAAGGAACCAGTATCCACGATGCCGATAGATACAATACGTGAGGCACAACCTAAGTTATGTTTGAATCTATTCTCAGAATTAGATATCAGGCTGAAGACAAACAAACCGCAAAGAAAGCTTCTTTTGGATATGAACAAGAATCTATTGATTGGATTTGTGAAGCCAGACAATGCGGACTACTTTCTTGATGGTGGTCAAACGAAAATGTACTATACTGGTAAAGTTAAAGGATTCCCATCAACAGTGGCATTGAACAAATTGTTTTATTTTATGCCATATATCAAAGGGAAAGGTGTTCGTGATTTATATTTGATTCGTATCGCTCGAATTGGTAATAAGGCGGAAATCTATCCGATGTCTAACGATAAAGAACCTCGTCTTGTGTTTGAATTAGACTTTTTGACAAGCCTGCCAAACTATGTGCCAATAAAACTTAATATATTCAATACATATCGAGACACAATCCTCAAACGTGTGATGGGTAGTAATGCTTGAAGATTTGTAGGCTCGAGTGTTACAATGGATTTATTAACTGCTTTTGCTTGACAAAATCCGGTATGTTGGGTAAGTGTGGCTTACTGGTGGTCGTTGTGGTTGTCCAGGGGAGCCCAGCGCTGGCGGAGGGGAAGGCGCGTGGGAAGGATGAGCAGACGCAGGCTTGACGAGTAGGTGAAGTAGCCCCAGATCCAATTGATGAATACCGAAATTTTGTTGCGCATTCCCAGCAGCGACAATAGGTGTATTGCCATCCACGCTATCCATGCGGGACGGCCGTAGATGTGCATCTTGGGGCGAGGTAGGTCGACGACGGCACGGTTGCGGCCGACGGTAGCCATACTTCCCTTGTCTTTGTATACAAAGGGATGTCGGCGTGCAGCTTCCTTACCGAGGTTATGTGCTAAGTTAATGCCTTGTTGTATGGCTACTTGAGCGACCTGCGGACATCCGCGTGGATAGCGCTCGTCGCTGTGTGACGCTATATCGCCTATGGCATAGACGTCTTGCAGCCCGGCCACGCGGTTGAACTCGTCAACCTCGAAACGCCCGCCACGCGCCATCTGTGGCTGTGTGCCGACAAAGGTGAAGGGTATGCCCTTGACCCCGGCGGTCCAGATGACCATTTCGCTGTACATCTGTGTTCCATCGGTGAAGGTGATAGTATTGTCTTCGTAGCTTTTGACCAAGGCGTTAAGGCGTACGTCTACCATCAGGTGGCCCATATACTCGAGTGCGTGTGCCGATGATTGTTCGTCCATGGCTTGGAGCAGTCGCCCGGTGCCTTCGATAAGCGTTACTGATACATCATCAATGCTTATGCCCGGATATTCGCGCCGCAGCAGGTAGCGCTTCATCTCGCCTATGGCACCGGCAACCTCGACACCGGCGGGACCTCCGCCAATGATGGCGAAAGACAGTAGGCGGCGACGCTTGTCTGCATCGGGTTCCAATGATGCACGTTCCAGTCTGGCCAGTATGTCGTTGCGGCAACGTATGGCCTCGGGTACGGACTTGAGCGTGTACACGCTTTGCTGTAAGCTGTCATTGCCAAAGAAATTGTTTGTAGTGCCGGCGGCGATAACCAGGGTGTCGTAATGCAGCGTCTCGTACTGAGTGCTTAAGGTTTTGGTTGTAGTGTCTATCTCGGATACCTCGCCCAGGTGGAATGTGCAGCCGCGCAGCCGACGCTGCCGCATCTCACGCCTCAATGGAAAGCTGATACTGCCGGGGTCAAGACCCGCAGACGCCACTTGATAAAACAGCGGCGGAAAGCTGTGGAAATTGAAGCGGTCGATGACGACAACGTCCCATTGTCGTTTGTTTAGGCGTTTGACGAGATTTAGTCCGGCAAAACCTCCGCCGATGACTACAAGAGTCTTTTTGTCCGTGGTTTTGCAGTGACTGTCGTTATGCTTGTTATCGTGTGTGTTCATAGTTCGGTTGTCTTAATCGTTGTGTTGATTTTGGTGTGTGGCGCGTCTCGGGAACGGCGCGTACTTATATTCAACAAATCCGATGCCAAAATGGTTTTTTGTCGCAAAGATAGACACATAAAAAGCCCCCGGACATATGTGTCCGGGGGCTTTATAGGCGATGTGAGCTCGAGACGTGCCTTATTCGGCAGCGGGAGCTTCGGCTTCGGCGGCAGCGGCCTCGCCTTCGCCTTCTTGGGCGGCAGCTTCGACAGCGGCAGCGGCCTCGGCTTCAGCCTTGGCAGCGGCGATTTCGGCTTTCTTCTTGGCTACGGCTTCGGCCTTAGCTTTGTTCTTAGCCTCTTCTTCGGTCAGACGTGTCTGAGCCTCTTGTTTTTTCTTGTCTGCTTCTGAAGTCTTTACGGCTTCAATTTTCTTGCTCTTGTCAGCCTTCCAGGCATCGAAGCGGCGTTGAGCTTCGGCTTCGTCAAAAGCGCCTTTCTTGACGCCGCCCTGGAGGTGTTTCATCAGCATCACGCCCTCGCGGGACAGGATGTTGCGTACTGTGTTGGTGGGTTGTGCACCGGTGTTAACCCAATACAAAGCACGTTCGAAATTCAGTGTGATTGTGGCGGGATTGGTGTTGGGGTTGTACGAACCAATTCGCTCAATGAATCGACCATCTCGTGGTGCTCTGCTGTCGGCGATAACAATAGGATAGAACGCATAGTTCTTGCGACCATGGCGTTGCAGTCTGATTTTTGTTGCCATTAAACGTTGTTTTGTAAAGTGTTATGTATAAGATGTGTTGTGCTGTTAAGCGACTGCAAAGGTACGCATTTTCTGTGTAACGGCCAAATATTCCGATGTTTTTTCGCTCGAGCATGTTCCGAGGTTACACCATACGAAAAGGCGTAAGAATTAAGCAATGTTAAGCGGTGGGGTGGTCTCGAAAATACTTTGTACATTTGCATACGCCGAAAAGATGGATTGACGCAATGCAAGCGATAGGCAGAGATGCTTGCGAGTATTTGCGTAGGTCCTAATCGGCGGTATCGGTAAAGACTATATAATACGCAACAGTGATATAAGGTTATGGGAAAGACAAAAATAGAGAATAAGGAATATGGGGGCGAACGGCCGTTGTTCGCCGCTCACGATTTGGAGCTGGAACACGTAATCATCAATCCCGGCGAGAGCGCTTTGAAGGCATCGCGTGATATCGTGGCACTTCATTGCGAGTTTCGCGGCAAGTACCCCTTCTGGCACGCACGCAACTTTGAGGTCGAAGACTGCTACTTCACTGAGGGCGCCCGTGCCGCGCTGTGGTACAGCCGAGACTGCGTGATGCGCAACTGCCGTGTTGAAGCGCCCAAGATGTTCCGTGAACTTAAGGGGCTGTATGTCAGCGGTGTCGAATTCCCAAATGCGCAGGAAACCCTGTGGCATTGCAGCGACGTCACCCTCGAAGATGTCAAGATGTTCAATGCCGACTACCTGTTTATGCACACCGACCATGTGGTCATCGACCGATACGAGCAGCACGGCAATTATTCCTTCCAGTACTGTCACGACGTGTTGATACGTAACGCCAAGATTTACAGCAAAGACGCCCTGTGGAACACCGTGGGCGTCACTGTGCGCGACAGCGAGCTGCACGGCGAGTACCTCGGTTGGTATTCGCACGGCCTGCGCCTTGTCAACTGCCATATCACCGGCACCCAGCCCTTGTGCTACTGCCACGACTTGGTGCTCGAGAACTGCACCTTCGGCGCTGATGCCGACTTGGCCTTCGAGGACTCGGACGTGCGTGCCGGGCTGCACGGACATGTCACCAGTATCAAGAATCCGCGCCACGGATACATCTATTGCGACAGCGTGGGCGAGGTGATACTTGACGAGAACATCCAGTCGCCTGCCGACTGCCGCATAGTCACCACCGGCAGCGCCGACGCATGAGCCGAGGCGCGGCATCAGACCTCGCGGCCCAATTGCGGTCGCCGCGAGTAGCGACACTGCGCGGCAAACTTGCCATGGTGGCGCGGCTTAGTTGGCCTGCCATTATGGCCCAGTTGTCCACGCTGCTTATGGAGTATATCGACGCTGCTATGGTGGGTCACCTCGGTGCCGAGCCGGCCGCTTCGATAGGACTTATTGCAACTACGACATGGCTCTTTTGGGGCTTGGGTACGGCCACGGTTATGGGCTTCTCCGTGCAGGTGGCCCATCTTCTGGGCGGCGGCAAAGACGCCGAGGCTCGCAGTGTGGTGCGTCAAGGCACGGTCATTGTTACCGCTGTCGGTGTATTGGTGGCCTTGCTTGCCGTGGCTATTGCTCCCGGGCTGCCGCACTGGCTTGGCGGCAAGGGCGTTGTATGCGACATGAGTACTTCCTACTTTTCCATCTTCGGAGCCTCGATGCCGGTAGTATACCTTACTTTTATGGCCGGGGCGATGCTGCGCAGCAGCGGTAATATGCTTGTTCCCGGTGTGATAGCGGTGGTGATGTGCACCCTTGATGTTGTATTCAACTTCTTTATGATATACCCGGCACATGCCATAGAGACACCTTGGGGTGTGCTGACACTGCCCGGTGCCGGGCTCGGCGTCACCGGCGCCGCCATCGGTACGGCCATGGCCCAAGTTGTGAGCTGCGTATTTCTGTTGTGGTACCTATTGCGCCGCTCGCCGGCGCTGTCGCGTCCGTGGTCGCGTGCTCGCGGCTTTGTCGGGACGTGGTGGCGTCTCAATGGGCGTGTCATGCGGCACGCTGTTTCCGTGGCCAGCCCCTTGGCGCTGGAGCGTGTAGTGATGTGTGGTGCCCAAATTCTGATAACCGCCATTGTTGCGCCGTTAGGCAATACCGCCATTGCCGCCAACGCCTTTGCTGTTACAGCCGAAAGCCTGTGCTATATGCCCGGTTATGGCATCGGCGAGGCCGCTACAACTCTTGTCGGGCAGAGCCTCGGGGCTGGGCGCCGAGCACTTGCCGTAAGCTTCGGGCGTATTACCATGACACTTGGTATAGCCATTATGGGCGTACTTGGCGTAGTCATGTGGTTCTGCGCCTACGACATGATAGCCTTTTTTACGCCAGACGTTTCTGTCCGCGAATTAGGAGCCATGGCCTTGCGCACCGAGGCTTGGGCCGAACCGATGTTTGGCGCCGCCATAGTCGGCTACGGCATCGCCATAGGCGCACGCTATGCCACTGTACCGGCTTTTATCAATTTCGGCAGTATCTGGGCTGTCCGCCTGACGTTGTCCGCTATACTTGCTCCGTCAATGGGGCTGTACGGCGTGTGGCTGGCCATGTGCATCGAATTGTGCTTCCGCGGTGCGCTCTTTGTTCTACTCTTTGTGCGTGGCCGGTGGCTGAAACACGCCACAGCTATTGCCGCCGAGTCTTTGCCTGCCGATACTTAGGTCCGTCGATCGAATTTCAGAACTGTCGAGCCTAACGCCAAGCAGGTATGAATAAACAATAGAATATAAATACTTACAACCATACAAAACATAACACTGCCATGGATATGGAAAGATACGATTTTGACACTCCGGTCAATAGGCTGCACACCGACAGCATGAAATGGGATGGATACAGTGTCCCTGGACACGACTTGATACCGCTATGGGTAGCCGATATGGACTTCAAGACGGCGCCCGAGATTGTGGAAGCGCTTGTGCATCGCGCTGCTCACGGGGTCTTTGGCTACAGCTTCCCCGGTGATGAGTACTATGATGCCATATCCTCGTGGTTTGAGCGCCGCCACCATTGGCATATAGACCGCCACCTGTTTATCCCGACCACAGGAGTGCTTCCCGCCCTTGCCGCCGTGCTGCGTGCAGTCACCCGACCCGGGGATGGCGTGGTGGTACAAACACCTGTATACAATTGCTTTTTTTCGAGCATACGCAATGCCGGATGCCGCAATATGAACGCTCCGTTACATTTGGATAGTCACGGGCTATACCAAATGGACTTCGAGTCTTTGGAGAAAGCCCTTGCCGATCCCAAGAGCACGGCCATGGTGTTGTGTAATCCCCACAATCCAGGCGGCCGCGTATGGTCCGCCGAGGACTTGCGCCGCGTTTACGAATTGTGCCGCAAGCACGATGTGACCCTGATAAGCGATGAGATACACTGTGAGATAGTCTTTGCACCACATATCTACACGCCCATGTCCACGCTGTGTGACGGCGACTGCATTACAATGATTTCGCCCAGCAAAGCCTTCAACCTTGCCGGCTTGCAGGTAGCCAATATTGTAGTTAAGGATGCACACTTGCGCCGCCTTATCAATCGCGCAATCAACGACAATGAGACATGCGACATCAGTCCCTTTGCAATCATCGCTTTGCAGAAGGCATATAACGAAGGCGAAGCGTGGTTACAGGCTATGCTCAGATACGTACATGCCAATTACGAGAGTGTGCGCGATTACGTCTCCAGAAGCATCTCCGGAATGCGCATATTGCCCCTCGAAGGCACCTATCTCGCATGGGCAGACTGTCGGGAGATGCTCGAAGGACGCGGGCAGACAGTAGCTGAGTTCGCGGAGGCGCTCAGACGAGACACCGGCGTATGGGTGCAGCCCGGTACGGCCTATGGCGTTGAGGGCGAGGGATTTGTGCGTATCAACCTTGCCACCACCCGAGCACTTTTGGCCGAGGGTATGCGCCGCATACGAGCTCAGAGACCCCAAAAGCATAGACCTGCTCCGCGCCTTTCTGGACGAATATCCTGATACTCCCCATGCCAACCGCATCTATGCATTAATCGCCTCCTCCTATTTCTTCGAAGGCAATTATGACGATGCCCTCGCCATGTTCAACTCTGCCCGCCTCGACCTTCTGGGTACCGAGGAGCGTGACGACATGACCTACCGCCTTGCCACCTGCTATCTGAAGACGGGCAATGTAAAGGAAGCAGCCATCTGGTTCGAGACCCTGCGCAGCACCAGCAGGAAATATGCAGCGGACTGTGCTTACTACATCTCTTATATCCGATATACCCAAGGACGGTATGACGAAGCGCTCAGCGGTTTCCTGCCTCTGCAGGACAATGCCAAGTACAAGAACCTGGTCCCCTATTACATCGCCGAAATCTACTTGCTGAAGAAACAGTACGACAAGGCGGAAATTGTAGCGCAAAATGCTTTGTCGGCCCACCCCGACGGTCTGAGCTACACGCACACGGCGGAGCTGAACCGCATCCTCGGTACAGCCGAATACCATTTCGGGAAATATCACGAAGCCATAAAGTCCTTCGAGCAATACCTGGAGCACAATGCCGAATCTGCCACTCATAGAAGAGATGCCCTCTACATGCTGGGTATGTCCTATTATCAATGCGGCGTGTATTCCCAAGTTCCTGCCATCCTTGGCGAAGTGACTACCGAGAACGACGCTCTCTCCCAAAATGCCTACCTGCACATGGGACTGGCTTACCTGCAACTGGCCGACAAGACCAAGGCACGTATGGCCTTCGAGCAGGCTGCCGCTTCCAATGCCGACCCGAAAATCAAGGAACAAGCCGCCTATAACTACGCCTTATGCATTCACGAGACCTCCTATTCCGCTTTCGGCGAATCGGTGACCGTCTTTGAGAAATTCCTAAACGAATTTCCAAACTCTCCTTATGCCGAGAAAGTCAGCAACTACCTGGTGGAAGTGTACATGAATACACGCAGCTACGATGCCGCACTCAAATCCATCGACCGCATCTCCCATCCCAGCAAAGCCATTCTGGAAGCCAAGCAGAAGATTCTGTTCCAACTCGGGACCCAGTCTTTTGCCAACACGCAATTCGAGCAAGCCATCGGTTACTTCAACCAAAGCGTCACGCTGGGACAATACAACCTCCAGACCAAGGCAGACGCCCTCTACTGGCTCGGCGAGTCTTATTACCGCCTGAACCGGATGAGAGAAGCCGCCCGCAATTTCAACGAATATCTGTCACTCACCCGGCAGAGGGATACGGAAATGTTTGCCCTTGCCTACTATAACCTGGGCTACATCGCTTTCCACCAGAAAGACTATTCGACGGCAGAGAACCGTTTCCGCAACTTTGTCCAACTGGAGAAAGGTGAAAACCCGACCGCATTGGCAGATGCCTA
>ERZ780208.1857-NODE-1857-length-16039-cov-3.209209_pt1 | contig 16039 bp, 17 predicted proteins | sample MGYA00511167_ERZ780208 | MGnify/ENA primary metagenome ERZ780208 (study PRJEB29588, sample SAMEA2159202) | human gut metagenome | biome: human gut; feature: human-associated habitat; material: faeces | place: Denmark | collected 2008/2010 ... | reverse complement strand
CTGCCATAGCCAGCGCCAGAATGCGTTGGCTCCATTTTGTTTTTCGATTCATGGGTAACACCTCTTTTATCTTTCGGGGGCTGTTTTCTCGCGCTCCAGCTGACGCAGACGCGAAGTAAAAATATCAATCAACCCGGCATGAGATTGCAAATTGGCGTAATACGCCGCCTTGTCGTACCCATCCGCATTGATGTCGTGGATCTTTCGCACAGAATCCGCCCATCTTCGATTCTGCGGGGAAATTCGTGCATCGCCATCCCGCACTTGGATGGCTGCCGCAACGATATAGCGGGTGCGTTCTGCGCCGTATCCTGCCAATACCTGCTGCACGGCACCGTCATCCAGACACAAGCCGTTATAGTTGTAAGAAATGGCGTCATCGATTTCATCGCGGCATTCCTCGTTCAGCTTCATGGAGGCGCGGTATTGCGGCAGTTCCTCGTGTTCGCGGGCGTATCGACCGGTCTGATAGTAAACGGGCGGCCAGTTCTTTTTCGTGCTTTCCATCAGGTCGATGTCGGCGCGGTCTGCTATGCACAAGGCCATAACATCCAGTGTATTGGTATCGCAATCGCGGTAGTCTTTGTAAATGTCCGCCAGCGGTGCTTGGGATTCCAACAAAGCGCGCAGCTGTGCAGGACGCAGCGAAGCATTTTCGAGCGCGATCAGAATATCCTCGCGGGAGCTGTACTCATACGCGTGGTTCAGAATTTCTTCGGGCGGCTGTGCAAGCAGCCACGCACGGTATTCGTTTTGCTCCTGCTGCATTTTGTTGTACAGCTTAGCGACAAGGGGATCGTTTTTCACATCGCATCACCGTCCGTATTGTGCAGAATTCTTTCCCAGAAATTCCGCTTTTCAGGTTCGGAAAGGCTGTGATAGGCGGTTTCGATCACGGCATTCACGACCTGTTCGGCGGCATCCTGCGCGATATGCAACTGTTTTGCCGCATTTTTCCCCACCGCAAGGCGGCGCAGCAGATGCTCCAAAACTGTGATTTTTTGTTTTTGCAGCGCGTTTTTTGTGCTTTCGTCTATGTCGAGCGCAGCAACAGGGGTGTCGTATACGCTTTCCGGCACACGAAATACCAACTCACTGCGTTCTCGATTGGGGGCAATGTCGTTCAGCACGACCATGCAGCCGTCTTGCTCGGCTTTTCTAAGTAAAACTTCAATGTCCATAGAATTCCTCCAATAAAAAAGCGCCCACAAATGTGAGCGCTTAAGTAAGATATTCAGTTACAGAGATTCAATCAGTTCAGAGATTTCCTTGACAGTTTCCAAGGTCTGCCCAAATGTAATAGCCGCTGCATAGGAATTGCTCATGCTGTAGCTATCCCATAACTGCTGCATAGACGAATCATCCCTTAGGTCATCCAAAATTTCTTTCCAATCGGCAAGATCTTCCAGAGATTCTCGCTTTTCAGCCGTATGCAGAACAGCATCCTTTAAGACTTGCGGGCGAATTTCTGACTTTCTGGTGCGATACAGCGTGTAAAGGTCATAAAAATCGCGCGCTCTTGTGGTGGTTGCACCGCGGCGGATAATGGTTTCATACTTTTCAGCAAGTATCGTTTCTATCGTATAAGCCATGATAGGAATTTTCTTTTCGGAATCAAAGCAGGGAAACTCATATTGTACCGCAGCAGGGGTGATTTTGTCGCCGGTGGTGATGTCGATTTTCATGGGTGTGTTGATTTTCCCATACAGAACATCAATATGGGCGCGGAAGTTGTTGTATGCATCAATTTCACGGATCGGTGCAATGGAACGATATTCAAAGCGGATACCGTCACCAACATCAACTGCCAAAATGGTTTTGAGGGCAGAAACGATTTCCTCTTCTTCCATATGGATACCGCGCACGGTGGTATCCATATCCATCGTAGTTCGACCCTCAAGCCCAACCATTGAGGAAATCAGAAGTCCTCCCTTGAGAATGAAATTTTTCTGATACGGCGAAGCCGCCAGTCGTTCCAGCAGACGTTCAAACATAAACATCTGCAAAATTTCCTGAGCGCGCAGATGCTTTTCGGCAGCAACATTGCGCGCCCAGCCTTTTAATTGTTCTGGTGATCTCACATCAGCACCTCCATGTAGGTACGCAATTTATCGTCAACTCCAAACTGTTTTCCATACTTTAGAAGTTTTCTGGGATTTGGTCTTGACGCAAAGTAGATCTTCAGTCCATGTGTAAACAGTTGCTTGTCGATTGCATTTCTGTCGCGCACCAAGTCGCAAATGCAGCGTTCGCGGTCATACAGGATAACATTTCCGCCTTGTGGAGATCTGCAAGTGGTTTTGCCTATACCGTGAAGACTTCCTTTAACATAGTGAAACCGAATATTGGGATCGCGTTCTTTGATGCGACTGGTGTTATATCCTTGCGGCACACTGAATTCAAAAATGTGTGGCGTTCGGTCTGACAGTCCCCAAAAGTACATGGCACTGCCGTAAGAGTAGACAAGATTCTCGCTTCCGCTTTGCAAAAGCGTAAACTCGTCTGGAACAAATCCGGTCATTGTATATTGTCCGCGGGCAATGCGCGTCAGAACACCTTTGTCTGCGTATCGTTTTAATGTGACACGGTTTGTGCCTGCTCGCAATGCTTCTTCTGTAGTAACAATGCCGCCGTTCGCATCAGCTATCGTTTTCAATACAGCTATCGTAGCATTCACTCCACACACCGCCTTTCAAAAAGTTACTACTGTGCTTTAATTATAACATAATAAAGCACAGCTGTAAACGGGCTTGTGGGAGATTTTCGTGGGAACTAGTTAAAGGTCACGACCCAATAGGTATATTGCCCCTCTGCCGTCTGGCAAAACCAGCAGCCGACACCCATGCTGGTGAAGCTGGGTTCCATAATGTTGGCGTAGTGGGCAGGGCTGCCCTGCCAGCCTGTGCAAACGGCGCTGGCAGAACCCAGCGGACCGGCGGCGCAGATCTCGCTGCGGGTGGTCATGCCGCTGTGGTCAAAGGGACCGCCCGCCACAAAACTTTCGCATCGGGCATCGGCAGCGGCGCTCAAACCATGGTCAGCGGTGCCAGACCACCGGCGGCACGCAGGGCGTTGATGTTTTCCTGCACCGCCCAATAAGCGGAATCGGAGCTGTCAATGCTCCACCACTGTTCGGTGCCTGCCGCCAAATCAAAGGGCACAGCACCATAGCTCATGCTCACCTGCGCCGGGGCAGGTTCTGCCGTCGGTGTTGCTGTGGATTCCGGCGTAGGGGCAGGAGTCGGCGCGGGGGTAGCGGCAGGTGTTGCCGAAGGTGTCGGCGCGGGTGTGGCGGTCGGTTCCGGGGTTGCTGTCTGCTCGGCAGTCGGCTCGGCAGACGAAATAGGCGCAGGTGTTTCGTCGGCGTCTGCACTTTCCGATGTCGCTGCCGACAGCTCCGTCAATTCAGCGGATTCCGGTTCCGGTGTCTGCGCGCAGACTGTCAATAAGGACAGCACCACAAGCGTTACGATCCATTTTTTCATCTTGATAACTCCTTGCGGGGGCCATCTCTGACCCGGTTGCTTCTTCTTTCTTTCATCTTAAAACCTTCTACCTTGCTTGTCCACGCTGTCGATTGTCCGAACGACACTGTTGATCTTCGTCCGGCACGGTATCCAGCACAATATCCTTTTCGTTCAGGTTCAAAAGCGCCTCCAGCTCGGCAAGGCGCTTGCTCTTTTCAGCCAGCTCGTCCGCCTGTGCAAAAGGCTGCGCAAGCTGTTCCTTGGCGTTTTCCAGCTGTTTTTGCAGCTGCACCAAAGTGCTTTGTGTTTCCGGATCTGTTTGCTTACGAGGCTGCTTCTTTTTTAGGCTTAAACGCATACCGTTTTGTTCCAGGCAAAAACTGTCAAGCTCTGATGCCGACACCCGGTCGATCAGCTCTACGATCTGTTCCAATTCCATATCTGTTACTCCCTGTTTCCTTCCTCATAGCGTTTCATTAAAATAGAGGCATTGTGCCCGCCAAAGCCAAGGGAATTGCTCATTGCGTAATCCAGTTTTTTCTGCTTCGGTGCACCAATGGTATAATCGAGGTCACATTCTGCATCCGTCTCCTTCGTACCGACAGTCTGATGAATAAAGCCCTCCTGCAAGGTTTTCACACATACAATTGCCTCTACTGCACCAGCGGCACCAAGTAAATGACCGATCATGGATTTTGTGGAATTCACAGCTACCTGTTTTGCTGCTTCTCCAAATGCCCGTTTAATCGCCCGTGTTTCAAACAGATCATTATGATGTGTCCCTGTTCCGTGTGCATTGATATATCCGATCTGATCCGGCTCTGCCTCTGCCTCCTGCATAGCAAGTTCCATCGCCCTTGCTGCACCGCTTCCATCTTCACATGGCGATGTAATATGAAATGCATCTCCGGTGGCACCATATCCAACCAGCTCTGCGTAAATCCTTGCGTTTCTTTTCCGGGCATGCTCCAGTTCTTCCAGAACAAGGATCCCGGCACCTTCCCCAAGAACAAAGCCTTTTCTGTCTACATCAAAGGGAATGGACGCCCGAAGCGGATCTGTTTCCTGAGAAAGCGCCGTAAGAGCCTGAAATCCTGCAATACCTGTCGGACAAATACAGCTTTCTGCTCCGCCGGCAAACATAATCTCCGCGTCCCCATACTCAATGGCGCGGAATGCGTCGCCGATGCAGTTTGTTCCGGAGGCACATGCCGTCACAACATTGGTGCATTTTCCACGTATTCCCAGCTGAATGGAAATATTTCCTGCTGCCATATTGGAAATCATTCTCGGAACCATCAAAGGATCTACCCGATTTGCCCTTCCTTCCAGTATTTTTGTGTATTCCTTTTCAATGGTCGAAAGACTGCCAATTCCGGATCCCACGATTACACCGGCACGAAACAGATCTTCTTTTGTCAGATCGAGGCCGGCATCCTCCAGGGCCTCCTTTGCTGCTGCAACTGCATACTGGGAAAACAGTTCCATCCGTCTTGCCGCTTTTGCATCCATTTTCTCTTCCCCATGGAAATCTTTTACCTGAGCTGCAAGCTTTACTTTAAAATCCTTCGTATCAAATCCGGTAATTTCTCCAATCCCTACGGTTCCTTTTCTGACATTTGTCCAAAATTCCGGAACCGTATTCCCGATTGGCGTAACCGCACCCAGTCCGGTGATCACAACTCTTCTTTTTTGCACCATTTTTTCCTCTGTATTTTTTTTCATAAAGCTCCTCATGTCCTGAAAAATCCCTGTGCTGCTATCTCAAAGCTGTCTTGCGCCAGACTTTCTCATGCCTTTTTGCTACATCAGCATACCGCCATCTACCTGCAATACCTGACCGGTAATATAATCTGCATCTTCGGATGCCAGAAACGCGATCACCCCCGCCACCTGTTTTGCTGTTCCAGGTTTTTTCAATGGGATTGCAGAAAGCATTCGTTCTCTGGCTGCATCGCTTAAATTTTTTGTCATATCGGTCTCAATCCATCCCGGTGCAACTGCATTCACTGTAATATTGCGTGAAGCCAGCTCCTTTGCCGCACTCTTTGTCATACCGATCACACCGGCCTTGGACGCCGCATAATTTACCTGTCCTGCATTCCCGCAAATTCCGACTACAGATGCAAGATTGATGATCTTTCCGCTTCTTTGGCGAAGCATCTGACGGGAAACAAAATGCAGCATGCAAAAAGTACCTTTCAAATTTGCAGCAATCACAGCATCAAAGTCTTCCTCCGACAGTTTCATCAAGAGATCATCCCTTGTTATGCCTGCATTATTGACCAGGATATCGATTCTTCCAAATGTATCTATGATCTGTTTGATATTTTTTTCACACTCTGCATAATCGGAAACATCCCACGCCATGCACACTGCATCCCCGCCTGCAGACTTTATTTCTGCAACCGTTTCAAGTGCTGCCGCCTCCGATCCCCTGTAATTGACGATCACAAAGGCACCTCTTTTGGCAAGTTCCATTGCCGTGGCTCTTCCGATTCCTCTGGATGCTCCGGTTATTACTGCAACTTTTCCTGTTATTTTCAATCTTTTCTCCTTTTATACCGTTTCGTTCAGAAAATCCTGCATTCTTACAAGATCCTCCATAGTAGAAACCGTACAGATCTTTGCCTCTGCATTTATTTTTTTCAACAGGGTGCTCAGTGTATGCCCCGGACCGATCTCTACAAAATACTCTACACCTTCTGCAAGCATCGTCCTCATGCTCTGCTCCCACTTTACAGGAGAATAGACTCCCCTGGAAAGCAGGGACCGGATCTGCTCTGTTTTTGTGATTGGCTGAGCCGATACATTCGATACATACGGAATCTGAAGCTCTGACAGTCTCACCTGTTCCAGCTCCCGTTCCAGTTTTTCTCCTGCCGGCTTCATAAACGGGGAATGGAAGGGTCCGCTGACCTTCAAAGGGATGACTTTGGCACCGTTTTTCTTCAGTCTTGGTATCATTTCCAAAAGCGCCTGTGTCTCTCCGGTTATCACCTGCTGACCCGGGCAATTATAATTTGCAACTGTAACGGCATCCGTATTTTTTAAGAGTGCCTCCAATACATCTGGTTCCAGACCGAGCACCGCAGCCATCCCTCCAAATCCGTCCTTTGTTGCATTTTGCATCAACAGCCCCCGCTTTCTGACTAAGAGAAGTGCCGTTTTTATATCCATAGCACCAGCTGTTGCAATTGCTGCATATTCTCCAAGGCTCAAACCGGCTGTCATATCCGGAGTAATCCCGGTTTCCAGAATCGCCGCTGTCATTGCCAGGCAACATGTGACCAGACACGGCTGTGTATATTCCGTTCTGTTCAACAGGTCATTTTTCGCAAAACAAAGGGACTTCACATCGAAATCCAGTACGCTTTGGGCTGTATCCACTACTGCTGCAGCTGCACTGTTCTGTTCATAAAAATCCAATCCCATTCCAGGCATTTGTGCTCCCTGCCCCGGATATAAAAAAGCTACCTTTTTCTTTTTTATCGCCATACCTTCATCCTTTTTTCTGCATCCTCTATCAGCTGTCTGATCAAGGTCCTGCAATCTGTTTCTTCATGGATCATGCCTGCAATCTGTCCGGCCATTACGCTTCCGTTTAACACATCGCCTTCCGTCACCGCTCTTCTTAATGCACCGAGTGTAAGATATTCCAGTTCTTCCATGGAAGCTCCCGCCTGTTCCAGCTCCAGATACCGTTTCGTCATATCATTTCGCAGAGCCCGGACCGGATGTCCCGTGCTTCTTCCTGTTACCTTTGTATCAATATCTTTTGCTTTTAAAATCCGTTCTTTGTAGGCCGGATGAATATGACATTCCTTTGTCACTACAAAACGCGTTCCCATCTGAACGCCTTCCGCACCAAGCATAAGGGCTGCTGCAATTCCTCTTCCGTCTGCAATGCCTCCTGCCGCAATCACCGGAATATTCACCGCATCACAAACCTGCGGGACAAGGGTCATTGTCGTACTTTCTCCGACATGCCCGCCGGATTCATACCCCTCTGCCACAACTGCATCTGCTCCACACTTTTCCATCCGTTTTGCCATTGCAACAGATGCAATAACCGGAATGACCCGAATATCCTTTTCTTTCCAAAGCGTCATGTATTGTTCCGGATTTCCCGCACCTGTTGTAACAACCGGCACACGTTCCCGCGCCACTGTCCGCGCTACTTCGTCTGCGTGAGGGCTCATCAGCATGATATTGACACCAAAGGGTCTGTCCGTCCGTTTTCTGACCTCTCTGATCTGCTCTGCAACCCATTCTGCCGGTGCATTCGCTGCACCGATCATTCCCAGTCCTCCGCCATTTGATACCGCTGCTGCAAGATGATAATCCGCCACCCAGGCCATTCCACCCTGAATAATGGGATATTCTGTTTTCAGCAATCCGGTGACTCTTGTCTGCATCCTGTTTTTGTCCTCCGCTTATGCTTTATGGCTTTCTACATAGCTCATGACATCACCGACTGTTTTCAGCTGTTCCAAATCCTCTGCCGGAATATCAACTCCAAAATGCTCCTCAAATGCCATTACCATTTCAAACAGATCCAGGGAATCTGCCTTCAGATCCTCTGAAAAAGAGGTTTCCGGTGTAATGGAAGCTTTATCTGCTCCAAGGTTTTCTGCTACAATTGCCTTAATTTCTTCAAACATAATGAAAAATCTCCTTTTTACTTTTTTAAATCCATTCTGCGATAGATGCACCCCAGGTCAGTCCACCGCCAAAGCCTGCCATTACAATTCTGTCTCCTGTTTTCAGTCTTTTCGACTGATCCAGTTCGTTTAAAAGAATCGGAATACTTGCAGATGACGTATTTCCGTAATTCTGCAGATTCATGGGGAATTTTTCCAAAGGCTCCTTCAGACGCTTTGCTACTGCCTCCACAATCCTTTGATTTGCCTGATGCAAAACATAGCAGCCAATTTCTTCTCTGGAAAGTCCATTGATACAAAGCACCTCCTCAATCACCTGCGGTACCCTGCGCACTGCAAACCGAAATACTGCCTGCCCATCCATACTGACCTTTGATGAAGCACTCTGCTCTATGCTGAGTCTATGCTGCTCTGTCTCCAGATTTCTGTCATAGTGATGCTCCAGCATCAATGCATTTCCCATGCTTCCATCCGAATGGGATATAAACCGATATCCCTTTTTTTCTGTGCAGGTCAGAACAACTGCTCCGGCTCCGTCTCCAAATAAAATACAGCTGTTTCGATCTTTCCAGTCAATGATATTGGACAGACGCTCACTGCCAATAATCAGGGCTGTTTTGTAAGCTCCGCTTTCCAGATATGCTTCTGCACTCTGATATGCCAGTAAAAATCCACTGCATGCTGCATTTAAATCAAAACAAACTGCCCGTACCGCTCCGATACGTTCCTGAATCCGACAGGATACCGATGGCATTACTGTTTCCGCAGAAAGCGTCGAAACAATCAACAGATCGATTTCCTTTGCTGAAATCCCGGAATGCTGCAGAGCCTGCACAGCTGCCTGGACGCCCATATCGACCACAGTTTCTTTCTCCGCGATATGCCTTCTGCAAATTCCGGTTCGCTCCCGAATCCATACATCTGTCGTCTCAACCATCTGCTCCAGTTCCCGGTTTTCCATAATTTTCTCCGGTATGTATGAACCGGTTCCTCTGATCTCGACTGCCATTGTCTCTTTTATCCCGTCCAAGCTGCAACAGCAATGACGGAATGTCCTTTCTGTTTTCGTTTCGTCCCCTATCTTACCCAAAACGGAATTGGAATACAATTTACAAAAAAAGACAAAATGTCAACTTCCATTTGGCATAAGCCAAAAAAGACCCGAGTGCAAATCTGTTATGCACTCGGGTCTGATTCGTTGAATATGTTCGTTTTCTATATTATTTTCTGCACCCGTTCGATAAATTCCGCCACTGCTCCGTCCATGCAGTCCGACAGAACCATATCACAACAATCCTTTACCTCCTGGGGTGCATTTTTTACGCAGGCAGAAAGCCCCGCTGCCTTCAGCGCTCCTATATCGTTAAAAAAATCTCCGATAAACGCGGCTTCCTCTGCAGTTCCTCCAAGATACCTGCAGGCACGTCTGAGTGCATCCCCCTTTCCGGATGCTTCGTTCATAATCTCTACCAGAGTATCCTCCGTATGCTCGATTCTGACGCCATCCGGCTTATGACTTCTGACAAATTCTGCGCATTTTATTCCATCCTGCGCCGATACGTATAAAATGATCCGATACCAGGGCTTCTCGATCTGCTCCAGCAAAGCGATCGGGTAGCTATATTGCTGCTGGCAGGCAGTCTGATCCTCTTTTGTCTTCACCTGCCAATAGTTCGTACGATTCACAATGACGATTCTGCACTCTGTGAACTGCTCCAACTCTTTTTTCATAGAAAATGCAAACTGCAGCGCATCTTCTTCCACGCAAAGCTCATCTAAGTATTCGCCTTTCTGAAAATCGTAGAGTGCACAGCCGCCATTTACCACACTCAATGTATTGATCGGAAGGTCACCAATAAAGCCCTTCACACTGTCCGGTGAACGTCCTGTGCATACACCGAAACTTCCGCCCTCTTCAACATATTTCCGAATCGCCAGTCGGTTTTTCTCCGGGATTCCAATGCCGCCGATTCCAAGGGTTCCATCGACATCCGCAAAAATATATTTGATCTCCATTCCCCTGCTTTTACCTCTCTTTTTCTGTCCTCTTGATCCGCACTATATGGATTACCGATAAAACCATCACGATTTCACCCGTACTGCTCGAAACCGTATCCGTACATAATCTACGAACCAGTGATCTTCCTGCCAGAGTGTATCCCGCAGTTTCTCGATCGTTTCCCAGATGATTTCTTTTTTCAGAGAATCGTCCATACCAAGAAACGGCGTTTTGACAAACATGGAAATCCAGTCTGCCAGACCATCTCTTCCCTCCTGCACCGTCGGACGGTCAAAAAGGCTTGCATATTCTACCCGAAATCCTGCCTGCTCCAACATCGGGGCATATGTTCCAATCGTCGGAAAATAAAACACACGCGGATAGGTCATACCGTGGGCTGCAAAACATTTTTCCAGCATGCTGTGCACCTGCTCCGCACAGCCATAACCGCCAAATTCGCAGACAAACTCACCGCCGAGCACAAGCTGATGACAGATATTGTCGAGCATCTTCTGCTGGTCTTTTGCATCAATCCAGTGAAGCACCGCATTGGAAAAAATCGCATCCGCCTTCTGTTTCAGAGAAAAGTCAACCGCATTTCCTTTCTGAAAAGAAATCCCGGAGCAGTTTTTTTCTGCCAGCCTCAGCATCGTTTCTGAATCGTCTACTCCCAATACGTGATAGCCTTTTTCTGCGAGCTTTTTGGTCAGCATCCCGTTTCCGCAGCCAAGATCAACCACGAAAGCTCCCTCTGGCTTTGTCAACAGCTCCATCACAGATTCCCCATAGGAGGGTACAAACGAAAAATGTTTCTGGTAATCGGAAGCATTCCAATCGATATTCGGCATGTCCTTTCCTCCTCGTCTTTTTCACAAACCGCATCTCGCGCTTTTTTTAGTTCATGACAATAGAATGCTCGCAGAGCGTGCATTCTATTGTTTAGCACAAAAAAGCGCAAATTTTACGAACATTTCTGCATCCGTAAAATCCGCGCTCTTTTTTATCCCTCAGTGAAACGCGTGTTCTGTTGTTTGTACTCAGGAAACTGTTACGCTTGTCCAGTCATCCGAAGGACAGATGCCAATATAGGTTTTACCAGGATTTAAGGTTATCTCTGCTCCGGATAAATCATAATAATGCGTAATTCCGGTCTCACTTGCTTTTGCCCACATAATCGGGATCGCTTTTCCACCGGTAATATACCAGCCTGCGCCCTGCCCGATCACGTTATAAATCAAATAGCCATTTTTATCATATTGGGTAAAGGTGCAGTTCTGTAAAATAACATTTGCAAAAGAAGGAGCTTTTTTATCCTCTCCATCTTTGGCAAGCTTTTTATTTTCGTAATAATCATAGGTACCGGTTTTTGCATTGTAGGACAGATACGGTTTTGTCAGTCTGAAGCAGTTTAACTGCACCAGGTTTGCCGGAATGTTGCCAGCCTTTGCAGAAAGATTCGTCGCTCCAATCTTCCAATGGCTCATCGCTGCCGGATTTGTGTAAGTAGAAGGAATGGCGGCTGTTGTCACCTGCTTTGCAATGTCATTTTTAAGGACATATTCGGTAAACTCCTGCGCCTTGCCATTTTTCACTCTGCTAAAGCCACCGGATAAATGGCTAATCCCTGTGGACTTGAAATACGGATTATTATAAAACGGTCCGCCATCATGAATCAGAATTGCATTCCATTCCGAAGCAAGCAAAATATTCGTCGGTCTTGTGGAACGGACATTGCCGATCTGAACAACATTCTGCCAATCCTTATAAATCGCCATCAGTCTGGTAACTCGCTTATTTGCAGTCGAGTTCATCATCTCATAAACGACATCCGCTTCCGAAAGCCCGTAATGCGGCAGTGCTTTCGTATCATTATCGATCATAACCGCAACCGGACGCTGTGTCTGCAACGCTATGCTCGTCGGAAGACCCGTCAGTTCAGATACATAGGCTGCCTGCGCTGCAGCGGCCGGAGCTGCCTGTGCCTCGATCCCAGAAAGCGGAGCAAACAACAGTGCTGCAGCAGTAAAAACTGCAGTCATAGATAAACATCTCTTGTTCATATAAAATACCTCTCTGCTATAATCTCTTTCCTTACATTTTATCATTCTGAATGTACCCTGTAAAGAAAAAGGTACGGCCCTGTGCAAAAAACAATACGCACCGTCGGGTCGCGAAAGCGACATCCTTTCTTTCCGACGCAGTGCGATCCTTACGGAGCGTTTTTGCATTCGCCGTCCGTTCACACGCGCCATTCGCAAACTCGCATCTTCGATGCTTTCCGCTGCTTCGCAGCTCCTTTTGCTCATGAAGCGGCGCTCCCTTCGTAGCTTTTTTCAGTCAGATTTTCGTGCGAGCACGAAATCTTCCTTCAAAAATCCACGAGTGAACTGTGGTATCAGTATATCAGAGATGGGGTTTTTTGGAAATACCCTTTACAGGAACAGTCAGAACGTGTTATCATATGTAGTAATGAAAACTACATGGATTGGTTTTGAGAATATACGAGAAGCCGTGGTGCGGCAGGCGCAAAGCGCCTGCGGTATGGAGGAAAACATGAGTTATAAAATCGTTGTGGACAGCTGTTGTGAGCTGCCGGAGAAATATAAGAAGGATCCGCATTTTGAAATCGTACCGCTTGGTCTGGAGGTCGGCGATTACCGGATTATGGACGATGAGCATTTTAATCAGAAAGAATTTCTGGAGCAGGTTGCGTCATGTCCCCAGTGCCCGCGTTCCTCCTGTCCGTCGCCGGAGAGCTATCGGCAGGCGTTTGAATCGGAGGCAGAGCATATTTATGTGGTAACGCTGTCCGGCAATTTGAGCGGAAGCTATAACAGTGCCATGGTCGGAAGGCAGATGTATCTGGAAGAGGACGAGTCCAAACAGATTTACGTCATGGATTCCTGTTCGGCTTCCTGCGGAGAGACACAGCTTGCGCTGCTGGCAGCTTCCCTGGAGGAACAGGGACTTCCCTTTGAAGAGGTGGTAAGCCGTCTGGAAGCGTTCCGCAGTGAGATGAATACGTATTTTGTCCTGGATAATCTGGAAACTCTGCGTAAAAACGGCAGACTCAGCGGTATCAAGGCACTGGTTGCATCTACTCTGAGCATCAAGCCCGTTATGGCAGGCACGATGGACGGCAGGATCGAGCAGATCGGGCAGGGAATCGGCATCCGTAAGGGTCTGCAGAAGATGGCAGACGCAGTGGTGCGCAATGTGGCAAGACCGGAGGAAAAGACCCTGATGATCACCCATTGTAATTGCCCGGAGCGTGCAGAAAGCGTGAAGCGGATGGTGACCTCCAAGGTTTCTGTAAAGGATGTTGTGATTATGGATACTGCGGGCGTCAGCAGCATGTATGCCAATGACGGCGGCGTTATCGTGACGATCTGACGGACAGGAAATACGAAAAGAAGAGAAATGAAAGGCGGCTGTGCGGTAATGTGCGGCCGCTTTTTTTGTTTTTTATTGTTTTTTATTCATCACTGGAAGGATCGGTGTTTTTCCGGTTGTACGCAAAACGAGGCAGCTGGAACAGGAAAAAGGCGCAGTTGAAAATGAAAAGGTTGTGGTTCATAAAAAAATAAAATATTCTATAAAATCCTAAAGAACAGATTGACAATTAAATTGCGATCTTTTACTATAAAATTATCGAAAACATACAAAAATGGCAGAAAATCGGAATAGAAATTCCCGGAATAAGGAGGTTATCAACAGTTAAATATAAATTATAAAATCATATAAGTAGATGTTGAGTTTTCTGAGATATTAGAGCAGAATATTATTGAAAGAAGTTGATACTTTGAGTAAATATTATTCTGATGAGCAACTCAACCAGGTAATAAATGTAAAGCCTAAAAACCGCATTACAATTGGATATTGTCGTGTTTCCAGCCATAAACAAAAAGATGATCTGGAACGACAGATTGATAATGTTAAGACATATCTTCTGGCAAAAGGACAGCCATTTGAGATAATAAGTGATATCGGTTCTGGGATTAATTATAAGAAAAAAGGACTTCAGGAATTGATCAGACGAATCTCTCAAAATCAGGTTGAAAAGGTTGTTGTTTTATATAAAGACAGGCTATTGCGATTTGGTTTTGAGTTGATAGAATATATCGCTTCACTTTATAATTGTGAGATTGAGATCATTGATAATACTGAAAAATCCGAACAGCAGGAACTTGTTGAAGATCTGGTTCAGATAATCACAGTATTCAGTTGTAAATTACAAGGTAAGCGTGCAAACAAAGCAAGAAAACTTGTAAAAGAACTGATAGATGATGGTGGTGAAGAAGATGATAAAAACAATTCGAATCATGCTGATCCCAAATAATAAACAGAATACAAAACTTTTTCGATATGCCAATACTGCCAGATTCGCTTATAACTGGGCGTTAGGAAGAGAAAAAGAAAACTATAAAAATGGTGGTAAGTTCCTATCGGATAGTGATCTGAGAAAAGAATTTACACAATTAAAGAAAACAGAGGAATATTCCTGGTTAAATGAAGTTTCAAATAATGTAACAAAACAAGCGATCAAAGATGCTTGTCATGCATATAAGAGATTTTTCAAAGGATGTTCAAAGTTTCCTAAATTCAAAAGCCGAAAATTTTCTATACCATCTTTTTATCAAGATAATGTAAAGATCCAATTTTCAGATACGCATGTAAAAATTGAGGGTTTTGCTGCTTCCAAAAAGAAGAATAAGCAAAAGATAAACTGGATCAGACTTGCGGAAAAGAATCGGATACCTACGGATTGTAACTATAGTAATCCCCGTATTAGATATGATGGGATCAACTGGTGGATCACAGTAGGCATTGAATATGAAGACTCTGTTACCGTTCCCTCCAATGATGGGATAGGGATCGATTTAGGGATCAAAGATCTAGCGATATGTTCTGATGGCAATAAATATAAGAACATCAATAAAACGAAAAAAGTTAAGAAACTAGAGAAACAAAAACGCAGATTACAGCGTAGCATCTCTCGTTCATACGAGAACAATAAACAAGGAAAGGAATACTGTAAAACGAAGAATGTGATCAAAAAGGAAAAACTTTTATTAATATTAAATCATAGACTAACCAATATCCGTCATGATCATTTACATCATATAACATCAGAGATCGTAAAACGAGAACCAAGTTTTATCTGTATCGAAGATCTAAATGTAAAGGGAATGATGAAAAACAGACATTTATCCAAAGCAGTTCAACAACAGGGATTTTATGAATTTAGGCGGCAGATGGAATATAAATCTAAGTGGAACAATATTCAGGTGATCATTGCAGATCGATTTTTTCCAAGTTCTAAATTATGCAGTTGTTGTGGAAAGATCAAAAAAGATCTGAAGTTATCAGAACGTATTTACAAATGTGAATGTGGAAATATAATTGACAGAGATCTTCAGGCAGCTTTGAATCTTAAAAAATATGGAGAGGATGTTCTGAAACGATCTGTAGCATAATATATTCAAGTGATTACAGATATGTACTGATACGTTAGTCAGGAATTAACGCCTATGGAGAGTACAGGAACTTGTGAGTAGTATTAGTAATAATACAAAAGCATATAGGTAGAAGCAGGAATTTTCTCAATATGGATATATTTGTCCATATTTTGAGTAGCAACTTTTTCAATTTAAAGAAAGGAGCAAAAAATATGGCAAATGATTTTAATATAAGTCTTTTAGCTGGGCTTGACATAAGCAAGAGCAAAGAACAGATTGATAAAGACATAAACGCTATAAAGAGCAATATCGGCAAGTTAGAAATTGAAACTAAAATAAGTCCTGATACTGCAAAAAATATAACTTCACAGCTCAATAATCTACAAATTGGGCTTAAAGATATTACAATAGATAAAGCTACTTTAGATGGACTTGTAAATCAGATTAATT
>ERZ780208.1835-NODE-1835-length-16172-cov-10.554135_pt1 | contig 16172 bp, 8 predicted proteins | sample MGYA00511167_ERZ780208 | MGnify/ENA primary metagenome ERZ780208 (study PRJEB29588, sample SAMEA2159202) | human gut metagenome | biome: human gut; feature: human-associated habitat; material: faeces | place: Denmark | collected 2008/2010 ... | reverse complement strand
TTGAACAGATGAAGAAATTCATCGTGAAGTCTTACGGTAAGAAGGGTGAAGACGTAGTCAACAAGAACTACGCTGCCGTTGACCGTGGTGGTGAATACAAACAGCTGACTGTTGATCCGGCATGGGCTAGCCTGGAAGTAGAAGGCGCTGCTGCCAACAACGATCCTGCATTCATCAACGAAGTTGTTCGTCCGATCAATGCTCAGGATGGTGACTTGCTGCCGGTATCAGCATTCAAGGGTATCGAAGACGGTACATGGCATCAGGGTACAGCTAAATACGAAAAACGTGGTGTAGCTGCATTCGTTCCGGAATGGAATCCTGAAACTTGTATCCAGTGTAACAAGTGTGCTTACGTTTGTCCTCACGCTGCTATCCGTCCGTTCGTACTGGATGCTGACGAACAGGCTGGTGCTAACTTCCCGACATTGAAGGCTGTTGGTAAACAGTTTGACGGCATGACATTCCGCGTACAGGTAGACGTTATGGACTGCTTGGGTTGCGGTAACTGTGCTGACGTATGTCCGGGTAACCCGAAGAAGGGTGGCAAGGCTCTGACTATGAAGCCGCTTGAAACTCAGCTGGATGAAGCTGCAAACTGGACTTACTGCTCTGAAAACGTGAAGTCTAAACAGCACCTGGTAGACATCAAGGCTAACGTGAAGAACTCTCAGTTCGCTACTCCGTTGTTCGAGTTCTCTGGAGCTTGCTCTGGTTGTGGTGAAACTCCGTACGTAAAACTGATTTCTCAGTTGTTCGGTGACCGTGAAATGGTTGCTAACGCTACCGGATGTTCTTCAATCTACTCTGGTTCTGTTCCTTCAACTCCTTATACTACAAACGAAAAGGGTCAGGGTCCTGCTTGGGCTAACTCATTGTTCGAAGACTTCTGCGAATTCGGTCTGGGTATGGAACTGGCTAACAAGAAACTGCGCAACCGTCTGGAAGAAGCAATGAAGACTGCTATCGCTGCAGAAGGTACTCCGGCAGAATACAAAGAAGCATTCCAGGAATGGATCGACGGCCGCAACGATGCTGACAAGAGCAAGGCTGCTGCTGAAAAGATCATCCCGCTGGTAGAAGCTGCTAAAGATAAATGTCCTTCATGCGCTACGATCGCTGAATTCAAAGACTATCTGGTAAAACGTTCACAGTGGATCATCGGTGGTGACGGTGCTTCTTACGATATCGGTTACGGAGGTCTGGATCACGTAATTGCTTCTGGCGAAGACGTTAACATCCTGGTACTGGATACTGAAGTTTACTCTAACACTGGTGGTCAGTCATCTAAGGCTACTCCGCTGGGTGCTATCGCTAAATTTGCTGCTTCTGGTAAGCGCGTACGCAAGAAAGACCTGGGTATGATCGCTACTACTTACGGATATGTTTACGTAGCTCAGATCGCTATGGGTGCTGACCAGGCTCAGACTCTGAAAGCTATCCGCGAAGCTGAAGCTTATCCTGGACCGTCACTGGTTATCGCTTACGCTCCGTGTATCAACCACGGTCTGAAAGCTGGTATGGGTAAATCTCAGGCAGAAGAAGCTAAGGCTGTTGAATGTGGTTACTGGCACTTGTGGCGCTTCAACCCGGCTTTGGAAGAAGAAGGTAAGAATCCGTTCTCACTCGATTCTAAAGAACCGAACTGGGAAGGCTTCCAGGATTATCTGAAGGGTGAAGTTCGTTTCGCATCTGTAATGAAACAATATCCGACAGAAGCTGCTGATCTGTTCGCAGCTTGCGAAGACATGGCTAAGAAACGTTACGCTTCTTACAAGCGTATGGCTGCCATGGACTGGAGCGAAGAAAAATAATCCCTGAGGGAACTATTTTCTAGCTAAATAAGTTCAGAGGACCGCCTCCTGATGGGGACGGTCCTCTTTTTTATGATCATCTGGTCTTTTTATGATTATCTGGAGAAAACAGTATACGCAGGATCTTCCGCATCTGCCAGCATTTGTACCAGAGCCTTTCTGAGTTTGCCGGCCAGCTTTATTTCCTTTCCGGCCAGATTATTCATCTGATAAGGATCATGTTTCCGGTCAAAAAGATATTCCCCGGTAATCTCACCTTCCTTGAACCTGACAGCATAGGTATACCGTTCATTACGTATGCCTCTTGCACCCGTCTCCGGATTCTTTCCTGTGGCATCCACCTGACTGTACAGCATATACAGCTGGTATTCCGGCATATCTTCCCTACTACCCAGAATCTGTTTGCTCAGATTACGGGTCTGGACAGAAGAAGGTATCTTGTCCTCCAATCCCATCAGAGACAAAATAGTCGGGCAGAAATCCTCCACAGAAAGCAATAAGTCCTGATCTACCCTTGGCGAGAGTTTGTCTCCCCAGGAAATCATAAAAGGAACTCTCATTGCTTCTTCATAGAAGATATTTTTCCCGATATTCTCATGCATTCCCATGGAATCCCCATGATCAGAAACAAAGACAACGATTGTATGATCAAACATACCGTTTCGTTTGAGCGCTTCAATGATCCGTCCAAACTGTTCATCTACTCCCGATATGCAGGCATAATAATCAGGCAGACTTTTCTTGAAATAATCAACATACTTCTGATCTGCATTTCGGAGATGCGGCATTGTGGCTACAACCGAATCAACATTCAATCCTTTATAAAGTTCCTTATAATTGTCGGGCACCAGTTCATAACCCGTATGAGGAGGATTCATGGATACCATCATGGCAAAAGGCTGGTCTGATCCCTTGATACTATCCAGATACTGAATGGCAAGATCGGCCTCATATTCAGGCCCCCACTGATTCACATAATAAAAATCCTCGCGCCCGGCCTGAGAATTCCAGTACATGGGTTTCAGATGCCAGTCGTATGTACCATAAGCCACCCAATAGTCAAAGCCATGTCTTCTGTGAGGAGGACACCATTCATTCCAGGCCATTTCCCCCTTATTGTTGTAGCAGTCGATAAAAGGCTTCACAGGTTTGTCCAAATGCCATTTCCCGATGTATGCAGTATGGTAACCTTCCGAGTGAAGTACATCCGACCAGCAAGTCAGGTCTTCCCGCAATTCAACATCCTGTACGGCTGACTCCGACTGACAGTTGGTAATAACTCCATTCTTGTGCGGATAAGCTCCCGAAAGGAACATACCTCTGGCCGGAGATGATACAGGATACCCGCTGACAGCCTGGGTACACACGACTGCTTCTCTGGCAAAAGAATCAAAATGCGGAGTTTTTACCGCTTCCTTTCCTCTGAAACTGAAGGCATCTCCACGAAACTGGTCAGCCATTATGACCAGAAGATTAGGACGTTCATTACCGGAATTATCCGATACGGCAGTTGCCTGGACAGGAAGTTGATACAAAGTGGATGCAATAGCAGCAAAACAGAAATTCGCGTAATTTTTCATGGTATCTAAGTTTTATTTCAGCAAATGTAGCTATTTGAACGATAACACAAAAAATCAAATTGCTTTTTTATCGGGGTTCTACCATACTCCAGATAGTTAATTTTCACAAAAAACAAGAAGGGTGAGAAACTTTTGCTAATTTTGTAAAACGTCTGAAAAGACAGAAAACTGACCGGTACTGTTATCCCGACCATAACGCCGGAATGTATCTGATCTTTCCAGATAATGGGGTATGAAAAACTATATGTACAAATCTATTAAATTTATAAACCGAAGTCTATGAAAAAAATCAGTTTCTTATTGTGCCTTAGCATGACTTTCAATAATCTTGCAATAGAACAGGCATCAGCCAAAGAAGCAAACAGCTATGAAACATGTTTTGTCTATGAAAACATGGATGAAAACAAGGTCAGTCTTGAAGAAATCGCCAAGGAATTATTCGCCGATCCTCTGTGTACGACACTGAACAAAAAAGTCGGAAAAAGAAAAATCAAGTCTTGCAAAAGCGAAGAGTTAAGAAATCTGGCCACAGCCCTGTATAACAAACAATATGATACTCAATTCCGTGTAAACTCCTTTAAACCGGTCTACAGTCCGGAAGCACTGGGAAAACTGTTGCATATCGGAGACGGTTACAGCACCTACCAGCATATTACAGGTATCGTACTCAAGCCCGGAAAACACATCATCGTTGTCGACGGTCTGAAAGAAGGCAGCAAACTCGGCGTGAAAGTAGCGGATTTGTATGCTCCCAATCAGGGAGACGAAGACTGGAGCCTTCATTTTGAAAGATTCGAACTCAAAAATGGAATTAACGTCATTGAGAAAACTTCCGAATGGACAGGACTTGCCTATATGGATTACTACTTCGACAACCCGGAAAAAGAAAATACGGTTAAGGTACATTTCATCACCGGAGAAGTCAACGGATATTTCGATGCATCCGTAAATACCAACGAAGACTGGGACAGAATGCTTGCCAACGCTGTCTATCCGGTTTTCGATGCAACAGGAAGCAACATACACCTGGCTTACCCGGTAGAGGATCTGAAAAAATATGCACCCGGCCAGGGTAAGGAACTGATTGATGTTTACGAACAGCTGGTGTCCAAGCAACATGAAATCATTGGCTGGAAAAAATACAATCACATCACAAACAATAAAATCTTTGCCCGCGTCAACTACGGATACTACATGTTCCGCGACGGTGATGGCGTAGCCTTCAAGTTCGATACCATGAAACGTGTGGCCGATCCTGTTCACATGCGGACAAAAGACGAAGATGCCTGCTGGGGATTCAGCCATGAAGTGGGACACGTACATCAGCTGCAAACCTATCTCTCATGGGGAGGATTGGGTGAAACCAGCAATAATATCTGTACCAGATATTGTACGCAGGCTTTCGGATACAAGAACAGACTTTCCTCGGCTTTTGCCAATGCTGAAAAGAGTTTCCTGGAAGACAGCAAGGCCGGTACGGTCAGCCCTTCCCGAAGAGCCGGAGGCATGAACGATTCCATCATCTCTTCCTGCAAGGTCAATCCGGACAAAGCTATCAGCTATCTGGAAACAGATGTCTTTGAAAGACTGGTTCCGTTCTGGAAACTGCAATGCTACTTCACTCAAAACGGCTATCCTGATTTCTATCCCGATTTATACGAAAAAATGAGAAACTCCGAAAAAGAACATCCGGAACTGAAAGATCTGGACAGAAGCAACAACGTGGTTCCATTCCAGCTGAACTTCATACGGGGAGCTTCCTTACTGGCAGGAAAGAATCTTTATCCTTATTTTGAAAAGTTCGGTTTCTTCCGTATCCTGAAACTTTCATACGATGATTACGGAAATTATACCTACGAAATGACAACCGAAATGAGAGACCGCTTCAAGAAAGAAATGGAAGAGCTGGAAAAACAGCAATTGATCAAGCCGCTCACTCCGGAAGAACTCAACGCACTGATTTATGCTAAAGAAAAAGAGTAACTCAAAGTCTAAATACCAATAAACTATGAAACGAATTTTTCCTCTTTTATTGGGAGGCCTGCTGCTGGCTGTTCCCCTTCAGGGACAGGAGAAACCCCTGCCAGCCTTATACGGCACAGGCACCTGGAATGCCGATTCACTGGGCAATCACAGGATCGTTGTCTCCGTCGACAAGCCTTCTGATGCCGTTCTGGCCGTCATCCAATGGCGACGGAAAGATTTCAATCCGGAAAACAAGGATCTGATTGTCATCGATGCCAAGACCGGAAAGCGCATCACCAACGTATGCCGCTTTCAGATCAACCGGGAAAAAGGTGAGGTCGTCTTTCAGCCGCAAACCGTTCCGGGAGACTATTACATCTATTACCTGAAAAATATTTCTTCAGGAAGCAAATATTATCCGACCGTAACTTATCCGGGATTTGAAGAAACAGCATCTGCCGAATGGAAAAAGGCCAACCGCCTGACAGGGAAAAAGGCTCCCGAACTACCACAGGCTACCGTCAAGCAATTCCAGGCCATCAATGAATTCCATTCTTTCTACCCGATGGAAGTGATCGCCACTGCCAAAGAAAAAGACGACTTGCTGAAATCCCAACCAGAGGATCCCTATATTCTGTTTACGGAAGACCGGCGTTACCCGATCCGCATGACAACGGATCTGCCCTATAAATGGATAGAGGACAACCGCCATGATTCTTTTGAGGGAACGGCAGACAAGGGAGAATATTACACCTTCCAAATTGGTCTTTGGGCGGCCCGCAAGGATGTCAACCACCTGAAGCTTACCTATTCTGCTCTGGTTAATTCACAAACCGGCGAATCAATCCCCGCTTCTGCATTCACCTGTTTCAACACAGGAGGTGTAGATGTCACCGGAAGTGTGTTTGAAAAAGACTGTTCCGTCCCCAAAGGAAAAGTACAGGCCCTGTGGGTAGGAACGATGGTTCCCGAACAGCTGACAGCCGGACAGTATACAGGAACAGTAACCGTTCAGGCTGCAGGAATGAAACCCAAGCAGGTAAAAGTGACCCTGAATGTCACTGACAACCTGATTGCCAACCATGGAGACAATGAACCCTGGAGACATTCGCGTCTGCGCTGGCTGAACTCCCAGATCGGTTTTGATGACGAAGTAATCGCTCCCTATATTCCTCTGAATGTACAGGACAAGACCATTTCACTGCTGGGACGCAAGGTGACTCTTCAGCCCAACGGATTCCCGGCACAAATCACTTCTTATTTCAAGGAAACACTCACCGAAATAGGAACAGAAGGACTGGATATCCTGTCCAGACCGATGGAACTCACAACCGGAGAAAACTGGGAGAACCTGGACTTCACCTATACCAAACGTAAGGCCGGTGCTCTGGGATGGCATGCCACCAATCAGAACAATCAGTTCATTATGAACCTGGACGCCCAGATCGAGTCTGACGGAAACATGGAATACAAGGTAGTGCTTATTGCCCGCAAGGATGGTGAAATAAATGACATTGCACTCCGTACCGAACTGGCCCCCAACATTGCACAATATATGATGGGATTGGGAGAAAAAGGCGGCTACTGCCCCCAGAATCTGGACTGGAAATGGGGCGTTGAAAAAAATCAGGATGCCCTGTGGACCGGTAGTGTCAATGGAGGACTGCAACTCCGATTCTATGACGACAAATACGAACGTCCGCTGAATACGAACTTCTACCACGAGAAACCGCTGCACATGCCGGTTTCGTGGTGTAACAACGGCAATGGAGGTATCAAGCTGAGTGCAGCAGGAAAAAACACCCTGATCAATGCTTATTCAGGAAAACGTACAGTCAAAAAAGGTGACCGCCTGTGCTTCTACTTCAACGTGCTGATCACTCCGTTTCGTACCATCAATCCCGACAAGCAATGGCAGGACCGCTATTATCACGGATATGACTTCATCGACAAGACTCATGAATTCGGAGCGACCGTAGTCAATATTCATCACGCCAATGCCATCAATCCGTTTATCAACTATCCTTTCCTGCGCACCAGAGAAATGAAAGCTTATATTGACGGAGCTCATGCAAAGAATATGAAAGTGAAGATCTACAATACGGTACGTGAACTTTCAAACAGCTGTACCGAGATCTTTGCCTTGAGAAGCCTCAACGGAGAAATTTTCTCCAAAGGTAAGGGAGGCGGATATTCCTGGCTTCAGGAACATTACGACCAGGATTACATTGCTGCCTGGTTTGCCTATAATGTACAGGATGCTGCGATTGTAAATACCGGAGTATCCCGCTGGCACAATTACTATATGGAAGGACTGGACTGGCTCGTCAAGAATGTCGGCATCGACGGACTGTACATTGACGACCTGGCTTTCGACCGCATGTCCATGAAACGTGTACGCAAGATTCTGAACCGTACCAACCCTGGTGCCATGATCGACTTGCATTCAGCCAACCAGTTTAACGACAAAGACGGCTTTGCCAACAGTGCAAACCTGTATCTGGAACACTTCCCCTACCTGGACCGCCTGTGGTTCGGTGAATATTTCGACTACGACATGCCGCCCGAGTTCTGGATGATGGAAGTATCTGGTATCCCCTACGGACTGATGGGAGAAATGCTGTGGGAAGGTGGAAACAAATGGCGCGGAATGCTGTATGGCATGACCGGACGTAACCCGGGATATGGGGTGGACAACCGTCCTCTTTGGAAATTCTGGGATGAATTTGGAATGAAAGGCAGTGAAATGATCGGTTACTGGGTGAAGGATAACCCGGTCAAGACCGGCAGAGAAAAAACCCTCGCCACCATCTACCGTAAAACCGGAACCAAGACACTGGTCTCACTGGCAACCTGGGAAGACCATGATGTAGATGTTACCCTGCAAATTGACTGGGCTAAACTGGGTCTGGATCCGGCCAAGGTATCTCTGCATGCCCCGGCTATTGAGAACTTCCAGCCCGAAAAGACATGGAAACCGGGAGACACCGTAACCGTTCCGAAAGGAAAAGGATGGCTTATCGTGATTGAATAACCGAAGGATTCCATCGAATAAAAACCATTTCACATGAAAAACAGAATACTAACCCTGACAACCTGTGTCTTCTGTCTGGCTCCGCAAGGATTTGCCCAGCATATATCCGTTCAGGAACAGACAGAGACCCTGAAAACCTATAAATTCTCTGATCCGAATCCGGTAGCAACTCCTTCCAACCTGTTCTACCCCTACTTCCGGTTTGACGGATTTACAGCCAAAGGTGAAAACCGGGAATGGAAAACAGTTGAGCTGGAGAATGATTACATCAAGGTTACCCTCTTTCCGGAAGTAGGCGGAAAGATATGGGGAGCCGTGGACAAAACCACCGGTAAAGACTTTATCTACAAGAACGGAGTAGCCAAATTCCGTGATATCGCCATGAGAGGTCCCTGGACCTCCGGCGGTATCGAGTTCAATTTCGGTATCATCGGACACGCTCCCACCTCCAGCACTCCTGTGGATTATCTGGTCAGACAAAAAGATGACGGCAGTGTAAGCTGCTACCTGTTCTCCTACGAATGGCTGACACGCACGGCCTGGACTGTGGAAGTCAATCTGCCTAAGGACAAAGCTTACTTTACAACCCACACCACCTGGTACAACCAGTCCGATGTTGATCAGCCTTATTACCAGTGGATGAATGCCGGATACCGGGTTGGCCAGAAAGCCGAGTTCTGTTATCCGGGCGACCATCTCATCGGACACGGGGGTGAGGTTTCCTCGTTCCCGGTAGATGAAAACAACCGGAACATCGGATGGTATGACTCCAATAATTTCGGCAATTCCAAGTCTTACCACGTGCTGGGATATTACAATGACTATTACGGCATCTACTGGCACGGAGAAGATTTCGGATCCATCCATCATTCCAATTTTGATGAGAAACTGGGTATGAAAATCTTCCTGTGGGGACAGTCCCGTGAAGGAGGTATCTGGGAAGACTTGCTGACCGACCAGAACGGCCAGTACATCGAACTGCAGTCCGGCCGAATGTTCAACCAGCCGGCTTCCAACAGTGCCTACACCCCTTACAAACATCATTCGTTCGCACCTCAGATGACGGATGCATGGACCGAATACTGGTATCCCGTCAAAGGAATCAAAGGAGTGTCCAAGGCCAGCACCATCGGAGCCTTGCACGTAATGCGTGAGGCTGACGGGCTGAAACTGGCCTTTTCACCGCTGGAAAAACTGTCAACCGATCTCAAGATCTACAAAGACCAGCAGCTGGTGGAAACACTGTCTCTGACTGCCAATGTCATGGAACCGGTCACCCTGACTTCCCTGAAAGGAAAAGACATCCCCGAAGGCCACCTGAAAGTAGTCATCGGAGACAATCTTCTGGTCTACTCGGATAATCCGGAAAACTTCGACCTGAAGCGCCCCATGACCCTTCCCGAAGATTTCAACTGGAATTCTGCTTTCGGACTTTATACCCAGGGAGAACAATGGCTGAACCAGAAAGTATGGGACAAGGCAGAAAGCTACCTGAAGAAATCCCTGAAACAGGATGCCAACTTCTCACCGGCTCTGATACGCCTTTCCTCCCTCTATTACCGGGAAGGCAGATATCAGGAAATGATTCCCCTGCTGGAACGGGCTTTGGGACTGAATACCTATGACGGAGAAGCCAACTACCTGTACGGACTGGCCAACCGCATGCTGGGCAATGCAACAGAAGCAAAGGCTGCCTTTGCCATTGCCACTTTTTCAGCTTCAGTGCGCACTGCCGCTTACGAACAGCTGGGCGAAATGTATGCCTGCGACCGGAACTGGACCAAAGCCGAACAATATGCAAAGAAGAGTCTGACTTACAATGCCATGAATCTTCATGCCCGTCAGTTGCTGACCATGATTTACAGAAAGACTGGCAGAACAGAACTGGCGAAAGAACAGATCAGCCAGGTGCTGGATCAGCTGCCTTTGTATCATGGTCTCCGGTTTGAAGAAGCCTGGCTGTCCGGAAACCATACTCCGGAACAACTTGCTTCATTCGCTTCCCAGATCCGTAATGAACTGCCGGCCGAAACTTTCCTGGAACTGGCCGAATGGTATGAAAGAACCGGATGTGAGGAAGAAGCCATCGCCCTGCTCACCTGTGCCGGAAATCATCCGATAGCTCTGTATCAGAAAGCCTGGCTGCAGAACAGACAAGGAGCAGCTCAGGAAGCCCGGGAAACACTGGAACTGGCCAATGCCCAGTCACCGGATTATATCTTCCCCTTCCGTCCGGAAACCCTGAAATACCTGGATTGGGCCGAATCGCAGTCAGCCAACTGGAAAATCAACTATTACCAGGGACTGATATACTGGACCAACCAACAGAAGGACAAAGCCATTTTGAAAATGAACCTGTGTGACAATGCAGGCTATGCACCTCTGTATCTGTCGCGCGCACAGCTCAAGGAAGGCGAAGCCAGACTGGCAGACCTGATGAAAGCCGAGCAGACAGATCCTTCATGGAGAGCCGGCATGGCCTTACTGAACTATTATACCGCAGAAAGCAACTGGAACAAGGTGGTAGAAACAGGCAAAAAGTACATCCGGAAATATCCGGACAACTATTACATCGGACTGAAATATGCCAACGGTCTGTGCGAAACCAGACAGTATGGTTCCTGCATTTCCCTGTTGAGCAAGATGCAGGTGTTGCCGAACGAAGGTTCTTATGCCGGCAGAGCCGTATATCGTGCTGCCAACCTCTACCAGGCAATGGATCAGTTCAGCAAACGCCGGTATGATGCAGCCCTGAAATCCATAAAAGCCTCCGAAGAATGGCCGGAAAATCTGGGTGTAGGAAAACCTTACGACGATCAGATAGACAAACGGCTGGAAGATTATCTGGAAGCCAAGGTATATGAAAAGAAAGGAGAAACGGCAAAAGCCCAAACCCTGCTGGACAAAGTATCTTCCCATCCTACTTCCACCCGCAATTTCGAATCAGCACATTTGCTGACGGCACTGGCTTTGCGTGACACAGGCAAACAGGCAGAAGCCGACAAGCTGGTTGCCTCCTGGAAAAAGGATTTCCCGGAAAGCAAACCGGCACAATGGTGTGCTGCCGTTTATCATGGAAACATGGACCAGGCCAGAGAACTGTTGAGCAGCAGATATGCTTCCAACGAGACTACTCCCTGGGAAACCGGTTACCGGGATACAAACTTTGACCTGATCGCAAGACTGTTCAAATAATTCTGCCCAACCGGACTGCTGTAACTCTGTCCGGTTACCAGACAAGAAGGAGGCCCCAAAATCATGTTTACTCCAGACATTAAAGATTTTGGGGCCTTCCCTTTCTTGAAAAAGCCCCGCAGATTTCTGATTTTTTTCTGAGAAAAAGTAGCGAAAGAAGCTGATAATCAAACAAGACACAAATTTCTCAGAAATCCGCACAGCCCCCTGTCATTGTTTTTCGGACATATTCTCTTTACCTTTGCTCAAGTATAAATTCAAAGGAATATGACAAGAAAAAACCTATTAAGAAAAGCATTATCCGGACTGTTGATTCTGACATTGGCCGGATGTCATCCGGGGAAAGAAAAAACGCAGGAAAAATGCCAGACTCTCCAGATAGAAACGGAAACGGCAGCCGGCAGTATCCGCCTGTCAGAAGTGGCAAACGGCTCACTGGTTGTTCTTCCCACCTCCGATTCATTACTGCTCAGTGAAATAAACCAGATTCATCTGAAAAAAGATTTTCTATATGTAGCGGATCCGTCTGCCGTATATAAATTTTCTTTATCCGGAGAATGTCTCGGCGCAATCCACCGCCAGGGAACAGGACCGGAAGAATATGCAAACGTAAGTGATTTTCAGACCGACGGTGAACATGTGTGGGTATTGAGCCGCAACACGCAATGCATAAACAGCTATTCATGGGACAACAGTTGTACCAGCCGCATCAATTTGGACCTCTGGATGGAAAACATCTGTCTGACAGACAGCAATACCCTATACATTTATACAGGCAATGACATGAGCAAGGATAACCAGTTCCAGCTTCATGCCTTGTCACTGAGTGATTCAAGCTCCACGCATCACTTCCTGCCTGTTGACAAGGCCAAAGCCCAATATCTGTTTGTAAAGTCAAAGAACATTTTCCAGCAGAACGGATCGCACACCTACTTTACCCAGCTGTTCAACGACACCGTCTACAACCTGAACGCTGCAGCCTGTACCCCTGCATTTGTACTGGACTTCTCAGGCAAGAATATTCCGTCTTCTTTCTACAACCAGCCCTATGAACACATCATGGAGTTCTTTGAAAAACTGCATCAGGAAGACCGCTTTGCATACGGAACAGACTGTTTTCTGGAAACAGACAAAAACTACTGGGCCGGCTATTTCTACAAGAAGCAATACCGGATGTCCATCCTTCCCAAATCAGCTGACGGAAAGCAAATCTGTTTCAGTACACTTCTGGTTGACCAGCTGTATGATTATCCGGTCAATCTGACGGATGTAACATTGTTTGTCCAGGATAACGGACAGATCGTCCTTCCTTTACAGCCAGACGACATCATGGAATATGGCCGCACGCATTTATCCCCGTCCCAGCAACAGGAACTTGCAGACAAGCTTCACTATACAGACGACCAGAATCCGGTGCTGCTGCTCATCCGGGCCATCTGAACCAAAACCTCATCCATTCGTACAACCTAAAAAAACAAATTCTATGAAATCAATACAACGCAACACACTTCTCATCATATTTATGGTCTTGACGGTATGTCTTCCCTCATGCAAACAGGAAGGAACCGGCGAGAAATGGCAAAAACAACGGAATGAAAAAACAGATGTCAGAAACCGGATCCGGGAAATCAGTATGGAAGACGTACTGATCGGAGCCATGGCCAAACCTTATGTTTTCGATGATTATCTCATCATAGCTGACTACCGCTCCATGGAGAAAATGGTACACATCTTCAACAAGAACACATTTGCTCCCTTATGCAGTTTCGGAGATCCCGGACAGGGCCCCAAAGAAATAACCGTCCTCGGAACAGTGGCATGGAATCCGGAGAAGCGGGAACTGTACGTGACGGATCACGGCCAGCTCCGCATTCTCGGCTATCAACTCGACAGCCTGCTCCAGAATCCCGGATACGAACCATTTGTCAAGCTGAAACTGAACGGTATGAACTTCCCGAACGATTATTGCTACATCAACGATACACTGGCTTACGGCTCTTTCATCCAGCCCACCTCCTCTTCCACTTTCCTGCAGACCAGCGGCAAATGGAACATGCAGACAGGAGAAATCAAGCTCACGGCCTACACCCATCCGGCCGACCAGAAAAAACGTATCAGTTACGCCGTTTCTCCAGCCAGCCAGACGCTGGTGGAATGCAATGGCAGATATGATCTGATCAGCCTCTACAACCTGGAAGGCGAACTGCAATGCAATGTCTACGGTCCCAACTGGGATGAAAGCGGAGACAGAAAAAAACATTTCTCACAGGTTCAGATCTGCGGAGACAAGATCGTTGCCTTATACTCGGGACAAGACTGGAACAAAGGCAATCTGGGGGAAATATTTCATGTGTTCAACATGAAAGGCGACTATCTGAAAACCCTGGTTGTAGGCCGTCCCATCAACTACTTCTGCTACGATAAAGACAACAACCGGATCATCATGAATCTGGACGATGAAATCCAGTTTGCTTATCTGGATCTGGAAGGGTTATTGTGAAAAGTATGACAGAAAAAATGATTATGCTTTGCTGTATCCATTTAAGTTAGTCCCTGTTTAAGAATAGATTGCAAAACTCATTCAGTTGCTGCTGCATGCGTTCCTGTGGAATGAGAATGCGCTTATATTCAGCAATCATGGTAGGGCTAATCCCAATTTTTTAAGCATTAGTCCAGATTTTGACTGGACTATTACAGTCACATCTCGTGAAAGGTCACTTGATTCAATTTGTGCAGTTTTTGGCTGCACAAATTCAGTATTCAAATATTGTCTTATTGTTGCTATGAACGTTTCTGATGAAAGCCTCTTGAAGCATTACTTTTATGTTGGAGAATAATATTTATAGTCAAAAAGAAATGGTTTGCGAATTACACAATCGGAATTTGAGAGTTAGAAGTGACTCCAACTCTTCTTTTTTATAATCCCCGATATTGTCGAAGAACTTTCTGATAGCCTGCCTGAATTCCTCTTTCATCCTATAAAATCTTTTGAGCAAGACGCACGAGACAGGATAAAAAAAGACTCCCATAAGCAATCAGCTTATGGAAGTCTTCTTGTGGACCAGCCAGGGCTTGAACCTGGGACCTCCAGATTATGAGACCAATAGAATGATAGTCCGCAATATTTCGTTATTATGAACTTTTGTTGATAATCAACGAGTTATCTCTATTTGATATTTGTGGTATACCTTTGAATGTCCATGACTCAAACAGTTTGTTTACGCATTGTTTACGCAGAAATTAGGAATTGACGGGATGAGCTCTTTGTCAGTTCACTTTTATTTTTCTTGATAAGCATTAATAGCTTCGATATATTTTGGCATAAAATCGCGCATGGTAGGGTAGCTGACCATGTTTGCCTCGCGCTCTTCCAATGCTTTCATTATGTCACGGATCATAAAGAACTTTTTGTATACTTCACGGATGTTAATCTGTGTCTCGTAATAGCCAGCCACGATTTCCTCGTCGGATGCATTTTGCATTTGATAAATCTTTTTGATTTTCTGGATGCTCTCCTGTGTGAACTGCACTGGGTGTGTGGCAAGGTATCTCATCACGCAGGCCTCCACGAACATCTCGTTTGCCACCGTGAGTGGGTCGCCATAGGCTTGCTGAGCATAAAATGAGGCGTTCTGATTGTAGAAGGCTATCATCTTGTCCTTGATGTCATCCCAGAATTCCTCGTTTAGAGGATTGCAGAACGAATGGTTGAACTCATGAATGATGACAGGCAGTGTATACGCCTCACCATAGTAAATATCTCCAGTAGCATTGCGGTCGGCGCAACCCATGAATGCGTTCTTTATTTCCGAGCCATCTTTGGTCTTCTGCGGAATGGCATAGTTGCCGGGACCGTTTAGCAGACCGAGATAGATATGGAAAGAGATATTGTTGATAGGACCAAAGAACGACTTGTACCAATCCAAGTCAATCTTGTCTACCAACTGCTGTTGCATGGCTTGTTTGCAGGCATTGTAGAGGGGCTGATTCTTCTTGAAGAAAGAATGGAAATGAGCTTTCTTATAGAAATCCTCAAGAAGAGCAATGAGCTTTTTTTCGTGTTGTGGAGTAATGCCCCGATAGTAATGGTTGAAGTCAGGCTCCAAGTCCGTATTATAATGTAGCTTGCCATTCTTCAGCTTCAGGCGTAGCGCTATGGCAACTGGAACATGATAGCCAAAGCCCTGCTTCACCAGACTGTCTGCCACAAAAGCCATGATGGGATGGTTGGAATAGGGCGCGAAGGTGCTGTCTACTTGGTGAAAATAATCAATGACTCCAGCCTGCTCTTCTGGCCATATATATCCAGGCACCTTGGCAAGGTGGGCAATAACGCTGACCAATTCGCTCTCTTCCGTATAGTCGACGCTGATGTTGTTTTTGGCTTTAGCACCAGTCATGCTTGCTATAAACAGTACAACTGTTACAAAATATCTCATATTCATATGCTATTCTAAAATTAGTTGAATGATTTTACCTAAACCCTGTCCAAAATTGAATCATATTCTTTAACCATGAGACATGTTTAATATAGTTAAAAAGAAATGGTTTGCGAATTACACAAACGAAATTTGAGAGTTAGAA
>ERZ780208.1828-NODE-1828-length-16208-cov-3.258280_pt1 | contig 16208 bp, 12 predicted proteins | sample MGYA00511167_ERZ780208 | MGnify/ENA primary metagenome ERZ780208 (study PRJEB29588, sample SAMEA2159202) | human gut metagenome | biome: human gut; feature: human-associated habitat; material: faeces | place: Denmark | collected 2008/2010 ... | reverse complement strand
CGCTGCCGCTGGATGTCGGTAAATTTGACGACAGCTATTTTACTTATGTCGCTTCCTTCGGCGCGTTTACCGCGGCGTCCTACAACGCGCCCCAGGATGTGAAGAATGTGTTCGGTCACGCCGCCTATGTCTTTGAGGGCATCAAGGACCTCGGCAGCATCAAGCCCTATTATGTGAAGCTCGTTGCAGATGGTCGGGAGCTTTCGGGCGAATATGTGTTCGGCGCCATTGCCAATTCCACCTCGTTCGGCGGCATCGTTAAACTGAAGGATGAGCTGGTCTCCTTAAACGACGGCATGTTTGAAGTGCTGCTGATCAAGATGCCGAAGATGATCGGCGATCTCAGCGTGATTATCAATTCGCTCACAAGCAGTCGCTTTGACAACGATCGCTTTGAATTTTTCAAGGCGTCCGAGCTTGTGGTGACCCCTGCCGAGCCGACCGCATGGTCGCTGGACGGCGAATACAAGCGCACGGAGGGCGCGGTACGCATCCGCAACCTGCACGGCGCCATCAATTTTATTAAGTAAGCGGTAGGACAATGGCAAAAACGATCCTGGAGATTTTCGAGAAATACACGCCCTCGGCGCGGGAGCGCGCCCTGCTCGACACGGCGGCAAACATTTCGCTGCGCGCCGACAAAGCACTGCGCATGGCGGAGATCCGCGCCGATTTTCCCGCGCTTGTCGACAAAAAGGAACTGTACGCCATCGAAGGCGGCATCGCCGCAGCCTACCGGCTGAATTCGATGCGCATTCTGCCGCATTATCCGGCAGAGCTGTTTGACAAAGCATACATTCCCGCAGTCCTTCTCGAGACCGAGCGCGTTGGCACGGTCTCCAAGGGCTTTTTCGGCTATGCGGATGTCCGCGTCGGCGACGGAAAGATCGAGATCGGCATTCCGTTTTCCGATCCGATCGCGGAGGGACCGGTCATTCAGGAGGCGGATATCCGGGCGCTTTCCGGCGGTGTGACGACCGACGATATTTTTGACATGGTAAAGAAATTGCGGGAGAAAACAGAAATTCCGCTGGTATTTATGACATATTTGAATCCGGTGTTCCATTACGGCTACGAGGCGTTTTTTGAACGCTGCCAGGATGTAGGGATCGACGGCATCATCATCCCCGATCTGCCTTTTGAGGAAAAGGAAGAGGTTGATGTTGTTGCAAGCCGCTATGGCATAGACCTGATCTCGATGATTGCACCGACCTCCAAAGAGAGAATCCGTAAGATTGCCAAAGGAGCGAAAGGATTTTTGTATGTGGTATCGTCGATGGGCGTAACCGGAGAGAGAACCAATATCACCACCGATATCGGTGGGATGTTAAAAGAAATCCGCAGTGTCAGCAGCGTTCCGGCAGCGGTTGGCTTCGGTATCCACACACCGGATCAGGCGGCAGAGATTTCCAAAACGGCGGATGGTGTTATTGTCGGAAGTGCAGTTGTAAAGCTGATCGAAAAATACGGCTCTCATGCGGGCGGACATTTATACACCTATGTGCGGATGATGAAGGAGGCGGTCAGCCACAGCGAATAAGCGGAAGCATCCACGCTGCGGTTTCTAAACGGGCGCGGCAGGAGAAGGCGCGGGAAAAAAATCTTTTCTATCGGAAAGAATAGTGCTATAATATTTTCGAATTCTATAGAAAACTGCAAAACAGACGCCGGCAAAAGAAGAACCCGGCGGATGGGAGCCAGAAGTAAGGAGTGTGGACAAGATGGAAAAAAAGAATCTGGACTGGGCAAATCTCGGATTCGGCTATATGACAACAGATTACCGTTATGTGGCAAACTACAAAAATGGTGCCTGGGATAAGGGTGGACTGACAGACGATCCGACAGTTACCCTGAACGAATGTGCAGGTATTTTTCATTATTGCCAGGAGATCTTTGAAGGTCTCAAAGCGTATACAACAGAGGATGGACATATCGTAACGTTCCGCCCGGACTTAAATGCAGTCCGTATGATGGACAGCGCAAAGCGTCTGGAGATGCCTCCGTTCCCGGCAGAGCGTTTCCTGGAAGCAGTAGAAGAAGTGGTTAAGGCAAATGCTGCATGGGTTCCTCCTTACGGCAGCGGCGCAAGCTTATATGTTCGTCCTTATATGTTTGCAAGCTCTCCGGTTATCGGCGTTAAGCCCGCGGATGAATATCAGTTCCGCATTCTGGTAACTCCGGTTGGACCGTACTTTAAGGGCGGCGTTCATCCGCTTACCATCTGTGTCAGTGATTTTGACCGCGCAGCACCGCATGGAACCGGACATATCAAGGCTGGTCTGAACTATGCGATGAGCCTGCATGCCTATGTAACCGCACATCAGAACGGCTACGATGAAAACATGTTCCTTGATCCCGCAACCCGCACCTATGTAGAGGAGACCGGCGGCGCAAACTTTATCTTCATCGACAAAGAAGGAACTCTTGTCATTCCCAAGTCTGACAGCATCCTTCCTTCTGTAACACGCCGTTCCATCGCAGTTGTTGCAAAGGATATCCTGGGCATGAAGGTGGAAGAGCGTCCGGTTAAGCTGGCGGAGCTTTCTGATTTTGCAGAATGCGGCGTCTGCGGTACAGCAGCTGTTGTGTGCCCGGTCGGCAAGGTGGTAGACCATGGCAGGGAGATCTGCTTCCCCAGCGGTATGGAAAGCATGGGACCGGTGATCCAGAAGCTGTATGACACTCTGACAGGTATTCAGATGGGTAAGATCGAAGGACCTGCAGGATGGGTTCATAAAATTATGTAACGGATTTATATTACAGCCGCAGGGTGCATGGATTTGCTGCACCCTGCGGCTGTTCTTGCTTTTTTAGAGATAACCTAACTATTTTGGGTGTTGCATTTTTTCATGGAATAGGGGATGATAAAACCAGAGATTCCGGAGAATTGCCGGACAGGAAAGAGGGAGAAACCTATGAAGAAAAAGACTGTACATATTATTTCCCATTCCCATTGGGACAGAGAATGGTATCTGCCGTTAGAGCGGCATAAAATGAAGCTGCTGGATCTGATCGACACCAACATGGAACTGTTTGACAAAGATCCCGGCTTTTACAGCTTCCACTTGGATGGTCAGACCATCGTGCTGGACGACTATCTGGAAATCCGTCCGGAAAAAAGAGAAGAGTTGTTAAGACATGTCAGAGAGGGACATTTCCGTGTAGGTCCCTTCTACATCCTGCAGGATGAATTTTTAACCAGCGGTGAAGCAAATGTCAGAAACCTTCAGACCGGTATTCGTGAAGCAAAGGCCTACGGCAATCTGACAAAGGTTGGCTATTTCCCGGATGCATTCGGCAATGCGGGACAGATGCCTCAGCTGCTGGCCCAGGCTGGCATGGAAGCCGTTGCGTTTGGCCGCGGCGTAAAGCCGGTTGGTTTTAACAATGAATTAAAAGAAGGCGGCGAGTACGAATCCGCTTATTCTGAAATGCAGTGGCAGTCCCCCGACGGCACAAAGCTTCTGGGTATCCTGTTTGCAAACTGGTACTGCAACGGCATGGAAATCCCGGTGGATGAAAAAGAAGCAAAGGCATACTGGGAGGAACGTCTGGCAAAGGCGGAGATGTTTGCTTCCACAGATGAGCTGCTGTTCATGAACGGTTGCGACCATCAGCCGGTTCAGAAGGATCTTTCCGCAGCGATTGAAACCGCGCGCAGATTGTATCCCGATATCGAGTTTGTTCATTCTAACTTCGAAGATTATGTCAAGAAGGTTCAGGCAGAGGCAGGTGAAAAGCTTTCTACCGTAAAAGGCGAGCTGACCAGCCAGGAGACAGACGGCTGGTATACGCTGGTCAATACCTGTTCCTCCCATGTAACCTTAAAGCGCCAGAACCGCAGAAACGAGGTTGCACTGGAGCGCGTATCCGAGCCTCTGGCTGTATTTGCAGCAGAAAACGGTAAGGAATATCCCCATGACCGTTTCAACTATGCATGGAAGATCCTGATGCAGAACCATCCCCACGACAGCATTTGCGGCTGCAGTGTGGATCAGGTCAACAAAGAAATCGAAGTCCGTTTCGACCGTTCCACCGAGATTGCCCATACCCTTTCCGAGGATGCTTCCGCTTATGTTGCAGACCTGACAGATACTTCTGTATTTGAAAAATATGGCGAAAACGCAGTTCCGTTTGTTGTGTTCAACACCACTGGCGACGAGCGCACCGGTAAGGTGACAGTCGTATTGGATGCAAAGCGTGACTATAACAAGTGGCTCTGGGACGGACGCCGCGATATGAAGGCATGGGAGCTGCCGGAGTACGTTGTTGTGGACAGTGAAGGCAATGTACAGAAAGCAACTGTAGAAGATGCAGACGTAAAATTCGGCTATGACCTGCCGGATGACAAGTTCCGTCAGCCTTACATGGCAAGACAGGTGAAGGTTTCCCTTTTTGCAGAAAAACTGCCTGCACTGGGATACCGTACCTACGCGCTGGTTCCTGCAGAAGCCGCTGGGACAGCTGGAAAGGGCAGCAACATCGCAAGCGATGACCGTCATCTGGAAAATGAATTCCTGAAGGTTGCGATCAACGACGATGGTACGTTGAATGTTCTGGACAAGCAGACCGGAAAGACCTACGAAGGTCTTGGATATTTTGAAGATACCCTGGATGCGGGCAACGAATACATCTACTTCTGCCCGAAGGGAAATCCTGCAATTGTGACAAAGGGCACAAAGGCAGAAATCAAGCTGGTGGAAAATACCGATTTTGCGGCAAGCGTGGAAGTGACCAATGTGCTGACCGTTCCGGTTTCCGCAGACGATCAGTTAAAGGAAGAGCAGGAAGGTCTTGTAGAATTCATGAAGCGTACCTGCGGCAGAAGCAGTGAAACGACACAGATTGTTCTGCACACCACAATTACTCTGGAAAAAGACAGCCGCAGCGTGAGGTTTGTAACCGAGTTCGATAACACCGCAAAGGATCACAGAATCCGCGTGGTAGCACCGACCGGAATCTCCTGCACACACCACTATGCAGACAGCGTATTTGAAGTGGTGAACCGTCCCAACGAGCACAGCAAGCTGTGGGAGAATCCCTGCAAGTGCGAGCATCAGCAGAGCTTTGTGGGCCTAAACGATGAGAAGGGCGGCATGCTCATTGCAAACATCGGTCTGTATGAGTATGAAATCCTTCCGGAGGAAAAGAATGCACTGGCAGTTACCATCCTGCGCAGTGTTGGCGAGCTGGGTGACTGGGGCGTATTCCCCACCGAGCTGTCCCAGCAGCTGCGTCATATCACTGCAGAGTACGAGATGACCTTCTTTGCAGGGGATCTGGTTGAAAGCAACAGCTTCAGAAGCGCATATCAGTTCCAGGTACCTTATACAGTTGCACAGACCAAGGTTCATGCAGGAACCCTGCCGGCTGAGAAATCCTGGCTGACCTGGGAAGGCGAGCGTATGATGTTCTCCAACCTCAAGGAGAAAGCAGAAGGCACTGACCGGATGGCACGTTTTGTCAACTGCTCCGGCGAACCCACCGTTCTGCGTATCAAGAAGGACCCTTCTTTTGAAACCCTGTACTTCTCCAATATTCTGGAGGAAGAGGTTCGTCCCGAAACTGCAAATGCAGACGGCTGGTATGAAATTCCTGTCAGAGGCTTTGAAATCGTAACAGTTGGAATGAGATAAAAAATATTCTATTGCAAAAAATGGGAGAAGCTGTTGTGCGAATGTGCAGCAGCTTCTTTTGATGCATTGCGCGGAAAGCAATGCTGTGCAGCTATCGTCCGCATGCGCACAGATAGGCTGACGGATGCATACAGACTTTCCGTATACCGGAAGCCTGAATTGCATAAATTTTGTATTGTATTATCATATTTGTTTTTTCGATGAAGCAGAAAGAAGAGGGAAAAGGAAATGTTGCGAAAGCCTGGTATTTGCCAGAAACCGGTAATAACATTGTATGAAACGCCGGCATATGCAGCGTGTGGTATGGCTGTCGGCGCAGAGCCTACGGACGTGCCGGAAAATGGCGGTGTTGCAGATGAAATTCTCTTTGGATGGCAATATGAGGTACTGGAAGAGAAAGATTCCTTTTATAAAATCCGGACACATTACGGATACGAGGGATGGATTGCGGCAGAAGAGTATGTGTCCATGGAAAGTGTAGGCGATACAGGCGTATGCTATGATGCACAAAACTCCGGTTGTGCCATGCAGCTTTTGCAGGTTTGCCAGAATATTGCAGACGTGCTGGAAGCGGAACGGGTACAGGCAAGGCGTATCACGACACTGTATGCCGGGAGTCTGATTTGGGCAGAGAAGGATTCGGCTTTAGGCGATAGTAGCGCTGCAGCCCGCCTGCTGCAGCCGGGCTGGCGACGCGTCTTTTTACCGGATGGAATGGGCGGTCTTAGGGATGGATATATGCGGAGCCGTTTTCTGGAGCCGTGCCAGGGACAGGAGCAGTGGAGAAAATGGGCGCCGCAGCGGCCGGAAGAAGCTTTCCGGGAAAGCATCGTGCAGACTGCGTATTCCTATCTCGGGACGCAGTACCGCTGGGGCGGGAAAACAGCATGTGGAATTGACTGCTCCGGTCTTGCGTTTATGAGCTATTTTCGAAATGGGATCCTGATCTGGCGGGATGCAGCGATCAAAGAAGGCTATCCGATTCATGAAATCCCGATAGAACAGGCCAAACCGGGTGACCTTTTGTTTTTTCCGGGACATGTGGCGATTTATCTGGGAAATGGAAAGATCATCCATGCGACCGGGCATCCGGAAAGCAGCTGTGTGACCTTCAATTCCCTGCGGGAAGGTGAACCGGGATATCGGGAAGATTTGAAAAACAGTATGTGTGCAGCTGGAAGCATTTTTTAAAACGGAAAATTCCAAAAAGGCGGCGAGGGTCGCCGGGAACAGTCTGTTTTTGGGCGCGGTGATCTATGCGGTGTGCCTGTTGTTTGGGATATTTGGGGTAAAAGCGTATATTTCCTCTCAGACCGTTGACCCGGAAGTTCAGACAGTTTGTGATCCTATTGCCGCTGGCTGGTATTTTTTCCGTGTTTGTCAGAAACGGACAGGCAGACGTTTCGCTGATCTGGTGGGCGTTCCCGATCACAGAGCTTGCTGCCTGCCTGGTGGGATATGCCCTGTTAAAGAAAGTCAAAAAGAACAAGGTGGAAAATTTGGAATAAGGAAAATGCAACGCCGGATTTGTATGAAAAAGTGTTCGAAAAACATCCTCGAGGATACTCTGTAAAAAGGAATTCGTATTACGAAAAGGGGGTGGAGGGATAGGGCTGCCTTAGCAGGATGATCGTATGGAAAAGCAAATCCTTTTCGTCATAATAGAGATTCATGCTGCCTTCATAACGCTCTACAATCCGGCGAACACTTTTCAAACCAAATCCATGCGAAGAAGGCTCTTTTTTGGAAGTTATCAGTTGATGGTTATGTGCAGTAAAAGGATCTGTACGGCAGGAGTTTATCATAGTAATAACGGCAAAAGGAGTATGTTCTTTTCGATGTACATTCAGTTCAATCAGGGCATGATCGGTTTTGGATGCAGACTCTAAAGCATTATCTAAAATATTGCAAAAAATAGCAGTAAGATCAGCATCCGGGAGATGGCGCAGGACACCGCTGCGGATATCCGTATGGAAAGTGATATGTTTTTCCTGACATTGACGTTGATAACGGGAAAGAATTACGTTCAGCATATGGTGGTCGCAAACACGGGCGCTTTCTGTCAAATCTGAGGACTGTAAAAGGGTATGGATGTAGGTGTCAATTTTTTCATATTCTTTGGCAGAATTCAAAATCTCAAGGGACTGCAGGTGCTTTTTCATGTCATGGATCAAAATACGCTGGCTCTCATGCTGGGATAAGAGCATTTTATAATAGGCAGCGGTGTCGGATTCTTTTTGCAATAGAAGCTGCATATCTGTATACTGTGCGCTTTTCTTTTGTGTATACTGGTTGATGCCGAAAGCAAAAATATTGCTGATTAGCAGTAATATGGCGCTGATAGAGACCAGAATATTGATGGAGGAAGGTAAAGAGATATACTCTCCAACCTTAATTAAGGTAGCTAAGGTAAATATTGTTGCAACCGGAGTAAATAGGAGCAATAAGCTATGCCAATCTTTTTGGGGATGATATGTTTCCTTTTTAAAGAAAAAGATAAGAAGATAAGCAGCAATAAAAAACAGCCCTTTGCTGAAAATTACAAAAATGAGCGAATAAGGGAAAATATCATAATGATGTAAAAAAGTTGGGGTGAAAACACTGAGGATACCAATCGGTAGAATTTCACACGCTGCCATCAGGGCAGAGAGGATAATAGCATGGAAACATGCCGTATACCATTTTGTCCTATGGAGGAGATATAGAAGAAGGAAGTTGATCAGAGTGTATAAAATTAAATTTAATCCGGTTAGTTTCAGAAAAGAAAAGCCCAGAAGGATGGCATATGAAGCGCTTAGGAAAGCGGCACGGATTTGGGGAGAAAATTTGGCTGGAAAAAACGTATCGGAATAAGCCCAGAATATAATTGCTTCTATGAAATAGGATAAGAAAAAAACAATAAATGTGTCCATAGTCACGCCCTGCTTTCTAAATATAATAAATAGGCATTTTTAAATTCTGTATATTTCCGCTTGGTCAGATAGGCAGTAAATTGTCCGTCCTCTAGATAAATTATGTCATGATTAAAGTTACTTACATGCTTCAAATTCACAATAAAACTGCGATGAGATTGAATAAAACAATTTTTAGGAAGGATCTCAATCCAGTATTGCATACTGTGAATAGATTCATAATCTTTTTTGGTGGTATGGACAATGATTTTTCGCCCTTGAGTTTCAATAAGAATAATATCGTTGACAGGAAGGGTCAGGGTTTCTTCTTTTGTTTCCAAGGCAATTTTCTGGGACAAAGTATGGTATACAGCAAGGGCATCCTTCAGATTACGGAACAGGCGTTGCTTCTCTAAGGGTTTGGAGAGGTAGCGGAATACATGGAAACGCATTGCTTCGTCAAGGTACTCAGAGTAAGAGGTGACTACGAATATAATAATATTTTTGTTTCGTTCTTTTAAGACATTTCCAATATATATACCGTTCATTCCGGGCATTTCAATATCTAGAAAAAGAATATCAATGCTCCCGGTATAGGATAGCAATTCTTCCCCGCTTGTAAAAGTGATAATTTTAGGAAGTATTAGGCGATGTTGCTTAAAGAAAAGCTGCAGACAGTGTTGAAGTTTTTGAATAAATAGTTTGTCATCATCACAAATAATAAGTTGCATTTGCAGAAACCTCCTGCCGAAAAAGCACTTTCTATTATATAGAAATAGAAAGGAAATGCAAGTATCCAGAATGAAATGACTCAAAATGACCAAAATTGAGTGAAAAATGTCGTTTCATGTAAATGCTATTGAATGTATTACAAATTTATGCAATTTTATTATTCATGACAATAGAATGCTCGCAGAGCGTGCATTCTATTGTTGCAAATCGTGTAGATTTATATTTTAGGATTTAGAAATAAATTATCTTTAATGAATAATACAGGAATGAGAATATGAAAGCAGAAAATAAAAAATTTAGAACCATTCATCTGTCGCTGAGGGCAATTGGGATTATATTTCATTATGTACCTACATTAGCGATTATAAAGATTGTGTTAGCAATGATATCAGGAGCAGGAACTTCTTGCTCCTTTTGGTTTATGCAGAGGTTAGTAGATGCAGTTAGTAGTAAGATTTTGAATGGAGGAACAATAGAATATATTATTTCGGCAGGGATTGGTTTTCTGATAGCGATGTTGATTCCGATCATATGCAGTAGTTATGTGGATGGTATGATACAGATTGAAATGGAGAGAAAAATAGGTGATAAATTATCAGAGGATGTAATCAGGAAATTTATGAGGATTCCATATGCGGATTTTGAAAGTATGGAATTTCAGGATACATTGATTCAAATGTCGCGAAGTCCGGATAGGATGATTCTAAAGTTGTTTCAAAATACGATAATAGCAATGCGATATTTTATGATATTAGCAGGACTGACAGGAATCTTTTTGAAAGCGGGAGTTGGGATTGCAGTCAGTTTTTCAGTTTTGTTCGCACCGTTGATTTGGCTCAATTTCAAGACGGCAGACATGATGAATGAAATTTATAATGAACAAACTATAGAGCAGCGGAAACGGGATTACTTAGAACAGCTTTTGACAGAAAAGGATTCATTGCTTGAGTTAAAGATATTTGGAGCTGTTAGATTTCTGGAAAAAAAGAGAAAAGCATTAGTGAAAGAGGTGTTAAATCGGAGAATCAGAGTAAAGGTAAAGGCACACAATTATTATTTGATTGGAAATTTTCTGACATTTGTCTGGTTATTCTCAATTTTAGTGTTTTTATGTATGAGTGCACTGGAAGGAAGTATTACATTAGGAGCTTTTGCAGCCGTTTTAACTGCGATGGGAGAAGCCTTGGATGATTCTGAAGCGTTATATATGACTTTGCAGAAAATGAGATGGGGAACGAATGTTGTATCTCACTTTTTGAGGTTTATGAGGTTGGAGGAAGAACATGATCCCCCAAAAAGTAAGGAAATAAAAGGAGATAACTGTATACGATTTGAAAATGTGAGTTTTACATATCCGGGAAGTGAACATTGTATTTTAAAGAATGTGAGTTTTGAAATCAAAGGTGGAGAGCATATTGCGTTGGTAGGCGTAAATGGCGCTGGAAAATCGACCATTATTAAATTGTTGTGTCGTTTATATCGACCACAGAGTGGAAGAATTGTAGTAAATGGAATTGATTTGCAGGAATTTTCACAGGAACAACTTCAGAAGCTATTTTCAGTAGTATTTCAGGACTATAATAGATTTTATTTGACACTTCGGGAAAATGTAGCAGCAGGGGCGTTGGAGCGTAAAGAGGATGATGAAAATGTGAGAAAAGCACTTCGCATGGCGGGGATTGAAAATGAAAAATTACTGATGGAGTTGGATTTACCGCTTGGAAAGTTAGAAGAACAGGGGATAGAGTTGTCCGGTGGGCAGTGGCAGAGAATAGCGATTGCCAGGGCCTATTTTATGGATTCCGAATTTGTGATTTTGGATGAGCCTACATCAGCTCTGGACCCTATTGCGGAGAACGCTATGTATGAAAATATAGCATCTATATTGACACAGAAAAGTTGTATTTTTATCTCACATCGTCTGGCGAGTGCCAAGATGGCGGACAGAATACTTGTTTTATCCAAGGGACAAATTCAGGAAGAAGGAAGTCATGCGGAGCTGATGGAACGCGGCGGCATTTATGCAGATATGTATAGGATGCAGAGCAACTGGTATGAGAATCATGGGAGTGAGAGAGAATGTGATGAGGAAAATAGGAAATATATTTAAAATATTGTTTTGGGCAGCCCCTTTTTCGACAGCTGTCACTGTACTTTATTATATTTGTCAGGCAATCATCCCAGCGTTGTCGACTATTTTATTTACAGGAATACTCCAAGGGGTAATTGAGTTGCAAGAAGGTAACAGAGAACTCCTGATAAAAAATGTAGCGATTTATCTTGGGATGCGAGGGGGAATGTATTTTTTGAATTATGGATATAGTGTTTTGGTCAATACGGGGATTTTTGAAAAAGGCAGCATGTGTTTTAGGCAATTTCTGCAGGAAAAAACGGCAAGAATGTCTTTATATAATATGGAAAATTCAAAGATATTAGATCAGAAGAAGCGTGCAGAACGAACAGTTGAAGAGGATGTTCCGGCAATGGTATTTTATCAGTTTTTAGAGGCGGCATCAGCAGCGTTTGGTGTTGTAGCAGTATTGGGAATCATGCTGGACTATCATTGGGTTCTTGCACTGGCAGCTATTTTGGCAGTATTGCCATTTCCAATTGTAAAAGTTATAAGGGGGAAAAGTCATGTACGGGTAAAAAATTCACAAAGCAAGATGGTACGCAAGATGGAGTATTATTGGAAAATATTGACAGGAAAGGATAGCGCAAAAGAACTTAGAGTATTGGGATGTCAGGAATACCTATCACGACTATGGAAGAAAGAAAGTTTTCTTGTAAGAGAACAGTTATGGATGGAAAAGAAAAAGGATGCAGTATGGTGTTTCTTATGTGACATAATTCAATTTGCAGGATATATAGGAGCATTACTACTTGCCGTGGGGCTTGCCGTATGGGGACAGATGGAAGCTTGTGTATTTGGTGCATTGATTTCCGCATTATTGAATATGCAGAATTGTATAAAAGCATTTCTGGAGGCAGTAGGAGAATTGCCGGAGCTTTTAAGTCTTTATAATAATTATGATGCATATTTAAAATTGGGAGAAGAATTTAAGGAAAAGGAAGATAAACGATGTGTAGATAGACAACCACAAATTTCTTTTAGCCAAAAGAAAATTTGTTTGGAACATGTATTTTTTTCTTATCCGGAGATGCAGAAAAACGTTCTTGAAGATATTTGTTTAGATATTTTGCCAGGAGAGCATATTGCAATTGTTGGAGAAAACGGAAGTGGGAAAAGTACATTAGCAAAGCTTATCCTCGGATTATATCCAGTTTTGAAAGGAACAATACGGTGGGGGGAGATTGATTTGAATCAGTGTATGGTAGAGAATTTGTATCGCCATATTTCGGTGGTTTCACAAAATTTTGTGAAGTATTATCTGACGTTGAAGGAAAACATAGGAATTTCATGTGTAGAAAAATTGGAGTCTGATTCGGAAATTATAAGAGTGTTAGAACAGGTTGGATTTACGGAAAAAATTTCATTAAACCAACAGCTTGGAACAGAATATGGAGGTGTTGATTTTTCGTTGGGGCAGTGGCAAAAGCTGGCGATTGCACGGGGAATACTAAGAAATGCAGAAATAATTGTGATGGATGAGCCAACTAGTGCATTAGATGCAATTACAGAAAATGAAGTATTGAATTTGTTTATGAGAGTGATGGAAGAAAAAACAGCTCTGTTGATTTCACATAGGATTGGAATTTGTTGCAAAATGGATAAAATTGTAGTAATGAAAAAAGGAAGAATTGTGGAGATTGGTTCACACGAGGAGTTATTGAGAAAAAACGGAGAATATGCCAGATTGTACTGGGCACAGGCAGGATGGTATCAAGAAAAATAGAAGTTATATATCAAATTTCGAAACAGTCGCAAAGCAACTGTCAAACTCCCGGGAATTGTATTTGCGAAGAAGCTTCTTTCTATGCTACAATTAAGTTCAGGCGCTTTGTGTGGAGTGGAAACAGAACGGACAGAGGCATTTACACAATTCGATGAACTGGGAGTGACAGAATGGAAACAACAACACTAATATTCTTATTTTTTATACTGGTATGGGGTATACTCGGAGTTACGTTTCTTTGCATCGGCATCGGATTGCATGTAAGAGGACGGAAAAAATACCTGCACTTTTCCAGTCACTGCAACGGTAGAGGATCTGCGAAGAAAAATGGAGAACGGACATGAAAATAGCAGTAATGTCAGATATACATGGAAACTATATCGCCTTGCAGCGCTGTCTGGCGCATGCGTTGGAGCAGAATGTGGATGCGTATATTTTTTTGGGCGATTATTTGGGCGAGTTTCCCTATCCGCAAAGAACGCTGGAGATTCTGTATGAACTGAAACAAAATGCTTCCTGCATTTTTATAAGGGGAAATAAAGAAGATTACTGGCTCAATCGCAGAAAAGATCAAAACTGTGACTGGAAAAGTGGAAACCGCAGTGTCATGGCAATGATTTATAATTACAACAGTCTGAATGCAAAGGATCTTGATTTTTTTGAAACGTTGCCGATCAGCCAAAGCATCCGGTTTGCCGGGATGGAACCGGTTCTGGCTTGTCATGGAACGCCTTTTGAGAATCAGAAAGCGCTGCTTTCGGAGGATTTATTCGTTCAAAAATGCGAAGAGCGCTATATCATATGCGGACATACCCATATGCAGGGATTCGTTTCTGACGGGAAAAAGAAAATCATAAACGCGGGAGCGGTCGGAGTTCCGTTGAAGTCCCCGAAAAAAACACAGTACATGATATTGACCTCGGACGGAAAGGACTGGAAGCCGGAATTTCTTTCCCTGGAATATGACGTGGATACCGTAATAAAAGAAATTCACGAATCCGGGCTTTGGGATGCATCGCCGTACTGGTGCAGGATCACGGAGCATTTGTTGGATACCGGAGAGCTGCCCCACGGAACGGTCTTAAATCATGTCATGAAACTAAACGACTATCAGGACCCCTGGTATAATATTGCGGACTCCTATTGGGAGAAAGCACTGGACGAGCTGGGGATAAGATAGGGTGGAACAAGCTTGCAGGTATTGTGAACTTTGGTTTGACGAAGTTGCGTTTGAGAGGAATACCGGTTATGGTCAGAAAATTACAAAAAACAGATATAGACAGAGTTGCCGATATATGGTTAGATACGAATTTAAAAGCACATGATTTTATTTCTGCTCAATATTGGAAACGTAATTTTAAATTGGTAAAAGAAATGCTGTTACAGGCGGAAGTCTATGTCTATGAAAGTGATCAGAAAATCCAGGGGTTTATAGGGCTGAACAACGATTATATCGAGGGCATTTTTGTTTCTGATAAAATGCAGTCTCAGGGTATCGGTAAAATTCTGCTGAATGATACAAAAGACAAAAGAAACGAATTACGCTTAAATGTGTATCGGAAAAATACACGGGCAATCTCTTTCTACAAGAGGGAAGGTTTTGAGATCCAGAGCGATGGATTGGATGAAGCTACTGGAGAAAGAGATTATGTAATGGTGTGGAAAAAGAAATAGAAAATCCCGTTTGCAGAATTACGAAAATCCAAATTCCGAAAAAGATATGATGCTCCTGACAAACTGCCGTGTCTGCTAAAAGCAAGACACGGCAGTTCACGTTGCTTTCCTCTCTTGTGGATGTATGATACAACTTATCCCCTGATTTTTACAACTTACAGTCCCCAATGTAGATATGAAAAACAAGCTATGATATAGTATCGTAGAACCGAAGGGAGGGGTGTTCTTTCCTGTATTGTGAAAAAACAGTATTTAAGTGCAAGCAAAAGCTGTATGATCTTGCATTCAGATACAGGCGTTAGCGTTGTTTCAGGCACATACGAAAGAAATGGAAGAAAAATATGGAGAAACGATTATGGAAGAAAGAAAAATTTTGACACCACAGTCCGTTCAGCAGGATCTGGACGCTTTGGGGCAATACAAAACAGCAGACGTGGACAGGCTGATCCGCCGCTATGTCAAGGAACAGGCGGACGCAGCTCCCCTTCGGGAACATATTTTGACGGAGCAGCAGTTTCATCGGATCTACTATTATGTAAACTTACAGCAAATTAAGGATGTGGCTGCACGGATGGATTTTATTCACAATAATTTACTGTTTACGGATTGGTGGCACACGGATCAAATCATTCGGTATGTGGCGGCGCTGGATTTTGAAATGGCGATAGGGTATGCCCAGAAATATATCCATTCCGATGATCCATTTATTCGTCGCTGGGGCTATGTAATGTTTATTTCCCGGCTGGGGCATGGTCATGCAGAGCGGTTGCTGCCGCTGATGAAAGCAGACGATCACTATTATGTACAGATGGCGCAAGCCTGGTTGATTGCAGAGCTGACTATTTTTGAGCCGGAGGTTGTTCATCGGTGGATGAAAAGCTGTGGGCTTCCTTATTCCATCTGCGGCAAGGCCATTCAGAAAATCTGTGATTCCTACCGGATTTCCGACGATTGGAAAGTGAAATTCAAAGCTTTGCGGCCGGAACTGAAAGCAGCATTTGAAGCGTACGATTTCCTTCCGGCACAGTTGGCAAGGGATGCAAAAAAAAATTTCAGTATAAGTTGATAAAATCGGGCGCGCGGACCTCTCAATATGGAGATGCGATTGACTGGCTGATTCGGGCTGGAATTGTGAATAAGTGTATGAAATGCAGTCAGGGATTTTATCCGGTTGCAGCATATCAGGATGTGAGTGCATTTAAATTATATTATAGTGATCTGGGTATTATGTCCGCCAGATTGGGAATGACTCTGGAGGCGCTACAGGGTAAAGAAACAGAGCATTTCCGAGGTATATTGACAGAAAACTATGTTGCAATTGCGCTGAAAACGAATGGCTATGATCTTTATTATTGGGAATCAGATAATACGGCAGAAGTAGATTTTCTTATACAGAAAGATAGTCATGTAATTCCGGT
>ERZ780208.1815-NODE-1815-length-16287-cov-3.451700_pt1 | contig 16287 bp, 8 predicted proteins | sample MGYA00511167_ERZ780208 | MGnify/ENA primary metagenome ERZ780208 (study PRJEB29588, sample SAMEA2159202) | human gut metagenome | biome: human gut; feature: human-associated habitat; material: faeces | place: Denmark | collected 2008/2010 ... | reverse complement strand
CCCCCGCCGCAACTGATCATCACCGACTCGCAGGTGTTCAGCACCGTATATAAGCAAAAGCCTGCCGAAAGTCTGCTGACCTCGTTCTCCGTCCTGTTTGCCCGTCAAAAGGGAGACATCGACTACTATCTGCAGGGCGCGGCCAGCATCGCCCGTTTGGGAAAGGATGCCCGCATCCTGATAGCCGAAGCCTGCACTCATGCTCCGCTGTCGGAAGACATCGGCCGCGTGAAACTGCCCCGCATGCTGCGCAAGCGTTTAGGAGAAGGCATACACATCGACATCGTATCGGGCGCCGACTTCCCAGACGACCTTTCGGGCTACGACCTCGTCATTCATTGCGGCGCGTGCATGTTCAACCGCAAGCACGTCATGAGCCGCATCGAAAGTGCCCGCCGCCAGGGAGTGCCGATGACCAACTACGGCGTAACCATCGCCTGGGTGAACGGCATATTAGACAAAATCGTCATCTGACGTCACCGCCCTGTGCAGGTGCCACCTGCTGCCAGAAGCGCTTTACGTCTTCCCAACGGTAGAACGATCCCTCCACGCTTTGGATGGGAAGTTTGGCTTCGCGCTCGTTCAGCAGGAAACACACCAACACATCCTTCCCCGGAGCCCGATAGAAAATAAGCTGCAAGTTGGCACCCATGGGCGAGACTTTGTAGTCCTGCCATGCCAGATGAAACTTATCCATATCGGCCTCCTGGTTTGCACAGCCCTCCATCTGCATCAGGGCCAGCAATCGGATGAGGTGTGTATCGTGTCCGAAGCGCAAATCGGCAGCCGTCTTTCCGCCACGGATGGCAGTATCGGCCTTTGCCACAATATCATTCAACAGGTTGGAAGCACAGCGCGGCATCAGCCCCTCATTAAGCGGAGCAGCGGCGTTGCACACATACATGCGGGCATTCACCGTCCGCCAGAAGTCGCGCAGTTCGTCGTACTGAAAGAGGTCGTAGAACGACACTTCCCCGCACAAATCCACATTCTGCATGTCGGCAGCAATCCAATAAAGCGACGTCATGACATCGACCGACTGTTTCTCCGAAAAGTTTCCGGCATGCTGAAACAGCGATTCCATCAGCCGGACCGGACGTATCATACGCCTCTCGAAAGCGTGAAAATCCTTGCGCCATGCAGCCTGCTCGGAGGTGAAAGCCTCGCCTTCGGGCGAAGTATAGGCAATGTAGTTCATGTACTCGCCATAAGCACGGCGCGTGATGCGCAAGGCAGGATTCTGTTCTTTCAGTCCGTCGGTGAAATAACTCATGCTCATCGCACAGCGGAGCGAAGTGGAAGAACGGGCATCGATGACCGCACTGTCGCCAAACACCTGCGGGAAATTGCGGTACATGCGGACGGCAATGTCGTGATGCTGCCGTTCGCCCAGCGGCGTGATGTTGCCGCTGCGTCCGCGGGCATCGTCCCACACGCGATGCAGACGCAGGCGGACATCCTGTCCCAAAGCCGTCAGCTGATTGCATCGGTACAGCGAATCGAACAGACTGACCATCGCCACATAACGCACATCGTCCGTCATCCAGCGCGAGCCGTGACGGCCGTAATGGCTGATGTAGAACGGCTCATATCCTTCGGGAGCCGGTGCAGGCGCCTCCGTCGGTGCGGGATAGGCATAGTAGATACTTCCCAACTGCTCGGGCGTGGGACGGCTTTGCGAAAAGACCGCCAGAAAACTGCAAAAAGCGCATATCGTAATCAGTATTCGTCTCATATTCTGTTTTTTACCAATAGACATTCAAATTCAAAAGTAGTTGTTATTTTCAGGCACGGATTACACGGAAAAACAAGATATAAAGAATAAAAATAATCTGCGAATATCCGTGTAATCCGTGCCTGAATAAGTGGGATACAATGTATCGGATTCCCTCCTTTTCACTCCTTAACTGTCAGGCAGGAACCGGTCGGCTCATTCAATCACCACGTTGTGGGCATTCTTCTGCATCACACCGTCGGCAGCCTTATCGGGCTTGGTATCGCCCCACATGATGCGCGAATCTTCTACATAGATGTCCGAAGCCGTATCGATGTAGAAACCATACGTGCTGTCATGCACAAGACCTTCGCCCAGACAGGGACGCTTGTCGTAAATGCCACCGGGATAGCCGGTACGCTTGTAAAGCAACACGTCCACGTCCTTGAAGTAAATGTGATTTACCTTGCCCGGCACATCTCCGCCTACAAACACGCCGTTCTCGCTCGTACACTTGATGTTCGTGAAATAGATGCGGCTCACCTCTCCGCAACGTCCTTCGGTAGCTCCCTTCGGGAAGCGCCAGCCGGCATCCTTGTGGTTGCCTACGGCACGCGGATAAGAAGTCACATAGATAGGCTCGGCCTTGCCCCACCACACATCGGAGAAGAACTGGCAGTCGATAAGCATGTTCGAGAAAACGACATTGGTCACCGTACCTTCGTCGCGGTTCTGAATGCCGACTCCACGGTTGCTGCCCCGGACGATGCAATTGTTGAACAGCACGTTGTTGATGACGTCCATGTTCTCCGACCCGATCTTGATGGCGCACGAACGGGAAGTCATCACACAGTTGCTCACCACAATGTCTTCACACGAACCGTATTCTTCGAATTCACGTCTGTTTTTCAGGCAGATACAGTCGTCGCCCGACTCGATAAAGCAGTCGGCGATGCGTACCTTGCGCGAGTGGTCGAGGTCGATGCCGTCGCCATTGCGGATTTTCAAGTTATTGAGCAGGGAAATGCCTTCGATCAGTGCATCGTAGCAACCCACTAAATGAATAGTCCAATAGGCACTGTTGCAGATGGTCACATCTCTGATCACTGTCTTCTCGGCATTGATAAGAGTGAGGACATGCGGACGCGGGTCGAAGTCCGTCACCGGCTTCAGTTCGTAAGAGTCCTCCAGTTCCTTCCCCATAAAGGCCACCCCGTTGCCGTCGATGGTACCTGTACCCGTAATGGACAGGTTTTTCAGGTCTTTTCCGCTGATCCACATCATGCCTTCACCACGGTTGTCGCCAAAAGCGCTCTCGGTGTAAACACTTTCGTCAGGGTTGGCCAACAGGCGCGAGTTGGGCTCTAAATGGAAATTGACATCGGAAGCCAACTTCAGCGGACCACACAGAAAGGTATGCCCCGAAGGGAGCAATACGGTTCCGCCTCCGGCGGCACTACAGGCATCAACAGCCTGCTGTATGGCAGTTGCGTCGTCGGTCTTTCCGTCTCCCGCCGCTCCATAGTCCATCACGTTGTAAACTCCGTTCTGCCGTTGCTGGCACGCATTCAGCAGAAACAGGCTGAACAGGGCAAGAATCAAATGTTTCGTTCTCATATCTCGTTAAAAGTTTAATCGGTTGTCCGTTTATTGTTTACACGGTCGTAGCGGAAAGCCGGATACCGGCTGCCCGGCGCACTGTCACCGTAGGTCCGCACCAATTGCAGTCCGTCCACGTTGCGAAACAGGTAAGCGCTCTCCCACGTGGGCTCGGGATGCTGCACATCCCAGTTCACTTCGCAATCGACCAGCGACAGTTTATCAACTCCGTCGAACAGGAACCCGTTGCGCGAACGCTTGTCCACCGCGTCTTCCGGCTCCATAAACAGCTGCACGTCGTTCAGGCGGATGTTTCTGATCCGCCGGCTGAAGCCTTCAAGGCGGATACCACTCTGTCCGTGAGCGATGATGTGACTCAGAGTCACATTCTCGATGGTGCCCGACGGACCGTCTCCCCGCTTCTGCACGGTGAACCAGACGGGGTCTCCGTTTCCCCACCAGAAGGTTTCTTTCCGGCAGGTAGAGATGGCGATGTTCGAAAACAGAATGTTGCGGGCACTGCCACCGTCGCGGATAATCATATTCAGTCCGCGGTTTGCCTTATCAATGACACAGTTGGAAACGGTTATGTTCTCGAAGTCGGCATGCGACTCCGTGCCGATCTTCAATGCAGCCGACGACGAGGTCAGCACGCAGTTAGTTATGGTAATCTGACTGCAAGGCAGAGCCTTGCCTTCCTGTCGGGTCGTCTTCAGACAAAGAGCATCGTCGCCGGTATCGATGCGGCAGTTGCTCACCATGACATGACTGCATCCGTCAATGTCGAGTCCGTCGGCATTGACCCCGTTGTGACGGTTGGAAGTGATGTAAACACCATCTACCGTCACCCGTTCGCACCATTGCAGATGCACGGACCAGAAAGAAGACTCGACCACCCGGATGTCGCGAATGCACACACCGGTACAACCAACAAAGCTGATGGCTCCGGGACAAGGCGGCACTTTACGGAACTTGCTCTGATAGTCGGCTCCGTAACGGGCGGCATTGGCAATCTCCCTGCCGGTAACCGAATCGGTAACAGCAGTCTGTGGCTCACGCCGATAACCGATGCGTTCGGCACGGCAGTGCAGGGTTCCCGTTCCTGTCACCGATATATTTTCGGCATCGAAAGCCCCCAACAGGACTTCACTTTCGCCGGTATCGGCTGCCCCTACCTTCCGTCGCAATCCTTCATAGTCGGATACTTTCCGACTGGCATAAACGGTGGCACCGGCATCCAGATGCAGATTAACGTTGCTTTTCAGTACGACCGTCGTGCACAGGTAATTGCCGGCAGGCACCCATACCGTTCCTCCACCGTCGGCAGCACAGGCATCGACAGCCCGCTGGAAAGCCTCGGTAGAAAGTCGGGTAGTATCGGAAACCGCACCGAAAGCAGTCACATCATATACCGGAGCATGTCCGCCTCTGCCATACAGGAACAGAGGGACAAACAGCAACAGGAACAGACAGACAGGTATTCTATGTATCATAAGCATAAATATTCAATTAATTAATCAATCACATGACAGAAGGCGGACAGTCGGCCGAAGCACTGCCCCAAGACGTGTTAGGCTTATCGCCCATGACAAACTCCATCGTTCCTCCCCGCAGGATGTCCTCGTGCGAAAGGTAATTCTTCGTATAAGGACGGCCGTTCAGCCGGACACTCTGTATATAGATGTTCTTTTCGGAAGCATGAAGCGCCTTCAATGTAAAAGTACGCCCGTTCTCAAGATGCAGCACGGCTTCGCTGAACGAAGGACTGCCCAATATATAATAAGGTGTGCCGGGACATACGGGATAGAAGCCCAAAGCGGCAAAGACGTACCAGGCCGACATCTGTCCGGCATCGTCGTTGCCCGACAACCCGCCGGGTGCCTGCAGGTACTCGGTCTGCATGATGTGACGCACTGCCTGCTGGGTCTTCCACGGCTGTCCGGCATAGTTGAACAGAAAGGCTACCTGATGGCAAGGTTCGTTACCATGCCAATAGCGCTGTTCGCTGAACATGGAATCGAGTTTAGCGATGAATTTGTCACGTCCGCCCATGCATTCCATCAGGCCGTAAGGGTCGTGAGGCACGTACCAGGTGTAATGACACGGAGCTCCTTCGGTGATAAAGGAAGCAAAACGGAACGCATTATCATCCGTAAGAAAACTGCCGTCGGCCCGACGCCCTTGTGCATAACCGGTACGGGGATCGATGACATTGCGATAATTGCGGGCACGAGCCAGCAAGCTGTCTGCATCGGCTGTCTTACCCAAAGCAACAGCGACCTGCGCCAAGGCAAAGTCGTCGTAAGCATACTCCAGCGTACGCGATACCTGCTCCTTCGTATGGAACGCATCGGGAACAGAGTCTTCAAGTGGAATGTATCCGTACTTCAGATAAGACTTCAAAGCCCTGCGCCCCATTCCGTCGCGGTATTCGCGCACATCGGCGGGCGACTGAAAAGCGTTCTTGCGCATTGCCTCGTACGCCTTGTCAATATCGAAATTACGGATTCCCTTGCTATAAGCATCAGCTAAGGCGGCAATGCAGTGATCGCCAATCATGGCAGCCGTGTAACTGTTCCAGCACGGAAATATAGGCAGCCACCCACCCTGTTCGTACTTCCAGACAAGCGACTGCATCATATCGCCCGCCCGTCCGGGAGTCAGCAGATTGACCAACGGATGCAGGGCACGATACGTATCCCACATGCTGTAGTCCTCGTAATAGGTGCGTCCGGCAGGAAGCTGACGTACGGGAGTACCGGTAGCAAACGAAGGATAACGACCGTCGGCATCGTTGAACGTGCGTGGCAGGAAAGAAGCCCGGTATAAGGCACTGTAGAATTTTTCCTTGGCTTCGCGGTTGTCGGTCTGCACCTCGACAAGCGCCAAACGCTGTTCCCAGATATCGGTCAGTTCGCGACGTGTACGGTCGAAATCCCAATGGGGAATCTCGGCTTCAAGATTGCTCATGGCTCCTTCGGCACTGACAAACGACGAAGCTGCCTTAACCAACAGACTTTCGCCTTCGTGCACATCGAATTCGACATAAGCACCGATACCACAGGCGTTGCCTATAGCGTCACGAGCCGGAAATATGGAATCGCCTCGGAATACGCCGAAGCCTGTTATCTTCTTCTGGAAACGAACCACGAAATGTCCACTATATCCGGCGGGCTCTCCCCACCCCTGATAGATGCGGTGAACGGGATTGTAACCGCTGATGACGTTGTTCACCGTATCGACCGAGATGAATCCCTGCCCCTCGTCGCTGTTCGGATTGACGACCAAATAGGCCTTACCGCTTTTCTGATAGGTGAAGCGGAAAATGGACGAACGCGAACGTGCCGTCATCTCTGCCGTAAGAGCCTCATCGGGCAAGGAAACGACATAATAGGCCGGAGTGGCCTGCTCGCTCTGATGCGAGAAACGGGTTGCACGACCTTCGGGCATGCAACGCAAATGGCCAAATAGCGGCATCAGCGTCATGGAGCCATAGTCCTGCGTGCATCCGCCGACAATCCAATGCGAATTGCGGAAACCCTGCAACAGGCTGTCGGCATAATAATAAGGAGCAATACATTTCTCTTCGGTGTCGCGAGTCTGTGGAGTCCAGAAATTCATTCCGTTGGGTTCGAGCACTGCGGGCAACGTCTGTCCGTATTCCTCGGTATTCTTTCCAAACAGTCCGGCCGTATGCGTCACACTGGGAGCCGTACCAATACGCGTATCGACGTATTGCAGACGTTCTTCCTCCGCAATACCCTCCGAACAAGCCCCAAAGGCTGTTACGGAAAGAATACACAAGATGATATACAAACGGATCCCTGTCATGACACTTCACCCTTTCTTTTCAAATCTTTCTATCGAGAATATTCTATTATCTACTTATAACTTGATATATATTTTCTTCTTGTACAGCCAATATCCGCATCCTCCCATTACCAGCGCAAAGAGCAACGAATAACATGCCGAAGCCAGATATGGATCGGAGATGCACGAATGAATAGCTCCATATACGACGGGCTTGCTTTCCGTAGCACTTATCACAATGGCTACCACTTCGCTCAGCACATACAAGAACAACGGGTTGACTCCGAATACCTCGAAGAAACGGCACCAGTTTTTCTTTCCTTTCAGATCAATAAAGTAGGTCAATGTGGCCTGAAGCATGGCTGCGAGTCCACAAGTGACCAACACAAAAGTAGGCGACCAGATGCGCTTGTTCAGCGGGAAAGCTTCTGTCAGCAAGAAGCCTACAGCCATCAGCAGAAAACCGGCAACCGCCAGCTTCAGGATTCTTGTTTCCAGCGGAGTATCTTTCTTCAGCATCAGTGCTCCACAGCAAAAGCCTATCAGTGTGTGAGCGATGGCGGACAAGGTACTGACTAACCCTTCGGGGTCGATCAGGCTCTTCCGGTAAAGGTGATCTGCTCCTAAAATACTGCGGTCGGCGACAGACAGAATGTTGGTCTCGTCACACGCATATCCGTTGCCCATACAGAGCAAAACAGCATAGCCCACCAACAGAATGCCCGCAATCCATGCCAAACGTTTATGATTGACATACAATGCCAGAAGCGAAGCCACACAATAGCACAAAGCAATGCGGGGTAACACTCCCGTCAGCCGTAAATGGGCAAAAGGGAAAAAATCTCCCTCACAAACGAAATCGAACCAACCAATGGCCCATCCGATCAGCAGGATGAGCACTGTACGCTTCAGTATCTTCCGGATGACCGGTGCTGAAGGTTGAAAATCGAACTTGCGGAGCGCAATGTATGTGGATATTCCCATGATGAACAGGAAGAAAGGGAATACAAGGTCGCAAGGAGTCAGACCATTCCATGCAGAATGGCGCAACGATTCGTAAGACTGACTGCCTCCGGCATTGTTGACTACGATCATACCGAATACCGTCAGTCCCCGCAAGACATCCAACGACAAGAGCCTTTTCTTTTCCATCATTCGAATACTTTGGCAAACACTTCTTTGGCTACATCGATGCAATCGCCTTCGGGTGCCGACGTATATGGATTCGAAGCCAGCGTCCAGGGCTCTTCCATGGCATAAAAGTCGAGAGTAACGGCAGGTTTTCCGTCCAATTCGTCCTGCAAAGTCTTCCAATAGGCTTCCCAACGTTTATAATAGAAATCGCGCAAAATGCCGTTCCACTCCTTGTGGGCATAGTCGCGCAGACCGCCTTCGTCGGCACAGACACGATTGCCCCACGTGGTAATCTGCACACGGGCATTCCATTCATAGAGTTTCTTCTCCTCGGGAGTATTGCCCAATTTGCGTGCCTGCTCTATCCAGCGTCCGACGCGGAACTCACTCCGTGTGCCCAACAGACGGTCCTGCAACAAAATCATGTCGAGGAACTTGCGGGAATCGGCTGCAAAACTTTTCTTGTCGAAGCTCTTATAATCGGCTATCGTACGGTTATAAACGATGCGTCCTTTATCGGCAATGGCCTGCCGAACCACGTCCACCAGATCGTACTCGAAATTGTTGTTGCCACGATAACGGTCGGCCACTTCCAACAACAAGCGTGCAGCCTCTTCCGTCACCGTCGGATCGTAATAATTCTCCATCTTCGACCAACTTGATACCTGGAAATTGTTCAGCGAAGGACGTCCGCAGAAAATGGACTCGTGAGGTCCTTGCTGGTTGTTGCCGAAAGGACAGTTGTAGATGGTATTGGCCAGCAGGGTCCATGCCTGTTCAATCTTCTCGTCACGTACTCCGTAACGGGCAAACAGATAGTCCTTCAGCCATGCTTCTTTGGTGAATTTCTCCGGACGCCAGGGTAACTCACACATCAGTTCGAACATCATCGGGTTGTTCTCGCTTCCCTCCATTGTCAGACCGATACCCTTCAGATGAGCAGCCAGCGGATTGTTCTTAGTCAGATAGAAGTTGTTGAGCAACTGATCCATACGCCCGTGCAAACCTACATTTCCGCCGAAGTTCAGCAACATGCAGAATATCCAGTCGTGCTGTTCGTATCCCTTGTCGCGCTTCCAGATGGAGGGTATCCCCCACATGGGACGGCATTCGCTGAAGAGGTCCAGAATAAGCAGATCGCCGTTCTTCAGATTCTTTATCATTTCCGGACGCGGATTCTCGGTCCAGCCCTGCACAACCCATACAGCCTTTGGATTGACTTTCTTCATGGCAGCCATAATGGCTTTTCCAGCCGCATCGAAATCGACAGAAGCAGCATTCTCGACTTCGTGGAAAGGATCCATGGAGTAGAAATCGGCTTTTCCGAACAAACGTTCCTGCTCGCTATAATACAGATCGGCAATCTCGGCAAAACGCTCATCGGTAGGTTGCAGAAAAGCCGGACGGGTAAATCCGTTCCACAGATCGGACTTGGTCACATTCAGACCCAACTTTACATCGGCATCGTGAGGCACCATGCCCGAATAACCGGGGAACACAGGACGAATGCCATACTCGCGCATCCGCTTCAATATCTTTTTCTGCAAAGCTTCCTGCTGCACATACCAGGAATCGGGATTCGGACCACCCCAGCCCTCGAGGTTGTTCATTGCCCACCAAGCCAGAAAAGCGGGTCCGGCGATGAAGCGGTTCACTTCTTCCTTCGTATAACCAAGCTTCTGAAGCATATTGAACCAAATGCATTCCTGTCCTACAGCAGCCAAAGGCATGTTGATGCCGTGCAAGGCCATCCAGTCAATCTCCTTTTCCCAGCGTTCCCAATCCCAGAAAGCCATGGTATAGGAATAAGTACAATAATTAAAGTCGTAACGAAGGGACAAATCTGTTTCGTGGCGTTCCTTCTGTCCGACAGGCGGCAATACATCGGGCAACTTGGCAGTCATGCCGTTCCACGACAACTGGATGCCGGCATAGTACTTCAGGTACCAGTTGATGCCTGTAGCTATATTCACATAATTATTGCCACGCACAACCACCTTGTTTCCTCGCTGGTCCAGTTCGAAAAAGTCTTTCTCCCCCTTTTGCAATTCGATGGCAAACTTGCGAGACGCTCCTTTATCGATTCTTTCCAACAGGCCACTGATGGGATTGCCCGACAGACAGACTGTCCACACTGACAAAAATAAAAAGACGAAAACAGTTCTGATTTTCATGATAGTACTTAAGATTGATATTCTTTTCAGCAAAAATAAGTACTTTCACCATCGAAAGAGGAGAAAATAGAAAAGTTTAAGCAGAATATAGTAAAGTAGGCCCCGAATCGCCTACTTCTTCAACAGGCTGCTGGGCAGATAGCCAAAGAATTCCTTGAAACACTTCGTGAAATACTTTGGATCGTTGAATCCTACTGCATAAGCTATTTCCGACACATTGAAGTCGCCCGTGCTCTCCTGAATCATCTTATGGGCAACATTCAGACGATAGCTTTTCATGAACTGCCCGATGGGCTGTCCCGTCAGGGCCTGCATCTTCTTATTGACCATCGTCTTGCTATAGCCCATGTCGCGGACAAAACTGTCGAGCACGTATTCCGAGTCGGCATAATTTGTTTTCATCAGTTCCAAAGCCCGCGCAATGAATACCTGATCCCGAGACTCTTCCTTCATAGGGAGATCGTCCACATTGCTGCTGGCCGAAAACATCTTCTTATACTTGTTGCGCACGTTCAGTATGTTACGGATACGTAACAGTAGTACATCGGCATCGAATGGCTTACACAAATATTCATCTACCCCAATCTCGTAACTTTCTTTCTCCTGCGCTTCCGAACGGATGGCCGTCAGCATAAGGAAAGGTATATGCGAAGTAGCCAGATTCTCCTTGATGCGGCGCGAAAGTTCCATACCGTCCATCACCGGCATCATCAGATCGCTGACAATCAAATCGACATGATGATGTTGCACCGTTTCCAAGGCTATCTGTCCGTTTTCCGCTTCCAGCAGATGATAATATTTTTCGAGCAACATACGGATATAGGAACGCATATCCTTGTTGTCTTCCACGATTAGGACAGTTTCCTTCTTCTGCGCGTCAGGCGTAGTTTCGACACTGACAGCCGCAACCTTTTCCGAATTATTCTCCTCATTGGAAGACTTCTGTACTTCAGCAGCCTCAACCAAAGGCATCAGTATGCGGAAGGAAGCTCCGTGACTATGATTGTTGCGGGCATAAATAGTGCCGTCGTGCAATTCGACTATCTTCCTACACAGGAACAGACCAATACCTGTCCCGCTCTGTTGGCCATACACGGGATACTTGACACTCTCCTTTGACTGATAGAAACGGTCGAATATCTTTTCCATATCCCCTTCGACAATGCCATGCCCGGTGTCGCAAACGTCAATGTAAAGCATCCGATTGCCGTCTTTACCACACACAGACGCCACAAAGACATCGATACGACCACTATCGGGCGTAAACTTAATGGCGTTCGAAATCAGATTCACCATGGCCTTGCGCATGTAAGCGGCATCGAGCAACAGCCACGGATGACTGATGCGTGAATAGAAACGTAACTCGATCTTCCGCTCTTTGGCAAACACCCTGAATGGCAATAGCAAATCGGACAACAACGCTATAAACTCGCAAGGTTTCCTATCCAGAGTCACTTTATCCATATCTAATTTTCTGAAATCCATCAGTTCGTTGACCAACGAAAGCAGATAATTGGAATTTCGTTCGGCAATCTGCAACTCTGCCTTCACATGCTCGTCGGTCACTTCCTTCAACGCATGTTCTATCGGGCCGTGAATCAATGTAACAGGAGTACGGAACTCGTGAGTGATGTTGGTGAAAAAAGCGATTTTTTCCTCTGTCACGTTCCTGACGTGCCGAGCCATTTCTTCCAGCTGCTTATTCTGAATGGCCAGTTTCTGTGTCCGCTCCTCGACCTTCTGCTCCAACTGGATCCGTTGCTCGCGGAACCGGCGTGTCTTACGGCGATAGAACCACCATGCGCCTAAAACGCCCAATATCAACAAGGACACATAAAACCAACCGGTCTTATAAAAATAAGGAATAATGCGCACCTGGATTTCCCGTACATAATCCGACCAATGTCCGTATTCATCGGTAGCACGTACCTGCAAGGTATAATTACCCGCCGGCAAAGCCGTATATCTGATCATATAGTCGCCCGGCAACGTTTCATTCCATTCATCCTCGTAACCTTTCAGCCGATAAGCAAAACGGATACGACGATTATTACCATAATTACACGTCGTCAAGCCGATAGAAAAACGACTCTCACTTTCGTGCAAAGCAATCTTGGAAGCAGTTGTCAACGGTTCGTCCAAATAAGACCCGATGGACGGATAAACGACATTTCCGGCTACTGTCAGCGATGACAAACGTACCCGGGGAACTGCTGACGACAACAAATCGTTTTCGGAATGAATGATGAGCAACCCATTTGTAGTGGCCAGATACAGCAAATCGTTTCGGGAAGAATAATAAATACCGTTCCGATAGAATTGGGCTGCCGGCAAGCCGTCGGATTGTGTATAACTGATAAAAGCCATGGTATGCGGATCGAGCTTCGTCAGTCCTTCATACGTAACAATCCACAAATTACCTTTTCCGTCTTCCGTCATCCCCAATACCGTGTTGTTAGGCAGTCCGTGCTGAGTAGTATAATTCGTAAAGCTGAAGCGATTGTTTTTATCAGCTGTCAGCTTGTAGAGGCCGCTGCCGTTACCACCCAACCAGATATTGCCTTCATGATCTTCCAGAATACTGTTTATCTTTTCAATCTTGCCCGATTCGGGATCGTCCAACTTATAGCGCAAATAAGTATAATCGAAGCGCTTACGGGACTTTGCAAACGAAAACAGATCAACAACAAACACTCCCTGTGAAGAGCCGACCCATAAACGTTTCTTCCTGTCTATCAGAAGGGCGTGAATAGACTCGAACTCATTTTCAACCCCATCAAATAGTACCCTGACAAATGAATCCGTATTTCTATCATAGAACATCGTTCCGCGTGTAGAGCCAAACCAGATGCCCCGGTTAATGGTATCTTCGCAGGCACTGCTGATGAAATCGCCTTGCAAAGAAGGGAACTCCTCACGGGTATATCGCTTGAATAGCCTGTCCGAATGATTCAAATCCAAATCGTTAATGCCGACTCCCCACGTATAAATCCATAAGTGATTATTGGCATCGGCCAGAAGTCCGTTAATCGTATTGTTGCTGATGGAGGTCATATCACCGGGTGAAAACAGATAACGCTTACAAGATTTTGTTTCCGGATTCCACTCCACCAGTCCTTTTTCGACCAGTCCGATCCACAAATTACCTGAGGCATCTTCGGTGATCGTATTGACCGGCGTATTTTCATCCCCTTCTCCCAAAACAGGACATGTCCACATCTCGGTTTGCAGCCGCTTGGGAGACAATAGGTTTACACCTCCGGTTTCTGTACCCAACCAGATGGTTTCGCCCGACGTAAAAATGCAGTTAATGCCATTGCAGTTGATACTGAAACCATTGTGCGAACTTCCCTGCCGGATAAACGAGAAAGTATCCGTATCGCGATGGTAAACATTTACTCCGTTCAGGGTAGAGACAATCAGATAACCACGTTCCGTCAGTTTGATATCGGTGATGTAAGCCTGACTCAACATACCGGGCCGATGCGTAGAATAACGATAACGTTTCAGGCTCTTCGTAGTATGATTGTATTTGAACAGTCCACGATTGGAACCGATCCAAAGGTAATCACCATCCTTCAGCATACAGGCTATGCGCCAGTCCTCACTGAATGGTACGAGACTGTCGGACAGCGGAACCGCTTTCAAGGAATGCCCTCCGGCTTTCTGAATCACACAAACCTTATTGTCAATGCCTGCACACACATAGGTGCCCATATCGACCACGGCATGAATGGGGGAAGTAGCCTGCGACTTCAATACCTGATACTCGCATACCCTCCCGTCACTGTCCAAACGAAGGTACCATAAATCATTGTCGCAAGCAATCCACAGGTTCTCTTTCTTGTCCTTGTAAATGGTATGGATAAAGCTGCTTTGAAGGGCGTTCATCAAGGTGTCGGTCGGGAAAGGCAACGGCACCGATGAATACGTATTCAGGTCGATCAGGTCTAACCCTCCTTCGGTTGCCACCCACAAACGTTTGAAACGATCTTCGCACAACTTCTGTACGAAATCGTTCTTCAGACGTATGGGAGACGTCTGGGTATTGTAGTTCAAGAACTGATAACCGTCATACCGACCAATGCCGTTATGAGTAGCCGTCCAGATGTATCCGTCAGAATCCTGTATGATATCGGTTACGAAACAATGAGGAAGTCCGACACGTTCGGTAATGAAATGAAAGTTATACCGGTTGAAGAAACGATCCGGTTCATCCGCATAGACCGAACCGACCAAGCTCAGACAAACCAAGAAAATAAATAACCTTAATCCTTTCATAACCGACAGCTTCCTTTGTTTTAGATTATCACGCCTGCTTTAAAAGCGGAAATCCCGCTCTCCTTTTACAATCTGCTCCAAATACTCGGAAGCCCGCGTACGGATGGCGGCATTCGGCACATGCTGCATCTCCTGTCTGATCATCTGCCTGCCCAGTTCACGCGTTGCGTCCGATGCATAATCTTCCAGGTATTCCTGCAGCGTAATCAGGGCATTCGGCAGGCAGCAATTGGCTATCTGGCCGGTCTTTACCAACGACATGAACCGGTCTCCGGTACGTCCGGCACGATAACAGGCCGTACAGAAGCTTGGAATGTATCCCAAACGAAGCAACCAGTTGACCACTTCGTCCAATGTCCGGGTGTCGCTTACATCGAACTGGGCGGAATTTTCTTCCGGCAGTTCGGGTGAGGCATAGCCTCCCACACTGGTGCGCGAACCGCCACTGATCTGTGAGATGCCGATGTCGAGCACCTTCTCGCGCGACTTCTGCGACTCGCGCGTCGAAATAATCATGCCCGTATAAGGCACGCTGACACGAATCACGGCTACAATCTTCTGGAAAGTCTCGTCGGAAATGGCATTCTCGAAGGTGCTGGCATCAATGTCGTCGGCCGAACAGATACGGGGAACGCTGATGGTATGAGGTCCTACTCCGAAGGTAGCCTCCAAGTGTTCGGCGTGCATCAGCAAACCGACAAAATCGTAACGGTATGTATTCAAACCGAAAAGAACACCCAAACCGACATCATCGATGCCGCCCTGCATGGCGCGGTCCATGGCTTCCGTATGATAGGCATAATTGCTTTTCGGTCCCCGTGGATGGAGTTTTTCGTAATTTTCCTTATGATAGGTCTCCTGAAAGAGAATATACGTACCGATGCCCGCCTCCTTCAGCTTGCGGTAATTCTCGACCGTTGTGGCGGCAATGTTTACATTCACCCGACGAATGGCACCGTTCTTGTGATGAATGCTGTAAATAGTCTGTATCGACTCCAGAATATATTCAATCGGATTGTGCAAAGGATCTTCGCCGGCTTCGAGTGCCAGACGCTTGTGCCCCATGTCCTGCAAGGCTATCACTTCGCGGCGTATTTCTTCTTGCGTAAGCTTTTTGCGGGCAATGGTCTTATTCTTCACGTGATAAGGGCAATAGACACAGCTGTTGACGCAATAATTGGAAAGGTAAAGCGGGGCAAACATGACAATGCGGTTGCCATAGAAGCGTTGCTTGATTTCCTTGGCCAGACGGAAAAGTTCTTCCGTCAGGTCGGGTTGATCGCATTCTAACAGTACGGCAGCCTCGCGATGCGAAAGGCCACGACACTCGCGCGCCTTTTCTATCAGCGAACTGATCAGGGCACGGTCGTCCTTATGCTGGCGGGCGTACTCCAGCGTATCCAGTATTTCTTCGTGATCGATAAACTCCGTCGCTATGGACGATTTCGGATTATAAGCCATTATCTTTATATTTCTTTCTAAATTCCTCAACTTTCGCAAGCTCAAGTTGCAGTTGACGAGTAACAGTTGACAAATTGACAAGGCGTTTGTAACAAGCCGTCTCAAGCGGCACTT
>ERZ780208.1811-NODE-1811-length-16301-cov-3.744553_pt1 | contig 16301 bp, 15 predicted proteins | sample MGYA00511167_ERZ780208 | MGnify/ENA primary metagenome ERZ780208 (study PRJEB29588, sample SAMEA2159202) | human gut metagenome | biome: human gut; feature: human-associated habitat; material: faeces | place: Denmark | collected 2008/2010 ... | reverse complement strand
GGGGCGTATTTCGTCGGTCTTGCGGCCGTCGAGACGGATTCCCTCGTCGAGCACGCAGCGGCGCATGGCCTCTTTCTCCACGTCGTGGTAGTAGCGTTTCACCATGGCTTCGCGCTGCTCGGGGGTATATTTCTCAAGCTGCTCCGCGGTCATTTCGGGGAGGGCGTCGATGTATTCCTGGCAGATGGCGTCGAAGCTCTCGTTGCGCCAGTGCTTGTCGGCGCTGCCGGCGTGGGCTATGGCGTAAGCCTTGTCGTAGCATTTCGCGCGGACGTCGGCACGCAGCTCGTCGTCGTTAATCTCGTGGTTGTATTCGCGTTTGGTTTCTTTGCCGGCCTCTTTCATGAGTTCCATCTGGGCCTGGCAGTGTTTCTTGATTTCGGCATGGGCCACCTTGAGGGCTTCGAGCAGGTCGGCTTCGGAAACCTCGTCCATTTCGCCTTCCACCATCATGATGTTGTCGTAGGTAGCGCCCACCATCAGTTCGATGTCGGCGCGTTCCATCTGGTCGAACGTGGGGTTGATGACCCACTGGCCGTCCACGCGTGCCACGCGCACTTCGGAGATGGGCCCGTTGAAGGGGATGTCGCTGCAAGTGAGCGCTGCCGAAGCGGCAATGCCGGCCAGTGCGTCGGGAGCGTCGTTCTCGTCAGCCGAATATAGAGTCACGTTGACGAAAGTGTCGGCGTGGTAATTGTCCGGGAAAAGGGGACGGAGCACGCGGTCAACGAGTCGTGAAGTCAATATTTCATAGTCGGAGGCGCGGCCTTCGCGCTTGAGGAAACCGCCGGGATAGCGGCCTATGGAGGCATATTTCTCCTTGTATTCAACTGTCAGGGGCATGAAGTCGACACCTTCGCCGGCTTCCTTTGCAGAACAAACTGTGGCGAGCAACATGGTGTTGCCCATTCTTACTTCTACCGCTCCATCAGCCTGCTTGGCAAGCTTGCCTGTGGCGATGGTGATTTCGCGTCCATCGGGGAGGCTGATGGTTTTCTTAATTTCTTTAAACATAAATCTTTATTGTTTTCTTCGCTAAACGTTCCGAAGGGACGGCCGTAGCGCAGTGGCCGCACCTTGTTTCGGCCCGCAAAGCGCTCTCGGCGGGCCGGCTGTTTTCGTAATTCTTAAAATTCTCCGCAAAGATACTGCTTTTAAACCCCGGTTGCAAATTTTTTCACATTATTTTGACGCAGACCGCCCACGTAGCCCTGATTTCAGTTACTTATAACATTATTTAATGTCGCTGTGCAAATACATGGCACTTAAACGCGCTAACTTTGCACCGTAAACATAATCAGGAGGACAAAATTATGAACAAACGACCCATGATGAAATACGGCGACCGCATCTACGCGCGCCTGTCGCTGAACGGCCAGAAGATACTTGAATTCATGATAGAGAAGGTTTCCGACTTCACGGAGCTTCTGGGCGAGTTGCGCGCCCATACGCGCCGCTACCGCGGTCTGTGCCGCCTGTACGTGCGCAACCTCTCGCGCGGATGGAGCATGGAACGCCCCCTGATGCTCTACCCCGAGACATACCCGACGCCCGGGGGCGCCCTGAGCGAGCGCCTCTCCGCCGCCGCCCCGGCCGAGCCTGCCCCCGCCCGCACCATAATGCCCTGGGACACCCACTGACCTCCATTTTTTTGCATCATTTTAACGCTACGTTAAAATGATGCAAAAAAATCTATAATGAGCGTAAATACAAAATTTTACGATGCAAGCTTAACCTTTGTTGCGGATGCCGAATCTGTATTATTGGCTAAACTTACGGTTTAAGTGAATTGGTTCAGATTAATAGTGAGAGTGAATTGTCAAGGAAGATAGAGATAGGTACACCCGAAATAACCACTTGCTTTTTGTGTAAGGATAATCCATTCTAACTTTCCATCTTTGATACGTTCGTATGTTTGGTCGAAATCACTGTTAGAAATGTCCTCTTTCTTAAATTTAAAACCATTTGATTTAGCAGAGGCTTTCAAAGTGTTAAATGCACTTTTTGAGGGTAATTCAAGGGTGATTATCTTGCCTAGCGGGATGAATGCAAGTGATAAAAGACTGCGTGGAACCCCCGTCGTCCATTCAAAAGAATAATCGGAAACTGAGGAATAGGTAATCTGACAGTTTTTTGTCCATCTGACAACTATGGTTGAGTCATTTTGATGCGAACCAGCATAGTCGTAGCCGCGGGCGGAGACGTATTCGCTTACTGCGGTTATTGACTCCATTTTGCCGATTTTGATGAGGTCGGTGTAGGTGAGGTGCTGAGCGAAGCCTATCAGGGAGAACAGGGAGAAAGTGATTGAAAGTATGAGTTTGCGTATCATGGCTTTTTTGTTAGTTTGGGTCTATAATGTGTAACTTCAGTTTTGAATGTAGTATCAGTAACCGTTCATGGCGTTCTGTGCTCGTTGAAGTGCCCAATCTCTCTGTGTCTCGTTGCCTGCCTCATCCCAAAACTGGGAACTGGGCTTCTTGTAGGGCGGATTGAGCCCGCTGTCTGTCAGCTTCGTAGGAAGACTGGAGCGAGTTGTAATTCGATGTGCTCACGGCGTTGTGATAACGGGCTGAAGACTGGAGGCTGCTGTATTGCGACGCCAGACTGTTCAGTTGGTCCGTAAGGTTTTCGTTGGTTGCTTCAAGGCCGCGAATTGTGCTCTTGGTGTCGTCAAGTTCGTCGGTAAGATTGTCTACTTCTTGTTGAAGGTCGTAAGCTTTTGACACCGTTGTCACCAGGGCGATGGCAAGCACCGCGATGACGATAGCTGATTTGTTGTGCAGAAGTGTTTTGATATCCATGCGTTACAAAATTTGTTTGGTGAGTTATTGATGCGGCAAAATTACAAAAAAATCATTGATTCCGCAAAAAATATTTACGGCAAGCGGCGGGAGGTGGCTCCGCCGCTTGCCGATATGGGGTGTTTCGTGCTGTCTTCGGTGTTTCCGGGTTGTCAGAAGAGAATCTGGAAGCGGGCCTGGAAGCCGTTGAAGTCGGTGCATAGCGGGGCGCCGTTGAAGGTGTGCGTGTAGGTGTAGTTGAGGCGCGCCGTCATGTATTTGTTGATGTAGTAGTTGAGCGTGGCGGAGAGGGAGTTGGCGTCGCCGCCGTAGATGCCGCATATTTCGTGGTCGCGGACCCGGGCCACGCCTGCTTTGCGGTCCGACAGTTTGGTGTAGTTATAGAGGAGCACCAGCTCGAAGGTGCCTTTGCCGGGCTCGGCTATGCGGGCGTCTTTGGCCGAATATTTGTAGTCGCCGCCGGAGAGCAGCCCGCGCAGCATGCCGTAGGCGCCCATGCCGGTGAAGTTGTGCAGGTCGTGGCGCATGTTCACGCGATTGAAGTAATACTGCGCTTCGAGAGCCACGGGACCGTAGGCCACCATCAGTTCGGGGGAGAATTTCCACTGGTTCATGGCGTTGCCCATCTCGGCATTGACGGCCGAAACTTTGTCGACCGATGTGGGGAAGTTGGAGCCCAGAGAAAAGACGTTGTGGCGTCCTTCGCCATCGTTCTGCGGGGTGAGGAAACCGCCGGAGATTCCGACCTGGAAGATGCGTCCCGGCTCGGTGGCGGGGCGGCAGACGAGGCGTGTCAGGAAGCCGTAGCCCTGGTGGTTGGTCTGGTTGGGGGTGAGGATTATGGACTGCGGCTCCACGTGTGCCGACGCCGAGGCGAAGAACTTTTTCCCGCTGTGTATGTACTCGATGCCGAGGTGGCGGTCGGCCATGAACGAGGAGTTGACTATGGGGTCGTCGAAGCAGGGTTTCCACGAGGAGCTGTAGGCTGTCATAAGGCCGTACTGGTGGATGAAGGAGCCGCCGAGCAGAGCGTTCTCGTCGTCGAAATTATACTGCACGTAAATATCCTTGAGACCCACTTTGCCGTAGGCGTAGCCGACGTCGATGCGGGCGTCCCATTTGCCGTATGTGGCCTTGAGGCCGAGGCGCACGTCGGGGACGCCGACGCCGTCCTTGAAGTTTTCTTTGTCGGGCGAGGCGTAAAGGGCGCCATCCATAAGCACACGTCCCATCGGGGTCACGGTGAGTTTGTCTTCGGCCTGCGCGGCGCCGCAAACGGACGCGAGGGCCAGTGCACTTAGAATCAGTTGCTTGGTCATTGTCTTGTCTTTCAGGGCGTTAAAGAGATGGAGGGGTTTGTTATGTCAGGTTTATATTTTTGAGGCTAATTGCGCGGGGTCTGCCACACGGTCTGTGAGCTCGCCGGCGGCGTTGAAGACGAATGCCACCGGTATCTGGGTCACATTGTATTTTCCGAGGATTTCAGACTGCGGTCCGTTTTCGTCGAAGACGTTGACCCAGGGGAGGTTCTGCGCTGCGCGGCGCCAGTCGTAGCGGTCGGCGTCGTAGCTCACCATATAGATGTTGGCGCGGTCGGCCAGCGCCTGGAGTCTCACGTTGTAGTCCGGAGCGAACTTCGCCGTCATGGAGGTGAAGACGAGGATGGCGGGTTTCCCTTTCCCCACCACTTCGGAGAGCGAACGGTCGCGCCCGTCCACGTCTGGCAGCGTTATGTCGAAAAACTCAATCTGCTGCGCCTTCAGCACGGTTTTCTTTCCTTTTGCCTTGGCGGCGTTGCGCTGCGCTTCGAGGGCGATGTTCTTCAGCATGGCGGCGCGTGGGTCGTCGGGACGGTACTGCTCGTAGGCGGTGGCCACGGCGGCGAAGTATTTCATGTCTTCGGGGTTCTTGGGGTCGTAGAGCGGCTTGCCGTCGCGTGTCTTTGTCAGCACGTAATAGCTGACGATGTTGCCGCGTCCCGGGGCGATGATTTCAGCGAAAACTTTCTTCTTGAAAGCGGCGAGCGCGGCCTCGTCGGCTGTCGCGGGGAGGGCGGCGAGTTGCGTCTCGAAAGAGGAGAGTGAGCGGGCGTTGGCGGAGCCGTCGAGGGTGTATCCGCGGCCATCGGCGTGGAGGGTGATGTTCTCGGTGGAGTCTACGGGGAAGTAGAAGTAGCGGTCGCCGGAGCGGAGACGGAAGATTTCCGGGGCGCCGGGGGCCGGGACGCTGAGGGAGAAACGGCCGCTGCCGTCGGTGCGCGTGGAGTCCATCGCCAGCCATGAGCCCGAGGAGGTGGCCTTTTCTATGACGAGCGACTGACCGTCGGCGCCCTGCACGTCGCCGTCGATTTTAAACTTCTTCTCGCCGCAGGAGGCGAGTGTCACTATAATAAGTAGTGCCACGAGTGTGGCCGTTGATTTGCCGAAATGTTTCATGCCGCAAAATTAGCAATAAAAATGTGAAACGCCAAATTTGCCCCCTTTGCCGCCGCGAAAGTGCCGCGGAATTTGCGCGGTACCGAATTATTACCTAATTTTGCACACCGATAAGCGTACGCGTTAAACGAACTTACCTTTCCTGAGATGATAGTCAATTCTTTCGATTTTATCTGGATTTTTCCAATAATTTTTGTCATAATAATTGCCATAAATTCGCTGTCGGCGCGGCGGCGCACCCGGGTGGCGAACCTCTTCCTGCTGGTGGTTTCTTACGGTATTTTCTGGTATTATAACCACACGCTGACACTCGCGTTGGCCGGCGTTACGCTGGCCACATATCTCGGGGCGCTGGCGGTGCGCCGTTTCGGCAAGCGGAAGGTGCTGGTGGCCGTGACGGTGGTCATCGCGCTGATTCCGTTGCTCGGCTTCAAGTATTATAATTTCATAAGCTCGAACATAACTTCGGCCATGTCGGCGATGGGGATAGACGGTAAACTGCCCGGTCTTAATTATGCCATCCCGCTGGGAATAAGCTTCTTCACGCTGCAGGCCATCGGCTACTTCCTGGACGTGGCCAACGGGAAGGCAGAGGTCGAGCGCAACTTGGCCGACTATATGCTGTTCGTCTCCTTCTTCCCGCAGATAGCCTCCGGACCGATAAGCAAGGCCGGTGACCTCATGCCGCAGATAAAGGGGGAGCGGGCCTTCGACGCCGACCGTGCCACGCAGGGCCTGAAATGGCTGCTGTGGGGAATGTTCATGAAAGTGGTGGTGGCCGATAATATCGGCGACGCCATCTCTTCTCCGTTAGCCCACAGCGCGCAGTACACTTCCGCAACCGTGACGCTCTCCGTAATCCTATATTCCATGCAGATTTACTGCGACTTTGCCGGTTACTCCTTCATGGCGCTCGGCATAGGGCAGCTGCTCGGCTTCGAGCTGGTAAACAATTTCGACCGTCCCTATTTCTCCTCCTCCATAACGGAGTTCTGGCACCGATGGCACCGTTCCCTCTCCACCTGGCTAAAGGAACACATCTACTTTCCGTTGGGAGGGAGCCGCTGCGGCAAGTGGCGCAACTATTTCAATATAATGGTGACGTTCCTTGTGAGCGGCCTGTGGCACGGCGCCAACTGGACGTTCCTGCTGTGGGGCGGCATCCACGGCGGCGTGCAGGCCGTGGAGAAACACTTCGGCTGGAACAAAGTGGCGCCCAAACGCCGCTGGCTCAAAGTTCTTAAAATACTGTTAACCTTCGCGGTAGTGACGCTGGCATGGGTGTTCTTCCTGCAGCCCTCGGTTGGAAAAGCGGCCGACACCATAGCGGCCATGTTCACCTCCGCCGGAAACAAGACCGCGCCGTTGCTTTTCCCCGCTGTACTGGCGGCCGTGGTTGTGGCCAAGGACCTTGTGGACGAACTCGGACTGCGCCATCTCAATGTGCTGCATCACCGCTTTGCCGCCGTGAGATGGGTATCCTATTCTGCGCTGATTTTTATGATTATGGTATTCGCTGTCTACGGCGAGAAATTCATTTATTCCGGCTTCTGAACCATGAAACGCTTCTTCCTGAAACTCGCACTCTTTTTCTCCATAGTGGTCTGCATCGACGTGGGTTACGGCACCTTCTGCGACATATACCGCAGCCGCGTGAAGTCAGGGATGACCAACCTCGATTACACCGCGGCACGCACCACCCGCGCCGACGCCCTGATATTCGGCTCAAGCCGGGCGCGCCGCAATTACGATACACGTATAATAGCCGATTCGCTTGGCATGACGGCCTTCGACTGCGGATATAACAGTATGGGGATTGAGTTCCTCTACTTCCGGCTGAAGCAGGTGCTCAAAAGATACTCCCCGAGGGTGATTATCTACGACGTGACGCCGCTTTTCGACCTCATGGAAAGTGACAGTAAGAATGTGAACCTCCGTTGTTTCAAACCCTATTTCTTCGAGGAGCCGGCTTACTCCTCGGTGCGCGACATAGACTTCGCCGAATGGGTGAAATGCCACGCGGCCACTTATCGGCTGCACGGTGCCGTGGAGGATTTCATGGCCGACGACATGTCGAAGGAGGTATTCTACGACGGTTACGCGCCGCTCGACGGTATCCGGGGTGTCAAGGTGCAACGGCATGCCGCCATGACAGTGGACCCGCATAAAATGGCGTTGCTCGAAGATTTTATCCGCGACTGCCACGCAAGGAATATCCAACTCTTTTTCGTTCTTTCCCCTTATTATCAGAATGATATGGGCGACCAGGGGGCGACGCTGCGGCCGCTTGCCGAGAAGTACGGCATCCCGGTGATTGACCACTTCAACGACCCCGCATACATGAACGATACCACCCTCTACTGGGACGCCTCGCATCTGAACATGAAAGGAGCCACGCAATTCACGCGCACCATAGCCTCTGAGATAAAACCACTGCTCAGGAATGTCTGACGGCGTCGCGGCGGCACCATTATCCTGTAAAAAAAGAATGCGTCGGCCTCCTGAAGGGGACGCCGACGCATAACCGATAGGTCTGACTTTTGCTGTGATGTTTCTGATAGCTGTTTTTCAGAGTTCCGGTCGATAGTCGTTCCATTCATCCACCGTGCGGTTGAATTTATTGCGTGCGGCCTCTACGCGGGATTTCTGCCGCGGGGTGAGACGGCTCTTTATCTGGTCGTACTCATCGTCGGGCACATCCATGTTTTCGAGGGCTCTGAAAGCTACTGAACTTGTGTTTGGTACGCCGTCGTTCATCATGGTCTCCAACGTGGAGGTGCAGTCGTTGTATTTGTCAACGATTCTGTCCACTTTGCTGTCCGGGATTTGCGTGGCGTCCTCAGCCTTGGCTTTCGGCTTGGCTTGGGCCCGGACCATTGAGTCGGCCTTGATTTGAGCCAGGGAATCGATTTTAGCCCGCGTGTCTTGGACGTCGGCCACTGCATCGGAATCCTGCGTGTCCGCACTCTTGGAGTTGCAGGCAGTGGCCATGAGCAAAAGTGCCACTGCGCCTGACAGTGTGAGTCGGGATGTTCTCATTTATGTAAGGAAATTAAAAAGACCCTGAGTCTTAAGTAATTCCGGCTAAGACTCAGGGTCTGGTGTTTCAGAGGGGATTATTTCTTTTTATTTTTGCCTTTGGTCTGTTTTTCGGGGACGAAACCGCGGAGGCGGAGCAGGGCGTTGGCGTCGGGTTTGTGGCCGCGGAAGCGAACGAAGAGCACGGTGGGGTCTTCGGTGTCACCGCTTTCGAGGATATTCTTCTTGAAGGAAGCGGCGGTCTTGGGGTCGAAGATGCCTTTCTCCTTGAAGAGTTCCCAGGCGTCGGCTTCGAGCACCTGGGCCCAGAGGTAGGTGTAGTATCCGGCGGCATAGCCGTCGTCGCCGAAGATGTGCTTGAAGTAGGGGGAGCGGTAGCGGAAGGTGATTTCCTCGGGCATGCCGATGCTGTCGGCCACCTGGCGCTCGAAGGCCATCACGTCCACGTTCTCGCCGTTGTTCTTACCCCAGGCCATGTCGAGCAGGGCGGCACCGGCGAGCTCGGTGGTGACGAAGCCCTGGTTGAAGGTGGAGGCGGCGGAGAGTTTCTCTATTAGCTCGTCGGGGATTACCTCGCCGGTCTTATAGTGTTTGGCGTAGTGTTTCAGCACTTCGGGGGAGGTGGCCCAATGTTCGTTGATTTGCGAGCACATTTCCACATAGTCTCGGTCCACGTTGGTGCCTGCGATGGACTTGTAGGGAGCGCGGCTGAGCATACCCTGGAGGGCGTGGCCGAACTCGTGGAACGTGGTTTCCACCTCGTCGAGGGTGAGCAGGGCCGGGCCTCCGCCGGTGGGACGCGTGAAGTTACCCACGTTGTAGACGATGGGGCGTTTCTGCTGGCCGTTCTCATAGAGGCCGGCGCTCTGCATCTGCTCCATCCATGCGCCCTGGCGTTTTGTGGCGCGCGGGAAGAAGTCGGTCATGAATACTGAGATGTGTTCGCCGGTCTTGGCGTCTTTCACGTCATAGACGGTCACTTCATCCATATATTTGGGAGCGTCGGGTATCTCCTCGAACTTGATGCCGTAAAGTTTTTCGGCAGCCCAGAAGAGGCCGTCGAGCACGTTGGGGAGGGCGAAGTAGGGGCGGATGTCGCTTTCGGAAATGTTGAATTTCTGAGCCTTCACCTTATCTGCGTAATAGTAGTAGTCCCAGGGGGCGATTTTGAAATCGCCGCCATGGCTGTCCACGTAGGCCTGCATGTCGCGCACTTCCTCTTTGGAGCGGGCGACTGCCGGGGTGAACACCTGCATGAGCAGGTTCTCGGCGTTCTCGGGGGTCTGGGCCATTACGCGCGAGGTCATCATCTGGGCGAAATTGTCGAAGCCCATGATGTGGGCTTTCTCGTTGCGGAGCTTTACGATCTTCTCGATGACGGGGAGGTTGGAGTTGGAGCCTGTCGAGGCCAGCGAGGTGTATCCCTTGTACATGGCTTCGCGGAGGCCGCGGTTGTCGGCATACTGGAGTACCGGGAGGCGCGAGGGCGCGTGGAGGGTGAAGACGTAGAGGCCGTCGAGGCCGCGGTCCTTGGCTTCCTGGGCTGCCTGTGCGATGGAGGATTCGGGCAGGCCGGCGAGGTCGGCTTTGTCGTAAACCACGATGTTGAAGGCGTTGGTGGCGTTCAGCAGGTTGCGGTTATACTGGATGAAGAGTTTCGAGAGTTCGTCGTTGACCTTTATGAGCTGAGCCTTTTTGTCGGCGGGGAGCGCTGCGCCCTGTTCGGCGAACTGGCGGTAGTATTTCTCCACCACACGCTTCTGCACCGGGGTGAGCTTCAGCTTGTTGCGGTTGTCGTAGACCTGCTTGATGCGCTCGAAGAGGGCATCGTTGAGGTTGATGTCGTTCTGTGCCTGGTTGAGCAAGGGGATGGCTTCGTCGGCCATAGCGGTGAAGGCGTCGTCGGCCATAGCGCCGTCATAGTGGTAGAAGACGGCGGCCACACGCTCCAGGATGGGGGAGGCGTTTTCGAGCGGGAGGATGGTGTTGTCGAAGTCGGGCATCGCGCGGTTGCGCACGATGTTGTCGATGGTCTGTTTCTGTTCCGCGATACCGGCTTTGATGGCCGGGATGAAGTCCGTAATCCGGATTTGCTCGAACGGCGGAATCTCATACTTGGTGGTGTATGGCTGCAGGAACGGGTTTTCGTGGTTTTGCGCCATAATCGGTGGTGTTTGTGCGGCGAAGAGCAGTGTCAGAGCCGCGGCGGTTAGCAATTTTTTTGTCATATATTATGGTTTTTAACTGGTTGAGTTTTCATGCTGGTCAAGGCGGGGAAAGGGCGAATCGGGCAAGCACCGGGTAGTGGTCCGAAGAGTCGATGTCGCCCTTCCGGGTGGATAGGGCGCGCAGGCCGCCGTCGGGGCGGTAGAACACCTGGTCGATGTGGAAATAGAGGTTGAAGAGGTTGTAAGTCACCATCATTCCCATGCCGGTCTGTGTGTAGGCGTCCATGAGATCCTCGCCGCGCACTATGCGGTAGGTCCAGGAGGCGGGGACATCGTTGAAGTCTCCGCAGAGGAGCAGCGGGCCGGAAGTTTTCTCTATCTGGCGGCGCAGTTGGTCGGCGTCATCGGCACGCTCGCGGTAGGCGGCTTTCAGCTTGCCGTATACGGAGCCTTTGAACTCCGCCACGCTGCGGCGCGCCGAGCGCGGCCCGCGGACGTTCGAGATTACCTGCCTTTCCTCCCGGCTGAGCATATAGGAGGCCAGATGCACTACTATGAGGGTCACGTCGCGGCCGTGGATGCGCGCCGTGAAGCGGCTCCAGCGGTGCGGCCAGGCCGTGGTGCGTTCGTCGCGTTCCGCCACTTTCAGGGGGAAGCGCGAGAAGACGGTCTGGTCGGTGTATGGCGCATGCACTATGTAGGGGTAGCGGGCATTTAGGGAGTCGCGCAGCGACTGCGGTATGGGAGGCAGCCCCTCGTCGGCCATTCCCATCAGCTCCTGCGTGCACACCACGTCGGCGCCTGAGCCGACGATGTAGCGCAAGGTGCGGTGGGTGCTCTGGTCGCGGTGTCGCACGTCGTGGCCGTGGGCTATGTTGAACGTCAGCAGCGTGAAGGTTTTTTCGCCGGGTTCCGGCTCGGAGGGTGACCCTAAGGGGAAGTTGGTGAAGAGGGCCGCGGAGCCGAACAGCAGCGAGCCTCCGCAGATGGCGGCCGTTATCCAGCGCCGTGCTATAAGCCACGCCACCGCCACTGCCAACGTCAGGATGGCGAGATAGGGGTACACTAACGCCAGGATGGAGGGAAAGGCCCAGATGCGCGGGTCTATGTGCCCTCCGAAAGCAGCCGTGAGCGTCAGGGCCGCGAGGGCGAAGGACGCTATCCGCAGAGCGGTTCTCAATATGCCGGAAACTACTATCATGGCTTGTCGGTGTCTATGCGTGAGGAGAGAGATTTCAGTTCGTCGCGCTCGGCCCGGGAGAGGGATTCGTAGCCCGATACACGTATTTTGTCAAGGAGCTGGTCGAGGCGTATCCGTGCCGACACCTCCGGTGCGATTCGGGGTGCGTGCATACGTCGGCCGGCTGTGTTGCGCCCCTCTCGGCGCGGGTTTTTTTCGGGAGTGGGACGGTGCGGGGGCGCCTTGGAGCGGCGTTGCCGGTAAAGCGACGCCAGGACGAAGAGGGCGCCGGTGAGGAGGCCGCCGAGGTGTGCTATCTGGCCGCCGCTGTTGCCGCCGCCGAGTCCGAGGAAAGACAGCGCCACGCCGACGGCGGCTATCCATATCAGCTTTATCTCCCCGATAAAGAGGAGGTTGATTTTCTGCGAGGGATGCGACAGGGCGGTGGCCGCCATCAGGCACATCACCGAAGCTGATGCGCCTACCAGCGTTCCGGCGGGAATCCAGCCGAGACCACCCGCCAGCAGGTATATGGCCGCGCCGGCGAGTCCGCCCGATATGTAGAGCGCGAGCAGCCGGCGGCGGCTCAGCCACGGGTCGAAAAGGCGTCCGAACCACCAGAGCCACAGCATGTTGCACACGAGATGCAGCAGGTTGAAGTGCGTGAACATATAGGTGAAGGCGGTCCATGGCATAAGGAGTGCCTCCGCCGGCGAGGAGGGGAGCGGAAGCACCCGGTCAAGGATATCCACCGAAAAGAGGCGCAGCAGCCAATAGAGCAGGAAGATGACCGTGTTTACAGTCACCAGCCAAAGCGTGGTGTCGCCGCGCCGCAGGTCGGCTTTTATGTGTTGGAATATGTTCACTGTCAACGGATTGTGTTATGTTTAGAAGAAACGGCGTTGCAGCGTCCCTTTTTGTTTCCAATAGAGCAGCATCGGCAGGGCGAAGAGCATTCCGCCCAGGTGGGCGAAGTGTGCCACTGAACTCTGCATTCCGCCGACGCCGAGGAAAAACTCGAGCACCGCGTATCCCAGGACCATCCATTTGGCCTTTATAGGCACTGGAATGAAGAATAAATAGAGCGGCATGTTCGGGAACACGAAAGCGAAACCGAGCAGGATGCCGAAGATGGCACCCGAAGCACCGATGGTGATTAGCTGCGACTTGTAGTCGGCCATGAACTGCATCACGTTGGGGACTTTGGCGGCGATGGCCTGCTCCACGTATTCGGGCGCGACGTTGTTGGCAGCCGCCAGTTGTGTCACGAAGTCGTGCTGCCAGCAGAGGGCCCACACGGCTTCCTGCACCACGGCGGCACCGATGCCGCAAACCATATAATATACAAGGAAACGTTTCTGCCCCCACACCTGCTCCATGAGGCGTCCGAACATCCACAGCGCGAACATGTTGAAGAGTATGTGCATGATGTTGAACGGGTCATGCACGAACATGTAGGTGAGCGGTTGCACCGGATTAAATCCCGATGACCCCACGTAGTTGAGCCCGAGGTGGGTCACCAGAAAGTCGGCGAAATGTTCCATTCTCGCTCCCGAGAAGGAGCACACCTCGATGACGAGCCATATCAGCACGTTTATGATAAGCAGGTGCCGCGTCACCGGCGGGATGGACGACAGGAACCCGGAGCGTTGGTATTGAGTCATATATATTATATCTGCGTTTCTAAGTCAAAAATGTCGGACAGTGCGGCGACGCGTAGGGCGTCACCCTCCTGTCTATAAACGGAGAGGGACCGTCAAATCTTGCATGGCAAGGAGACGGTAGCGCAAAAATAGCAATAAATCCGCACATACGCAAATAAGAACAAACTATCTCCCCGAAATTCTTTTGGCGGCTGCGGGAAAGACGCGCAGAAATGCCGCAACGCTCTCGCGCCGGGGCGCAGCACCCGGCACAGTCACCGGCCTGACCCGGCTAAATCGGCATTAATCACGCAACCGGGATAATTCGGGATTAAGCGAGAATAATCAAGAAAGATCAGGATTAGTCGGGATAAACCGGGATGAGGCAAGATTCGCAAATCAGTGCGGCATCATGTTCGGTAGTTTGCGAAAAGAAGGGATAAACGGTGTTAAAAAGAAATGGTAAACGAGGTCCTGGATTGTTAAAAATATTTAAATATAGAGAAAATTATGTAAAAAAGCGGGAATCATAGCAAAAAAGTTTGTTAGCAGTTTAAAATATAGTATATTTGCATTTCAAATAACATATTAAATAATAAAGTCATGAATAAAACAGATTTGGTAAACGAAATCGCCGCCAAAGCCGGCCTGAACAAAGTGTCAGCGAAAGCAGCTCTCGACGCATGCCTCGAATCCATCGAACAGGCTCTCGCAAATGATAATAAGGTTCAACTCATTGGCTTCGGAACATTCCAGGTCGTAGAGAAGGAAGCCCGCACCGGCATCAATCCCCGTACCAAAGAAAAGATTGAGATTCCGGCCCGCAAGGTTGTGAAATTCAAACCCGCATCCGAGCTCGCCAAATAAATATCGACGAACCCTACACGATAGCTTCACGGCAAACCGAGGAACACACACACTTTCGCACACAGACCGTTGCCCCGAAAGGGTCAACGGCCCGTGTGTGTCGGTATGTTCGGTCTGCGGTTGCATTTAATGCCGGAGACTGTTGCAGGATATTATTCCACAGGTATCATGGTCCGGAGCTTGCGCCCCGGCAATGCGGTCCCCGTGGCGTACCGGCGAGCTTCGGGGTATTATGCACGGGGGCGCGCCATGGCTCGTCCCGACTTAAATTCCTGGTTTCTCACTGATTCACGACTTTAATAACAACTTGAACGACAAATGACTATCGAACAAATCATCGCACAGGGCGTCGCCGACGCCGTAAAAGCTCTCTATAACGCTGACGTGGATACCGCGAAGATCGTCCCTTCGGCCACTAAAAAAGAATTCGAAGGCAACCTCACCGTCATGGTGTTCCCCTTTCTGAAGGCCTCGCACAAGGCTCCCGAAGCCACTGCCAACGAGATAGGGGAGTGGCTGGTGGAGAACGTACCGGCCATCGACCGCTTCAACGCCGTGAAGGGATTCCTCAATCTCTCGATTTCGCCCGCTTTCTGGCGCGGCGTGCTCGCCGACATCGCCGCCGACGATAAGTTCGGTTTCCGCAAGGCCACCGGTGAATCGCCCCTGGTGATGGTGGAATATTCCTCGCCCAACACCAACAAGCCGCTCCATCTGGGCCATGTGCGCAACAACCTGCTCGGCTACTCGTTGTCCCAGATCCTCAAGGCCAACGGCAACCGCGTGGTGAAGACAAACATCGTCAACGACCGCGGCGTGCACATCTGCAAGTCCATGATAGCCTGGCAGAAATGGGGCAACGGCGAAACGCCGGAGTCGTCGGGAATGAAGGGCGACCACCTCATAGGCAAGTACTACGTGGAGTTTGACAAGCACTACAAGGCGGAGATAGCCGCGCTCGTGGAGCAGGGCGTCCCCGAAGAGGAGGCCAAGGAGAAATCGCCGCTCATGCGGGAAACCCGCGAGATGCTCCGCAAGTGGGAAGCCGGCGACAAGGAGGTGCGCGCGCTGTGGGCCAAGATGAACCGGTGGGTTTACGACGGCTTCGACGTCACATACCGCCGCATGGGGGTCGACTTCGACAAAATATATTATGAATCTGACACTTACCTCGAAGGTAAGGAGCTGGTTATGAAGGGTCTTGAAAAGGGCATCATGTACCGCAAGGAGGATGGCTCCGTGTGGGCCGACCTTACCGCCGAGGGCCTCGACCACAAGCTGCTGCTCCGCGCCGACGGAACGTCGGTCTACATGACGCAGGACATAGGCACCGCCAAGCTACGCTACCGCGACTTCCCCATCGACAAGATGATATACGTGGTAGGCAACGAGCAGAACTACCACTTCCAGGTCCTGTCGCTGCTCCTCGACAAGCTCGACTTCAAGTGGGGCAAAGACCTCACGCACTTCTCCTACGGCATGGTGGAACTGCCGGAGGGTAAGATGAAGTCGCGCGAGGGAACAGTCGTGGATGCCGACGACCTGATGGACGAAATGGTAAAGCAGGCAGCCGAAGCTTCGGCCGACCGCTATGCAGACATGTCGGAAGAGGAGCGTGCCGAAATTTCGCGCATCGTAGGTCTCGGTGCCCTGAAATACTTCCTGCTGAAGGTAGACCCGCGCAAGAACATGATGTTCAACCCCAAGGAAAGCATCGACTTCAACGGCAACACGGGACCGTTCCTGCAATACACCTATGCGCGTATCCGCTCGCTGCTGCGCAAGGCGGGCGAAATCGGCGACTTCAAGGATGCTGTTCCCTGCGAGAAGGAATCGTCGCTCATCCAGCGCGTGGCGGACTTCCCCGCAGTGGTGCGCGAAGCCGGACGGCAGTATTCCCCGGCGCTTATCGCCAATTACTGCTACGACCTGGCCAAGATGTTCAACCAGTTTTACCACGATTGCCCCATCCTGAAGGAGGAGAACGCCGCCAACCGCGCCATGCGCCTGGAGCTCTCCTCCGTGGTGGCACGCACGCTGCGCCGGGCCGCCTCGCTGCTCGGAATCGAAATGCCCGAACGCATGTAATCTCCGGTGTAAAAGTATTCTTTAAGTAAGTGTTCAAATTAAACCGATAATAAGTGAAAGAATTAATCTCACATATC
>ERZ780208.1810-NODE-1810-length-16301-cov-3.955866_pt1 | contig 16301 bp, 9 predicted proteins | sample MGYA00511167_ERZ780208 | MGnify/ENA primary metagenome ERZ780208 (study PRJEB29588, sample SAMEA2159202) | human gut metagenome | biome: human gut; feature: human-associated habitat; material: faeces | place: Denmark | collected 2008/2010 ... | reverse complement strand
TCCGGAATCAAAAACAGCGGTAGACCGCTTGACAGCGGGTGGGTGGTCCAGAGATTCAGGGCGGAGAGGATGTCAAGATTTCGATATGGTCGGTTAAAAGATTTCTCTTTCCTTTGTATACGTGAATATTGCGTATTCAATACTAAAGGCGTATCCCATAAGAAGTACAGGAATGTAAGGGGCAGGCTTCAGATCAATCTTAGGACTGCGGGGCACGGCTGCTTTTACATTGCAGCCTTTTAGAGCGGGACAAGAATGACGGTCCTCAGAAATACATTTTCAGGAGGATCGTTCAGAATGAAAGATCGTTTGTGGACGAAGCAATACCTGCTTGTCATCGTCACCAACTTTCTGCTCTACGTGGTTTATTACCAGCTGATGCTTTGGACCACGAGTTATGCCATGCATGTTTGGAAAGCGGACGTGAGTGAAGCTGGTTTGGCAGCGGGTCTTTTCATCATTTCCGCTTTGGTTGCCCGCCTTCTGGCTGGGCATTTTATTGACGGTTTGGGGCGCGGATTCGTTCTGCGCTGCGGCACAGCGCTTTATGCCGCTTCCATGCTGCTTTATTTCTTCATTACGTCAATGCTCGAGTTTGAGGCAATTCGTGTGGTTCACGGGTTTGCCTACGGGCTTGCCTCTACGGCGGCTTCCACGATCGTAGCGACGATTATTCCGCTCAAACGCCAGGGTGAGGGAATTGGATATTTCACGCTTGGCGTTACGATTGCGTCGGCCATTGGCCCCTTTCTCGGCATATGGTTCACACAGCATGGCATGTATGAAGCGTCCGTCTGGATCTGTTCGGCGGTAGGCGTGCTTGCCTTTGTGCTGTCTCTGCTCATTCGTACACCGGCGCACCGCATGACAGAGGCCGAAAAGAAAGAAATGCGTACGTTAAAGTTCTCGACATTCTTTCAGCTCGAGGCACTGCCGATATCCTTCATCGCAATGCTGGGCGGCGTGTGTTATTCAACTGTTCTTGCATATATCGGCGCCTATTCGCAATCGCTGTCGCTCTTCTGGGCCGGATCAGTGTTTTTCTTGGGCTTTGCTTTCACTTCGATCATCAGCCGTCCGGTGACAGGGCGCTTGCTCGATGAATTCGGCGGCAGCGTTGTGGTCTATCCGGCGCTGATCTTTCTCGCTGCGGCTATGGTGCTGATCGGTGCGTCCCGTTCTAACGGCATGCTGCTCTCTGGAGCACTTGTACTCGGACTGGGGTTCGCTACGATTACGTCAGCGTGCCATGCCCTCGCAGTGTTTGTCAGCCCACAACAATATGTCGGCCGCGCAACGGCAACGTACTTTGTACTGCTTGATGTCGGCGTCGGCATTGGGCCTTATACGCTCGGACTTCTTGTTCCGTATTTCGGTTTTTCGGCTGTTTACTTTGCTGCGGCATCAGTTGCGGCTGTCGGTATCCTAATTTACTGGGCAGTGATCGGACGTACAGGCATCTTCTCGACATTGGTGATGAGAAAAGTACGTTCGATGCGGCTCAATCAGATTGACATTGATCCCCGCCATGTCAGTTCTGCTTATCGGCGCGGAGAAGAGATTGAATTCGATGATCCGCAACCTAATCAGAAGAAGGACGCTTAACTGTGCGGGCATTCACAATACCGCGCTGGGGATGACGGCCGGCAAGATCAACCAAATCATATCCAATCCATTGTTTGACGAAACTGCCTTCTGTAGCAGGGGCTTGTTCATTCATGGAATGACGGGCTCGGCAATGGAGTGCTTGTCAGCTCATTGCTGAAGTGAAGCAAAAAGCGCAGGGCGGCTGAGCCGCGCTGCGCTTTTAGAGATGCTTCACGAGGAACTTATCGTCGGCCGCTCAGAGAACGGACAGACGAGGGAAGAACCGGCGTGAAGCTGCTGCTGGGTAAGCGGATTACTTGCCCGAGAAGGCGCGTTCCACGCTGATCGGCATGGCCTGATAGCCAAGCGAGCTCTTAATGCGGATTTCAACGCTCGGCTCAACCGAACCCCAGTGGAATTCGTTGATGCACGGATTCGGAGCTTCCGTATTGAACTTGCTCAGATCAAGGCTGGCGGTGGCGGAATAGACGAACACGGAATCCTTATCGTTTTCGTATTCAACCAGCGAGGTGACCGGGCTGTACCAGTCGTGGCCGCGTTCCTTGCCGTATTCCCAGATCTGCTGAACAGTCATCTTGTCCTGGTCGATCTTATAGATCACGCCGCGGCTGTACTTCATGTCGGGCAGCGGGGGCTGTTCGAGCGCACGGCCGTCACCGTTGTCGAAGACTGACAAGTAGATGACGTGTTCATCAGACTTGGAGTCAATACGCCAGCCGGTATGCTGCGTCCAGGTCCAGTCGAAGCCGCCTTCGCAGCGGTTGTTTTCGCACTTCAGAGGCTTGCCGTCCTTATCAACAGGTGTGAGCACCTTCTTGGCGAGATCTTCCTTCCAGCCCGTCGGGGTAGCGAGAATCCACTTGACCTTCTTGTCGCGGCCGATCTTGACGACGGCGGACTGATGGCGCGACGAGATGATGATGGAATCATCGGTCGGGTCATAGTCGACGGAGTTGACGTGTGCCCAGTTGCGGCCCGGACCAACGCCGGCGATGTCGCCGAACGTATCATTCTTGTCCATGGCGGCGAGCTCTTCAGCCGAAAGCGTCTTGCCGGCCTGAGAAGCGTCGATGTTCAGGCACACCGCACCCTGGTCAAGCGTCTTAATGACAACGTCGCGATACGGATCGAGAATTTCGAAGAGGCGGAAATCATCAACCACGTTGCCGTTCTGATCGACTTCAGCGATCACGTCGCGGACCGTGTGAACACGCTTGCCGTCGGGACGACGATAGTCCGAAGAGGAGACGCGCAGGAAGAGGTGGCCGTTCTGAGCCGGATCAAGTGCGTGCGAGAAGTCGGCATAGCCCGTCGGCAGACGGCGGTTAAAGACTTCGCGGCCCATCAGGTCGTACTTGGCATAGCGCTGGCCGTAGCCGAACGTGAGGAAGCCGTCCTGATTCATGTGGAAGCCCATCATGATGCCGGAGTGATAAATCGTTTCCGGATCATAGATAGGATCGACGAACATGTACCAACGGACTTCGCCCGTCGTATCAATGATGGCGTTCTGCGGATAGTAATTCCATTCAAGTGCGCCGCCGGTGGGGTTGTTCCACACCACGCGGGCCTGCTTCGGAGCCGTCGAAAGGAAGTTGTTGATGAGATAAAGGCGGTCTTTGAATTCCGGATCAACCTTGACCACTTCCGTTTCAAACATGTTGTGGTGCTGAGCCATCGAACCGTTGACCGGCGTATAAACAGCCGGTGCGTAGATGCGGTACTGCTCTTTCTCAACGCGGCGTTCCTGACCCTGATCGACGATCGTATAGCTCACTTCGACCGTGTTGTTGTAGTCAGGGTAAAGACCGAACACCGGAATGCCGGCGTGGGTGCGCAAAAGCGTGTCCGTGACCTTGTAGCTGATTTCCTGCCCGCCCTGCTTCGGAACCACGCGGACCGTGGCGTCTTTAAGCTGATAGCCGCCGTTCTTAATCACAGCGGTGAGCGGAGCGATCTTATAGGGGTTGACGACGATTTCACCAATCTGCCCCGGGGCAACGTAGGTCACGGCCGGGCCGGATCCGCCGCCGGATGCCTGTACGGCGGCCGGGAGACCAAAACCTGCGGCAAGCGCAATGGCGAGGGCGACCGGGGTAATCTTTGCTTTAATATTCATAGTGAAACAACTCCTTTGAAGTGTCATGGTTCAGCTGGCTGTACCTTTTTGGCACATATCCTGCCGACCCCGAAAGAGTAGGTCTTAAGGAGTAGACATGCTATTCTGAGGTTCCCGCCGGCAAGTTGGGCTGAGTGGAAACACAGAATTCCGAAAAAATGAAAACCACCCTTGATAGATCTGCATTGCTGTTTTTAAAGACGCTTTACGAGACTAAAAATCTCGTGAATGCCGCCAATCAGCTGGGCATCCCGCCGGCCACAGCTTCGCGCATGCTCGGCAAGCTTCGTGAGGTTTTCAATGACGAACTCTTCACGCGCTGCTCGGGCGGGCTCGCTGCAACCTGGCGAACGACCCAGGCTATGCCTGACGTCATTCGGCTCCTGGCGGATTACGATCAGCTGCTCGAACCGAAGCTTTTCGATCCGAAGACGCTCAAGCGTGAATTCAAGATTGCCGGCGTCGATCACAGCGTTATTTTTCTTGCCCAGGCAATTGCCAAAATCTCAGAACTTGCTCCCGGCGTGTCGGTCGACATGACCGAGCTCACGAACGACTGGCCCGTGCAGCTTCGAACGGGCGAACTCGATCTGCTGATCAGTCCGATGGAAACCGTTCCCGAGGGGTTCCCGTGGCTGCCGCTCTCTGAAGGCCGAACGACCGGCATTATCGTGCGTCCGGGGCACCCGCTTGAAGCGCTTTACGAAAAGACGGGACGGGTGACGGAAAGCGACGTGATCCGGTACGGTTTTGTGGAGGTCACTTGGCGGCCTACAACGTACTACCGGCTGACTCAAAGCCGGCTTTCACCGCTCTTGAGCGAGAGAAACATCGTTATTAAAACGCCTTACTTTATGGGGGCGGCGAAGATTATTTCCGAAAGCAATCTTGTGATGCTGCTCTCGGACATCATGGCGGACTGGTTCATCAGTTTGGGAGCGCTGCGGCGCATTCCGGTCGTTTCCGAAGAGCTCGAGCATGTCCAGAGCAAGGGGTTCGTCACTAAGCTCATTTGGCATGAAAGAAGTCACCTGGATCCGGCTATGCAATGGATGCGCGGCATGATCTCTTATGCTGTTAAAGAAACGCTGAGCGGCGGACATGTTGTTCACCCCGAGGGAGGCCGCTAGGGCATTATTCAGCGCATTTGGAATAATGCGAGCATTCGAATCAGATTTTATCTAGGCGATTTTGCTAAATAAAATATAAATTGTTCAAAATATATAAGTGGATATTTAGTTGTCAGATATTCATTTTGCTCTTAATTGAAGGGTGCGTCATTTCGATAAAGTATCCGATCGCGCTAAATTGAAGATAATAATTTCGTTCAGTGAAATACTTCATCAAAGAATTTTGAACGAGATCATTTCATGAATGCTCGGCGGGTATTTGGGCGAGTAATTTATTAGATTTTCTGACAACAAAAACGCACAAATCCTTGAGCTCCTGACAATGTGGCAACCAAGCTGAACGTCGGCGGCGACAGCGGCACTCCCTAATGACTGCAGGAGACAGGCTCTCATCACAAAGATTTTCATCATCACACGCGAGCAAACCCGTATCTTTTTGGCATTCGTGAAAGAGGCGATTTGGCATTTTTCACACTTTACGCTCGAATGTTCTCGCAGGGATTCTTAATCGGTGCTCCTAAACTTTTTCTGTTCCGGCAGTACAGCCAAAAGACTGCTGCAGGTTTTCGGAATCTGGCCGCTCAGACCAGCTTCTAAAGGAGAAACAAAATGATCAAATTGTCACGCCGTGATTTTTCGCGCTTTACGTTGCTGGCAGCGGCCGGTGCCGCTGTGCCGATGAGTGCCTTTGCGTTCGGCGGCCCGTCCGGTCCCGCAACGATTTACAAAAAACAAGGCGCAATTGGCGAACTCAAAATGAATCCCTACAAAATTGCGCCGCTCACCGCAATCATTCGTAACGGCGGCTACGTGATTCAGAATGCGTCGGTTCGTATTATTCCCAAAGAAGGCGGTCAGGAAATCGCGTATAAGGTCTCGAACAGTCAATTACTGACACACGGCGGCATTCCGGTATTCGGGCTCTATCCTGCGTATAAAAATAAAGTTGAAGTCGAATACGACCGTCTGGATCACGGACAGTCTGAGCATTTCAAGGAAACGTATACGATCCCGACACCGCCTGTCTACGGTCCCATCGGAACGCCGAATTTCCCGCAGGCCGTTGTCAGAAAACCTGCTCAAGGAAAGTTCGCCGATCGGCTCTATTACATCAACAACATCGGCGGAAACAACAATACTCGCAATGCCGTCTGGAACAATCCTGAAGGCGGTGCGCTGCAGTGGTCCTCTGATCCGCTCAACTGGATCGTTGACACCAAAGGTGAAATTCGATGGTTTATGGACAGCTCAACGATCTTCAACGTCGATTCGATTTATGACGGCGGCATCATGATGGGCCTGCGGCAGAACGACGACGGCGCAATTACCTGGGGCTACGGTCAGCATTATGTGAAATACGACATTATGGGCCGCCGCATCTGGAATCGTCCGCTTCCATACGGCTACAACGATTTCAGCCATACGATGGATGCCGCCCAAAATGGGCACTACTTCCTGCGCGTAGCCTCTTCAAACCTCAAGCGTTCCGACGGGCGTCACGTTCGTACAGTGCGAGACATGATCATTGAAGTTGACTGCGACGGCAATGTTATTGACGAATGGCGCTTGTGGGATATTCTGGATCCGTATCGCGATACCGCCATTAAGGCATTGGATCAAGGTGCGGTCTGCCTCAACATTGATCCTAAGCTTGCCGGCCAGACACTTTCTGCGAGCGATCTGCAAAAGCTTGATAAGGAAGGGCACTTCGGCGACATTGTCGGCACCGGTCCTGGACGCAATTGGGCCCACGTCAACTCTGTGGACTATGACCCGACTGATGACTCCATCATCATTTCCTCCCGCCATCAGTGCGCTGTCATCAAAATCGGCCGCGACAAGAAGGTGAAGTGGATTTTGGGCGGTTCACGCGGCTGGAAGACGCCTTGGAGCGACGCACTTCTTACGCCGGTAGATGCACACGGCAATAAACTGCAGTGCGGCGATGCATCCTGTGAAAAGACGGATTTCGATTGGACGTGGACACAGCACACCGCTTGGCGTATTGATTCGAAGTCGACGAAGGACGAGATCTACGTTTCCGTCTTCGATAACGGCGACGGACGTGCATTTGATCAGCCGCCCCTTCCGGATATGAAGTACTCGCGTGCGGTGATCTACAAGATTGATCAAAAGAAGCGCACTGTTGAACAGGTTTGGGAATACGGCAAGGAACGCGGCCACGATTGGTTCAGCCCAGTGACCAGTCTTGTCGAATACATGCCGGACAAGGACTCCGTAGTGGTTTATGCAGCCACAGCCGGGGCAAACTATGACCTGAAGACCGGCGGCCTCACGTCCGCGCCGAATCCTTATCTTGACGAATTTGAATGGGGGGCGAAAGAACCCGCTGTTGAAATTCAATTCAAGAACACTACGGGCTATCAGGCGTTTGCCTTTGATGTTGCCAAGGCGTTCAACGGAAAATTGCATTAACAGTGCGGCAGCACAATGAAGAAGTCCGAGACTGCTTCCGGGTTTCCCGGTTAGCTGATCTTTTAAATCAGCGTGGCCTTTAGGGCAGCAGTTTCAATTCAAGCAGCGCGAGAATATCGCGCTGCTTTTCACTGTGCGTCGGGATGCGCACGAGTGATTGTGCGCAGAGAACCTTTTCACTGACCGATCTTAAAAGAGACAGAGGGATTCGGCAGAGGTCGGGGCTTAAAGGAACGAATACCAAGACTCTTCACTCCCGTGTTGTTCTGCTCGCCGAAGCCGAAGAACATCAGGGATCGCCGGGGATTGCCTTGCCAGCAGGCAGTCGGGACGCTGAGGAATATTGAAGAGGGCTGCCGCGCTATCAAAGCGTAGATATCGTCTGTCAATGGGAACGCCGGCCTAGGCAGAACGCTTCCGCCCAGCACATGCTCAAGGCAGCATTGGACGCTCTGCAGATTGGGCAAAGGCTTGGCCGCAGAATGCTTTACCCCCGAACCCACCGGATGACGAACGGCTCGTCCGTCTGTGTGGAAGAGTTCGAGATACAAACTTGCTTTGTTCTAAATAGCAATGCCCAGCAGCCGCAGTGAGATAGCTGCGTTTTGAGATGAAAACAGTGAAATAACGTAATCCCGCTACAATGGGAATACCCCCGTACGTTTTCTTGCCTAAATGCAGGCTCGCACGTGAAGGAAGAAGCCGCCATGAGCTCAGCCCAAGATGCCTCGATTTTTCAATCCGCGTTGCTGGCTCCTTTTCCGCGGCTCACCGCTATTGCAGCGGCGGTGCTCACGCTCCTCACGGCCCCCGTCGCCAATGCTTCCGTTATTGCTGCGGTGAAGAACGCTCAAGGCAATGACGTCATTCTTTTTGAGCTGCTTTCGGGTGCGGAGTCGGGGACCGGAGAAGATGTGTCTGCTGCCGATCAAGGTGCTTTGCTCGAAGCCGGGGCGTGGCTCGGCGAACTTCTTGGAACGCCGGCAACCGCTCCGACGGTCATTGCTGCAGCAGATCCTTTCGTTACGTACGCCTCCGGCGGTGCCTGGTTTGACGACAATGGAAGGCCGGCCATGGCTTTGTCTTGGACTGAGGGACTGTCGAGTTCTCTGCCTTCGGGAAGCGTCTATCTGGGTCCGGCACCCGGGGCGTCATACGATTACAGCCCTCTTGCAGTCTTGCCCGCGCACGCTTTAGGTTCTTCGCGAATCAGCGCTATTCTTCATGAGCTCGCGCACAGCGCAGGCATGGCGAGTATAGAGACCGGTGACTATCTGGGTTTCGAATGCCCAAACGGCTGGTGTCATACCGCGTTCACAGAGAAACTCACCTTCAATGGAAAACCGATTGCAGCGGGATCCTCCTGGAGCGAGCTGATTTCCTTGGACAGCATGCCGGAGAGCCTTCAGACCGACTTAAACAAAGTGCGCTGGTATTTAGGATATTCCGGGATCGGTTTTCAGGGAAAAAACGTCAGGGAAGTCATTGGTGACGAAACCGTAATGTATTTTCCCGACGAGGTGACGGACAGCGAAGAGGCCGTTCAAAAGGCCATATCTGTGACGGGAGCGATTCCGGTCTTAGGCGCTGAGATGGGCAACCTCGACTTCAGCCACTTAGAACTTCAAAACGGTTTGCTCTCGCATCAGTCATGGCGAAATTGGGGAACGTTCATGGAAGCCGAGCTCGCCATGCTGCAGGACCTGGGCTACCACTTGGACCGCAAGCGCTTTTTCGGCACCTCCATCTATGCCTCGGGCGCCGAATATACGGTCGGACAGGCCTTTTGGGCTCGCAACGAAAGAGAAGAGTGGATTAAAGATCAGCCCTCGCATCAGACGAATGCAGTCGGCGTGCATGTCTACGGCAGCCGCAGCAAGGTAACGGTGGCAGCTGACCAGCTTGCTGATGGGGCAGGTTCGATCGGTGTACGCGTGGACGGATCGACTAATCAGCTCTTTGTAAATGAGAATGTTCTTATTTCAGCCAACGGCACGGGCGGCATCGGCATGGCCTTTACCTATGGCCGCAGCCATACGCTTTTATTAAAGGGAAAGGTCCAGGCACTGGGCAGCGGCGGTTCTGCTCTGGTGTTTGATTTTGGCGGCAGCATTCTGGGTGATGAGAATCAGATTCGAGGATCCTGGACAGCCGGTGCGGCGACTGAGTACGGGTGGATGACGTTCCATCCAGAAGAATTGAATTTCCCGCAGGTTCTGCAGGGCTCTTTGATTAAGTCTGCCGTTATTGCCGGAACACTGCAGGGTTCAGATGCCGCTCTCCGTATTGGACCGACAGCTCATGTAGCGCAGATTCGCTTAGCCGACGGAGCCCATATTGAAGGCGATATTGTCTCTTCGTGGTCTGCAGTGGGAAAGGCTGAAGATTTTTTTGAAGGCTGGTACAGCGTTATTCTTGCTGACTCGGTTAACCGCGCTGTAGCTTTCGTCCCATTAGGAACGGATGTCACGACCAATCTCATCTTCGGCGGGACGGAGGACGGTGCTGCGGCGCAGGCATCTGACTTGAAGCCTTTTGTTTATGCCGGCAATGTCATTGGTCCCTGGTCGATCCGCATGCAGGCTGCCGATGGAACGGATCTTCGTCTGCAAAACACCGTCAATCAGGTAGTCGGCATGACGGTGAACAGAAGGGCCAAGCTTTCCGGCTCAGCCGTTTTTGATTTCACCGGCCTGAACGCTCGAATGGCCGAAGTGGACGGAACACTCATCACGGGCAATGCTGAAATCCCGAACTTTCAGGCCGGGGCCCTCGTGAATGCCGGAACCTTGGTTTCAACGCCTTCATCCGGTTCTATCGTGATTTTGGGGGATTACGTTCAGTCAGGAAAGCTCGTTTTGGGGATGCGGCCTTCGGGCGAACTGATGCCGCTCTCAGTCTCGGGTACGACAGAGGTGAAAGATGGTGCTTCTCTGGCAGTGGTTCCGGGCGGCGGCTGGTTTGAGGGCGAACTCGCAAAAGATCCCCATCCTTACGGCGCAGTGAGCACGTCCGGAGCAAACACTGGTGCTTCGGCATCGCTGCTCGAAGAGGCTGCGTGGGATCTGGATCTTATGACAGCAAAGGACTTTTCGCCTGCAGTTGATTTCACCTATTCGGAGGGTGTGCTCAAAGCTTCGCATCAAAAGAACGCATATTCAAAATTTTTGACTTCATCGGCGCCTGCCTGGCAATGGGGCTTAGCCAAACAGCTCGATCAGGCGGCTTCGCAGGCCCCGGAAGTGCTTCAGGCACTTTATGGCGACCTCGATTTTTCGGCGTCGGACGGCTCTGACATCGTGCGGGCACTGGGCAATCTCGGCAATTTTTCCCGCGATGATTCGCTGCGGGCGCTTTTTTCCTGGGAGCGCCTGTTAAATCGTCAGCTCTTTGCTCATCACGCCGCCGCACAGGAAGGTGAGCGTCAGGTGTGGGCGGTGCCGCTCGCAGCGCATTTTTCGGACGGCGGAGCGGGAACAAATGTGACCGGAGCGGTCTTAGGCGTCGATTTTCTGTGGGGCGAGACGCAGACTGCGGTCTATGCCGCAATGGGACACATGGAGACGTCTGGCGGCCCCGAGCACGGCACGAGCCGCGGGGAGGGCATTTGGCTGGGCGGAAAGCTCGGACGCACTTTTGATTCTGGGCTGCGGCTAGAGGGTCAGCTTCGCGGCGGCGTCTATTCGGCTGAACGCAGCCGCACGGTCGAATTAGCGCAAAGCCTCAGCAGGATTGAATCCGATGAAACGGTCTATGCGCTCTCCGGGGCTTTGCGTTCGGGGTGGATGGGCACTCTTGGTGAATCAGACATCGAGTTTTTCCCGCACGTTCTTCTGACCGGTGCGGTGCTTCGCACGCCGACCCTGACGGAGTCCAGGACGGGAGCACTTACTATTCGCCGCTCCTCCCTGCATTCGGCAGCTGCTGGCGCGGGGCTGACCGTGAATGTGCCGGCTCCCTCGCAGTTTTTGGACTATGCCTGGAATTGGAGCGTCAGCCTCGAATGGACGAGGGAGCTTACTGAGCGCGCCGGCAATATTTCCTTTGGCTTAGCCGGCGCAGCGGGTGAAACCGCTCGTTCCATTGATTGGCCGGAACGCAATCGTCTGGCCGGCAGTGTTTCGCTCGAGCTCCTCCGAAAGAGCGGTTTTTCTGCCGCGTTGCGGCTCGACGGCGAAACAATGGGGAGCGCGCATTCGGCTGGTGCGGCCTCAGCTGAGCTTCGCTGGACTTGGTGACAATGTCGTTGACGCCTCGGGCAGCGCAATGGGATTGCGCGTACGGCGGGAAATGGTCTTCAGGCTCAAAATAACAGAGGCTGCATTCGCCTGACGAACGAATGCAGCCTCTATTTTGATGTTTCAAAAGAACGGTTTACTTGAGAAGTTCCGGGTCAGCCGGGATGCCGAACCACTTTTCATGGAGCTTGTCGAAGGTCCCTTCGGCCTTCAGTTGCTTCAGAGCGGCATTGATATCCTGCTGGAGCTTCGTGTTGTTCTTCGCAACGACCATGGCGAAGTAGTCGGCGGTAGCGATTGGCGCGAGATGCGTCGTGCCCTCAGCGATGGACTTATTGGTGTGGAGCATGTAGTCGGTGACGGGCTTGTCATTGATCACCGCATCGGCGTTCCCCGCCATCATGTTGAGCACGGCGTCACCCACATGATCGAAGGTCGTGATTTCAGCGTCAGGAATCTTCTTTGCAAACTGCATTGAAGTTGTGCCGATCTGAACAGAAATGCGCTTGCCCTTGAGGCTTTCGAAATCCGTAATGCCGGCTTTGTTGGCTTTCGGCACCAGAATGGTGAGACCGGATTTATAGAAGGGGAGCGAGAAGAGCACTTTCTTGCCGCGCTCGGGGGTCACGGAAAAGCCCGATGCGCCGAGATCAACCGAACCCGAGAGAATGGCCGGAATGATGCCGTCAAAGGTGATCTTGTCAATTTTCACCGTATCGCCGAGTTTCTTGGCAATTTCAGCGACAAGATCCATTTCGAAGCCTTGAATGGTGCCGGTGTTGGAATCCTGGAACTCAAACGGGGGGAAGGTTGGATTGGTCGCAACTCGCAGCTCCGCAGCGGAGACGGAACCGCACAGTGAGAGAGTGCAGAGGCCGGCGGCGGCAAGAAGCGACAAGGATTTGAAATTCATTTTGGGTTCCTTTTGTTTGAGTTGCATTGGATGAAAGATCTGCTTTAAGCCCTTCAGGGAAGCGGCATTAAAGCGGTGCTTTCTTCATCCGTGATTTGACTATAGCGATCTTTAAACAGATGAATGGGATCAATTGCACAAAGTTTTGAGGTACTCTAAAAAAACCTGGGCGGTATGCCTTATATATTGATTTTCAGGGAAAAAAGACGCAGTTATGTCGACTGGCAGAAGGCATTGGTCGACGATTGAAGACTGTTGAGCTTTAATATTTTTTCCTGCGGCAGGCGGAAAGTATTAAGACAAAAAACGGACAGCTTTAGGAGGCTGTCCGTTTTTAATCCGCTTCTGAAGAGATTCAGAAGTTTGGATGTTAAATTAAGGCAGTTCCGGATCGGCCGGGACGCCGAACCACTTTTCATGGAGCTTATTGAAGGTGCCGTCAGCCTTAAGCTGCTTCAAAGCCTTATCCATCTCGGCCTTGAGCTTGGTGTTCTGCTTGGAGGTGACCATGGCGAAAAGGTCAGCGGTAGCAATGGGCTTCAAGTGCAGGCAGCTTTCAGCGATCTGCTTATTCTGCGTCATGATGTAGTCGGTGACGGGCTTATCGTTGATCACCGCATCGGCATTGCCGGCGATCATGTTGAGAAGGGCATCCCCAGCACCGTTGAAAGTCGTGACTTGAGCGTCCTGAATTTTCTTGGCGAAGGACATGGAAGTCGTGCCGAGCTGAACGGAGATCTTCTTCCCCTTGAGGTCGTCAAAGGACTGAATGTTCTTGGGGTTGCCTTTGGGCACGACAATCGTCAGTCCGGATTTATAAAACGGAATGGTGAAGAGAACACGCTTGGCACGTTCCGGCGTGATGGAGAAGCCGGCAGCGCCGGTGTCGATCGTTCCCGAGAGAATAGCCGGAATGATGGCATCGAACCCCATCGTTTCGAGCTTCAGATCTTTTTTCATGACCTTAGCCATTTCACGGACAAGATCGACCTCGAAACCCTGAATCTCACCAGTGGTGGAGTTGTAGAACTCAAACGGCGGGAAGGTGCCTTCCGTTGCGACGCGCCAGGTGTCGGCGACGGCGGATCCGCAGAGAACAAGTGCGGCAATGCCGGCAGTAGCCGTGCGCACAAAGAAGTTCTTGGTCATTTCAAGATGCTCCTAGAGGAATATAGCGATGAAGTTATGAAACCGAACCGCAGACCTGGCAGGCAGAAAACGCTGCGGGATGAGGGAAATATAGGGTTGAGGCCGACCCTCGTGCGTGAATCGGATGATTTAAATACTCATAAACTGAGGAGAATTTGTCCGTTGCCGCAGAGGACTAAGCGGAGGGGACTAGTTGATGAAGTAATGCAGTGAAATGACCGTTTTTGATGGTGAAAATGCAGTAATTTGTCGACCATATCCGCTGCGGATAAAATGTGTAGACTGAAATCGCCCGAAAGGCAGGCCATGACAGGACAGACACGGTATTGAAAGGAGCTTGGCAAACGATGAAGCAGCGCATCACCATTTCGCTTGACGAAGATCAGGCGGCAAAATTTGATCAGCTGATCGCTGAACGCGGTTATGAAAATCGTTCGGAAGCTTTTCGCGATTTAATTCGCGCTGCGGAAGCCTCTCAAACCTTGTCCGATCCGCCCTCGGGCGCGACCTGCGTGGCCGTAGTGAGTTACGTCTACAACCATCACGAAAGACAGCTCTCCATGCGCCTGACTCAAGAGCAGCATGAACACGGCGATCTAGTCATCAGCCAGATGCATGCACACATCGGACATGAGGACTGCATGGAAGCGGTTTTTCTTAAGGGCACCGTGGCAGAAGTTCGGGCTTTTGCAGACAAACTGATTGCCGAACCTGGTATTCGGCACGGGAGCATCAACATCATTCCGGCGCATGTTCACAGGCATTGAGCGAGGTACTGTGCAAAACAAAAAAAAGTCCGGCACAGACGCATGCTGGCGGACTAGCGGGGAATTGACGTCGGACAAACAAATGAGGGGCGGTCTGACCCGGGCAGCCCCGATTGGGTCACCTTGCGGTTAACCCACCGCCCGGATCAGGCCGTAATTATGTCCTGTTCCTTCTGCGTATACAAGATCTGTCATACATTTCTTTTCTTTGCACTATCATTCCAAAGAATTTTGAGTGTAAATGTAAACTGTTAGCGCCGCAGGCAAGAAGAGGCCGTTACTGATCTCTCAGTGTTTGTATCATATTTGATACAAGCCGATATTGCGACGAATTCCGTCTAAACAATTGCGTCTGTCTTCGACATTCAAGTGTTATGTCGAACACTTTAGCTGCTGAAGACAAAAATAGTCTGTACGGTTAGTCTCTCAAGGGAAAGCTCCTGAGACGGTCAAGCCGCGCTCTAATGCGGAAGGCGTTCAAAAGCTTTCACCATTTCAGTTTATCGATGGCTTTCTTTATTTTTTGCTTGGCAGATCAGCGGTATATACAATTTTTCGATTGAAAGATTTTTTAGCGATGTCTTGGACAGCAAACGTACCGCCCATCATTGCGCTGGCTGAGGCGTAACCGGTTGCGACGTTGTACACATACGAAGGTCCGTATTTGCCGCCTGCCATCGCACCGGAAGCATAAAGACCAGGAATCGGATCTCCGTTTTTACCGATAACCTGAGCATCTTCGTTGACCAGCAAGCCGCCGGCGGTATCACAAATCGTGTGCTGTCCCTTGACGATGTAGAAAGGGCCTTTGCGGACAGGTCGAAGATAACGGCGATCTTTGTTGAAATCGGAGTCGACGCCTTCATCGCAGAATTTGTTGTAGCGATCGACCGTAGCACGGACGGTCTTGGGATCCAGACCGGCTTTCTTGGCAACTTCTTCAATGGTGCTGCCGACAAAGGCAACTTCAGCCATTCGCCCCTTGCCGGAAAAAAGATTGCTGAGGCCCGTCATCTTATCGCCGGGAAGAGCATGACCAAAGTAGCCGAACACTGCGCCGGAACCGGTCTCCAAATCGCGCTTTTCGTCATCATCGACGAGCGTGTAAAGATAATTTCCGTTGATGCGCAAAGCATTGCCGCTCACTGAGAAGTCGCCGCTAAGGCCTTCATTGAAGAAGCGCCGGCCGTTCTTATTAAGCTGCAGACTCGGACCTTTGTTCAAAACATTAGCTGCGATCCAGGTCTTTTGGTTGATAACCTCACGATAGTCAACCTTATAAGGCAGTGCGCCTTCAGAGATAAAGGCCTCGCCGCCGGCAGTCTTAGCGCCGATGTCGATGCCCATCTGAATCCCGTCGCCCGTGCTGTTCTTGCGGCCGGTAATAGGCGTGTCTGCCGGCATGTCAGGGTTGAGGAGCTTCAAAAGTTTAGGATTTGCGCCGTATCCGCCAGCGGCGAGAATGACGCCGCCCTTGGCATGAACGATCACATCATCATTCAAATAGTTCTTGGCATGGAGGCCGATGACTCGGCCGTCGGCATTTTGAATGAGCTTGTCGGCCCGGGTTTCAACAATGATTTGTCCGCCATTGTCCAAGATAATTTTCCGCATGGCTTCGATGAAATTGCGGTGCGGGAAAACGTTTTTATAGATATGTCCGACGCGCCGGCCGTTCAGTTCCGTGGCCGTGTTGCCAACAATCTCTACGCCGCGGTTGGTGAGCCATTTGATATTTTCGCCGGAACGTTCAATAAAACGCCGGACCATAATGGGGTTCACCATGTAATGGCTGTATGCCAAAAAATCTGCAATCAGTTCATCGGACGGGTAATAAACCTGATCCTGATCCGTGAATTTTGTCCTCTGGCCAAAGGTAATTTCAAGCATCATGAGGTTGCCGCCGACACCGGGAAGCTTTTCAACGAGTATCGGCTTCAG
>ERZ780208.1809-NODE-1809-length-16305-cov-6.298462_pt1 | contig 16305 bp, 12 predicted proteins | sample MGYA00511167_ERZ780208 | MGnify/ENA primary metagenome ERZ780208 (study PRJEB29588, sample SAMEA2159202) | human gut metagenome | biome: human gut; feature: human-associated habitat; material: faeces | place: Denmark | collected 2008/2010 ... | reverse complement strand
CTCCCTCCCTTCGGGAGGGTTGGGGTGGGTTTTTTCTCCATTTTTCTTCATTCTTCATTTAAAATATGTATCTTTGCATCCATTATGAGCATAACAGCAATAGCCCGCAACCTGTTTCTTCCGAGGCAGAAGCAGCTGGAGCGGCACAACAATGAGGCAGAGACACTGCAGCGCGAGGCGCTGAAATATCTGCTTGACCGTGCAAAGGACACCGAATACGGACGGAACCACCTGTTCGGAGCGGCGCGGAGTTATGAAGATTTCGCAAAGAACACACCCATAAACACATACGAAGAGCTCAAAGGCGACATCGACCGCATGCGTCACGGCGAACGCGACATACTGTGGCCCGGACGGGTTCGCTGGTACGCCAAGTCGTCGGGAACGACAAACGACAAGAGCAAATTCATTCCCGTCAGCCGTGACGGACTGCAGAACCTCCACTACCGCGGAGGAAAGGATGTTGTGGCGATGTATCTGAGGAACAATCCGAAGAGCCGGATGTTCGACGGAAAGGGACTCATCCTCGGCGGAAGCCACGCGCCGAACTACAATCTGAAGGACTCGCTGGTCGGCGACCTGAGCGCCATACTCATCGAGAACATCAACCCGATGGCCAATCTCGTGCGCGTCCCGAAGAAACAGACGGCCCTGCTGAGCGACTTCGAGGTGAAGCGCGATCGCATAGCCCGCGAGACCATCGGACGGAACGTGACCAACCTGAGCGGTGTGCCGTCGTGGATGCTCTCCGTGCTGACACGCGTGATGGAGCTGACGGGCAAGCAGCATCTGGAGGAAGTGTGGCCCAATCTCGAAGTGTTCTTCCACGGCGGAGTGGCCTTCACGCCCTACCGCCGCCAGTACGAGCAGCTCATAACGTCGCCCTCGATGCACTATATGGAGACATACAACGCCAGCGAAGGCTTCTTCGGCATACAGAGCGACCCGGAAGACAAGTCGATGCTGCTCATGTCGGACTACGGCGTGTTCTATGAGTTCATCCCGATGGACGAGTTCGGCACCGACCGGCCCACCGTCGTCCCGCTGTGGGGCGTCGAGAAAGGCCGCAACTACGCGATGGTCATCTCCACCTCATGCGGCCTGTGGCGCTACATACTGGGCGACACGGTCAGCTTCACGTCCGTCAATCCCTATAAGTTTGTCATCACCGGACGCACCAAGAGTTTCATCAACGCCTTCGGTGAAGAGCTCATTGTCGACAACGCCGAGCAGGGACTGGCCTACGCCTGCCGCGAAACCGGCGCCGAAGTGAGTGAATATACCGCCGCTCCGGTGTTCATGGACGACCGCGCGAAATGCCGCCACCAGTGGCTCATCGAGTTCGCGCGGCGCCCGGACGACATGGCCCGCTTCGCCTCACTGCTCGACCGCCGGCTGCAGGAGGTCAACAGCGACTATGAGGCCAAGCGCTACAAGGACATCACGCTCCAGCATCTGGAGGTCGTCGAGGCCCGTCAGGGACTCTTCAACGACTGGCTGAAGCTGAAAGGAAAGCTCGGCGGACAGCACAAAGTGCCGCGGTTGAGCAACAGCCGGGACATGATTGAACAGATGCTGTCGCTCAACAAATGAGCGGGCGGCGTCGACGTTATATATTATAATAAGGTGAGTATGACACATAAAGATAAAGACAACATGATGAAAGGCGGCCGGCCGGAGCACAGACGTTCCGGAGGGAGATGGTGTGTGCCGTTCTCTTTCAGTTCTGCCGCTTCAGCGTTATCCGTCGTTCTTCTCATACTTGCCGTATCCTCATGCGCCCGGATGGGCCAGCCGGACGGCGGATGGTATGACGACACGCCGCCGCGGATAGTCCACACCTCGCCCGGAGACAAGTCTACGGAGGTCAGCGAACGCAAGGTGACCATAGCCTTTGACGAATATATCAAGCTCGAAGACGCCACGAACAAGGTCGTCGTGTCGCCCCCGCAGTTGGAGATGCCGGAGATAAAGAGTGCCGGAAAGAAGATTGTCGTCGAGCTGAAGGACACGCTCAAGAGCAATACTACATACACGATTGACTTCTCGGATGCCATCACGGACAACAACGAGGGCAATCCGATGGGCAACTATACCTACAGCTTCTCCACGGGAGAGCGCATCGACACGTTCGAGGTGGCGGGCAATGTGCTCGAAGCCGCCAATTTGGAGCCCGTCAAGGGAATACTCGTGGGACTCTACGACGACCTGACGGACACGGCCTTCGCCACCAAGCCCATGATGCGCGTGGCGCGGACGGACGGCCGAGGACGCTTCATAATAAAAGGTGTGGCCCCGGGAAACTACCGTATCTACGCCCTAAAGGACATGGACGGCGACTATAAGTTCAGTCAGAAGGGCGAGATGGTGGCCTTCAGTGAGGACACGTTTTCGCCCAGCTGCGCCCCGGACATACGTCAGGACACCATCTGGAGGGACGAACTGCGCATCGACTCCATTGCCCGCGTGTCGTTCATGCACTTCTATCCCGACGACATCGTGCTGCGCGCGTTCACCGCTCCGCAGACCGACCGCTATCTGGTGAAGACGGAACGGCAGGACGAAAGGAAGTTCGGGCTCTATTTCAGTTATGGAAGTGACTCGCTGCCGCAGGTAAAAGGGCTCGATTTCGACTCCGAAGGGGCGTTCATAACGGAGGCTTCGGAGCACAACGACACCATATTCTATTGGCTGAAGGACACGGCGCTGGTCAACAGGGACACGCTGGAGGTGGAGATCAGCTATCTCATGACGGACTCGACGGGCGCGCTCGTGAGCAAAGCAGACACCGTCGGCATGTTCCCCAAGCTGCCGTACGAGAAGCGGCAGAAGCTGCTTCAGGATGAGATTGAGAAGTGGGAGAAGGCCCGCGACAAGGCTAAGAAGAAGGGCGAGCCGTATGACTCGATCATGCCGGTGAAGAACATGATGCCCAAAATCGGCATACCGTCGTCGATGGACCCCGACCGCAACATCATCATAGAGGTTCCCGTGCCGCTGGCGAGGCTCGACACGGCCGCCATACACCTCTATTCCAAGCATGACACGCTGTGGTATAGGGCGCGGGTTGAGCTGAGGGATGTGCCCGGAAAACTGCGCTATTATGAGCTGAGGGCGGAGTGGCGGCCCGATGTGGAGTATAGTCTGGAGATTGACTCGGCCGCCTTTGAGGATATCTACGGCACCGTCTCGGGCCCGATAAAGCAGGGACTGAAGGTGCGCTCGATGGACGAATACAGCTCACTGGTGGTCAATCTCGGCGGAGTGAGCGACACGCTGAGCGTCATCGTCCAGCTGCTGGGCAGCTCCGGCAACGTCGTGAAGCAGGTGACGTCGGCCGGAGGTGTTGCCGAATTCTACTATGTCCTGCCCGGAAAGTACTATCTCAGCGCCTTCGTTGACCGCAACCGCAACGGCATCTGGGACACGGGAGACTATGCGGCGGGCCTTCAGCCGGAGGAAGTATATTACAATCCGAGGGAAATCGAGTGTAAGGCGAAGTGGGACCTGACCACGGACTGGAACCTGACAGCCCTTCCCATCACGCAGCAGAAGCCGACGGCGATAATCAAGCAGAAGCCGGATCAGGAGAAGAAACTGCGCAACAGGAATGCCGACCGGGCACGCGAGAAAGGTATCGAATATAAACCGAAGCAGTGACGACGGCGCCGGCATGGTCCGGAAGCGATATAGATAAACCGATTACTGACATTAAAAACAAGAAAACGATGATGAAGTTGAAGACATTATTGGCAGTTGTGCTGATGTCGCTGGCCTGTACGACGGCCTCGGCACAGTGTGGAATAGAGAACAAGGCGTTCAAGTCGGGGGAGTTTCTGTATTACGACCTCTTCTTCAACTGGAAGTTCATTTGGGTCAAGGTGGGCACGGCGTCGATGAGCACCGTCCAGTCTACCTACGACAGCAAGCCGGCTTTCCGCACGAGTCTCATCACCCGTGGAAACAACAAGCTGGACAAAATCTTCGTCATGAGGGACACGCTGCTGTCCTACTGCGACACCCAGCTCTCGCCGCTGTACTTCCGCAAGGGTGCGCTTGAAGGCAAACGCTACTACGTTGACGAGCTGTGGTACAGCTATCCCAACAATAACTGCCACCTCCGCCAGCACCGCATAGAGCACGACGGCCGCCACGTCTGGAAGGAATCGGAATACCGCGACTGCATTTACGACATGATGAGCATATTCCTACGCGCCCGCAACTTCGACGCGGGCAAGCTGAAGAAGGGCCAGAACATACCGATGCCCATCAGCGACGCCAAGCATCTGTCGAACTCGTGGCTGAAATACAAAGGCAAGGAGACGTTCAAGGTGGAAGGCTCGAACGAGAAATTCCGCTGTCTTGTCTTCTCTTTCATAGAGCGGGAGGACGGCAAGAACCACGAGCTCATCCGCTTCTATGTCACCGATGACATGAACCACATTCCCGTCCGCCTCGACATGTTCCTCAGCTTCGGCTCCGCCAAAGCTTTCCTGAAGGGGTATAAGGGAATCCGCAACCCGATGACGGCGAAGATAAAATGATTCGGCGGAACTAAAAAACCGTCGTAAAACATTGATATACGGATTTTTATGTCTATCTTTGCAGGGATAGATAAACCCGTAAAGGAGATTTGCTTATGGAAAGTATATATATAAATGTGGCTTGGGATGACCTGCCACTGGAAGAAAGAAAGAGAAGAATTGCTGTCAGGAAGTCGAATGCCGGCAAGTATAAGGAAAGCCTGATAGTCAACGACCCTAATCTGCTGGGAATGTCGTGAGGTATCTGATAGACACAAACATATTCATCTATTATGCCAAGGACCTTGATATGCTTGGCAAGGATGTGCGTGCTTTGCTGGAGGACTACGACAACACGATATGTATAAGCGTGGAGTCGATGCGTGAGCTTGTCGTGTCGTTCAATAACGGCGGGCTCGTCTCTAAATACTGGAAATCGGCAAGAGAGATGCTTGACTCCATCACTGATGAATATTACATAGAAATCCTGCCGCTTACCGGAGGCTATATGAAAACTTATTCGGAACTGAGACTTAACACCAGAATGAACCATAAAGACCCTTCTGACCATGTGATTATCTCTCATGCCATCACGATGGGCATACCGTTGATATCGAGTGACGGGAAATTTGAGTTCTATCGTGACCAAGGACTTGATTTTATATACAATGACAAGCCGAACAGCCATTGAACTGTCCGGCTTGTTTTATACCATAAGAAACACACATCAGAGTAATTCCAATGAACAGATTTCTTGCCTTTATGGCATGCTTTGCTGCAATATTTCAGGCTGTAGGCAGCGTGAAAGCCGATATTCCATATATAGAGATATATGCCCAGGAACCGCAGCCGCGGCGGGACAGCATCGTCGCCGGACAGCGGCAGCCGGATTGGGAGGAGCGTTTTGCCGACCTGATTGCCGCCGAGGGTGACGACAGCGAGGTGGAGTGGGAGGACATCCACGACGTGCTGGCTGACATGGCCGGTCGCCCGATTGATATCAATGCCGCCACACGTGAGGATTTCGAGCAGCTGCCGTTCCTCACGGAGCGTCAGGTGGAGGAGCTTTGCGAATATCTCTACCGTTACGGCCGCATGCGCACGGTGAACGAGCTGCGGCTCATAGAATCGCTGGACTACGGCCGCCGCCGGCTATTGGAGTGTTTCCTGTACGCCGGTCCCGGGCCGGCAGAAAGCCGTCCGTCGTTCCGCGACATGCTCAGCCGGGGCCACAGCACGCTCATGGCTACGGCAAAGATTCCTTTCTACGACCGGAAAGGCGACAGGAACGGCTATCTCGGATATAAATATAAGCACTGGCTGCGCTACGACTACGCCTATTCCGACCGTCTGCGTTTCGGTCTCGTGGCCTCGCAGGACGCCGGAGAGCCGATGTTCGCCGCCGGAAACAGTATGGGTTATGACTACTATTCGTTCTATTTTCAGCTGAGACATGTCGGTCGTGTGGACAATCTGACCGTCGGCCGCTACCGTCTGGGGTTCGGTCAGGGCCTCGTTCTCGGCAGCTCGTTCAATCTCGGAAAGACCGTCATGCTCTCCTCGATGGGCCGTCCGGTCTCCGCCATCCGCGTCCATTCGTCCCGCTCCGAGGCCGACTATTTCCAGGGAGCCGCCGCGACCATCGGGCTGACGCACCGCATCAGGCTGTCAGCCTTCGCCTCCCACCGCTTTCTCGACGCCACGCTGAACTCCGACGGCACGGCCGCCACGCTCATCACCTCGGGCTATCACCGCACCGCGAAAGAGATGGAGAAGAAGAACAACACCCGTTCCACCGCCGCCGGAGCCGACATCAGTTATTCCACAGGCGCGCTGAACCTCGGCATCACGGCCGTATATACCCGTCTGGACCGGCTTCTGGCCCCCGACACGTCGAAGGCATACCGCCGCTACTATCCCGCCGGCACGGCCTTCGCCAATATCGGACTTCACTACGCCTATCGCCATCACCTCTTTTCCTTCAACGGTGAGACAGCCACAGACCGCCACGGGGCCATCGCCACAATCAACAGTCTGTCCGCCAATCTCTCCGACCGCCTCACCCTGATGCTCCTCCACCGCTTCTATTCCCATCGTTACACATCGCTCTATGCCGGCAGCTTCAGCGACGGAAGCCGCGTTCAGAACGAGAACGGCCTCTGTCTCAGCCTCTCATGGCAGCCCGTCCACCGTCTCACCCTCACGGCATACACTGACTGGTCCCGCTCGTTCTGGCCGAAATATCTCATCTCCTTCACCTCCCATTCGTCCGACAACATGCTTTCGGCCACCTACACCACTCGCCGCTGGGCCTTCGGCAGCCGCTACCGCCTCCGTCTCCGCCAGCGGGACAACGCCCGGAAGACAGCTCTCATCGCCTACAACGACCACCGTCTGCGCCTCTACGCCACTTACGCCACGGCCGACAACTGCTGGACTTTCCGCACCCAGACAGACCTCTCGCTGACGGAATACCGTGAACGCGACCGCGGATGGATGGTCACGGAGAACATCACCTGCCGCTTCCCGTGGCTCCGTCTCAGCCTTGACGCCAACTATTTCAGAACCGACAGCTACTACAGCCGCCTCTACGCCTATGAGCATGGTCTTCTCAACAGCTTCTCCTTCCCGCCTTTCAGTGGCCACGGCATGCGTTGCGCAGCCATCGCCCGTGCCGATTTCGGCCGCCGCCTGATGCTCATGCTCAAGCTCGGCATCACCAACTATTTCGACCGAAACACCATCGGCAGCAGCTATCAGACCATCTACGCCTCGTCCGCCGTCGACCTTGAGCTGCAGGCGAGGGTGAGGTGGTGAGAGATATGTGCGTGGAGTGGGGAGTTATAGTATAAGTGCGATAACGCAGTCCGGCCTTTGTCTTATCTCAATATAATTGGGAGGATAAAGTAAAATGACTCATATTACCGGGTAAAATGAGTCATATTGGTCGGTAAAATGAGTCATATTACTTTCCAATATGACTCATATTACAAAGTAAAACAGGCTATATTGCTCAGTAATATAGCCTGTTTTACCGACCAATATAGCCTGTCTTACATTGTAATATAGCCTGTCTTACTTCGTAATCCCGCCGTTGGTATAGTCATTGATGATATATACCGTATTCCTTTCAACGAAGCGGCGTATGCGTTTCTGATACTTCTTGAACAGTGTTTTTGCGATGCTGCCTTTCTTTTGTGGCAGTATCGGGTACGGACATGGCTGTGCGGTAATTTCCGTTTTGCGCCTTTCAATGTCATCAAGGCATGTCTTGACGTAGCTGAATATCCCGGCCTTGGCTGGATCTTTAGCAAATTCGATGGCGAGAAAATCGCCGTATTGTTCCAGAATATTGGCGTCGTCGAGGATTTCGCGCTGTGAACGGAAAGCGAAATGAGATATGAGCGAGTCGCCGTCGAAGAGGTTTATCCTGCCCATTTGGGCGGGCTTGATGACAGAAAGATATTCTTCATCATCATCCAGGACTTCGCCTTTGAACGTAGCGAAGTCACGTCCGAACCATAGGATGAAGTTGATGGAAAACCTGTTGCAGGCTATTGGGCGTCGTCCTATGTGCAGTTTCCGGCACGAGTCATAGTCATTGTTCAGCTTGTCGAGGAACCACTGGTGGAGGGCAAGGGAGAATTCGCCGCGCTTCCACAGTATGCGGTGGTTTGACAGAGCGTTCATGTACTTTCCGAATCCCATCTTTCCTGTCACCTGCCAAAGGTAGGAACAGATGGCGTTGTTGACCACCATCGGTGACACGAGCAGCGCGTCGGGATTGTCAACGCGGAAAGCAAGAACCTTCTTGAATATGTCCGGCTCCATCCAGACGACGTCGTCGTCAATCTTTATGTATATTGCGTCCTTGTCCTGACACAGCGTGTAGAACTTGTTGATGCTTGCAATGCCGTTGACGATGTTGTCCGGTTGCCATACGAGATTGACTTTCGGATACTTCGCGGCCATCATCCGGAAGAATTCTATGTCGCAGTTGTCGGTCGTGTTGACCCAGATGTCATATCTGTCGACGAGTTCTTCACTGACAATATACGGGAATAGGTATTGCATGTACCGCCGTCTGCCTGCTGCCGTGCAGCATATCACCTTATGATTTTTATACATAAATCAGAGCCGTTGGTGTTATTCTTTAATCTTTAGATACCACTTTATGACAAACCGGAGCAACCGGCTGTCCGGATTCTGCCTCCATTTCCGGATGTACTTTATGCAGAACAGCGGCGTGCTCAGCATCTTGTTGTCCAGCATCCGGTAGAGTTCGGGTGTGTCACGGGCAATTGTAACGTCCAGTGTCTGAAGTATCCTGCTGTCCAGACCGGGATTCTTGACGATGACAAGCTTGTACAGCCAGCGCACGTGATGGTAGAGTTTGTCCAGCATCAGCTTGTGGACTTTGTCTGACGGAAAGGTCATGCTGCAATAGTCGCTGACCAGTTTGGCCGACATGGCAATCTCGTCATGGATATGTGAGAGAATGACATCGTTGCTGACCGACTGTCCTTCCCGTCCTATCGTGTATCTGTAGAGTGGTTTGTCAAAGTATATGGCTTTTTCCACACAGGCCATAGGGCTGAATATCCATTCGTTGTCTGTGTAGAAAATGCCTTCGGATTGGTTGTAGTCTATTCTGTTGAAAATGCTTCTCCGGTATGTGACGTTGTGCATCATGATGGAAATGAACAGTCTGCCGTCACTTTCTTTGAAGAAGTCGAAAACATCCTTTTGTGTGTATTTCAGTGCGCTCAGAGTCTCGCCGTCCGGTCCGACGTTCATCTTGTCGTTCAGCACGAGGTCTACATCCGTCCTGTCCAGAACGTCGACAAACTCGCGGAAGCTGTCGTTGTCGAAGCTGTCGTCCGCATCGAGAACCTTGACGTATTTTCCGGTGGCCACCTTCAGGGCCGCGTTGATGCACGAGCCGTAGTTGCCGTTCGGCTTGTCTATGATGCGGAACGTGGAGGGATATTTGCCGGCGAAGTCTTTTGCGATGGCAAGAGAGCCGTCCTTGCTGCCGTCATTGACGACGATGGCTTCGACGCGCTCCATCCCTTTGTCCATGACGAGCGAAGAGAGGCATTTGGCGAGATATGCCTCCATGTTGTATGTGGGGATGATTATGGATATGGTTTTGTCCATATATGGTTTCTGTAGGGTTCTTTTCTTGTTCCGGTGTTCAGTCTTCGAACATGTCGAGCACCTTCTTCACGATGGGCGCCATGTCATAATACTTATATTCCGCGAGGCGTCCGCCGAAGATGACACGTTCCTCCCGGTCGGCCAACTCCTTATAGCGGGCGTACATAGCGTTGTTCGTGTCGTTGTTGATGGGGTAGTAGGGTTCCATGCCGTCACGCCATTCCGTTGAATACTCGCGCGAGATGACCGTCTTGGGACAGCGGTATATGTCGTCGCCGAACATCTCGAAATGCTTGTGTTCGATGACGCGGGTGTAGGGAATGTCACGCTCGGTGTAGTTCACCACGGCGTTGCCCTGATAGTTCGGCGTGTCGATTGTTTCCTCCTCGAAGCTCACCGTGCGGTATTCCAGATGGCCGAAGCGGAAACCGTAGAACTCGTCGATGCGTCCGGTGAACACGATTTTCTCTGCCATGGCGTCCCAGCGGTCGCGGTCGGCGAAGTAGTCGGCGCCGGTGATGACCTCCGCACCGCTGAGCAGTCCGTCCGTCAGCCGGTTGTATCCGCCAATAGGGATGCCCTGATAGAGGTCATTGAAGTAGTTGTTGTCGTAGACGAACCGCACCGGCAGACGCTTGATGATGAACGCCGGCAGCTCCGTGCACGGGCGTCCCCACTGTTTCTCGGTATATCCGCGTATGAGCCGTTCGTAGATGTCGCGTCCGATGAGCATCAGGGCTTGTTCCTCCAGATTGCGCGGCTCGCTGATTCCGGCGGCCTTCATGCGCTCGGCAGCCTCCTTCCGCTGCTCCTCGATGCGGGCCATGGCCTCGGCCGGTGTGGTCACGCCCCACATACGGCTGAAGGTGTTCATGTTGAACGGCAGATTGTATAACTCTCCTTTATAGCGTGCGACGGGCGAATTGGTGTAGCGGTTGAACTCCACGATGGAGTTGACGAAGTCCCACACCCGTCTGTCGGACGTGTGGAAGATGTGCGCTCCATACTTATGTACGTTGATGCCTTCTATGTTTTCACAGTAGATATTGCCTCCCGTGTGCCGTCTCTTGTCTATGACGAGACAGCGCTTGCCCGCCTGACGAGCCTTGAAGGCAAACGTGGCACCGAACAGTCCCGCGCCAACTATCAGATAGTCATATTGTTTCATACGTACGCAAAGGTACGTATATTTTCATGATTGAGCAAGAAAAACCATGGAAAATGATAATAAAGCCCTTGCCGTTGGTGTCTGTGTAGATTTTTATATTACCTTTGCCGTTCAAAACCAAAATGTTCAAACTCTCATCATGACAAATATAACGCGTTTCCGCCATACGGTCGTCTTCATTCTTGCAGTCCATCTGTCAGGTCTTTTATCGCTGTCGCTGCTGCGTCTCATCCATTATTTCGCGTTGCGCGACATGTCCTCCGGTGACGGCAGTAGCGTCCTTCCGGCCTTTCTCCGCGGCCTTTGGTTTGACAACGTCGTGGCATGTTATATCACGGCCGTCCCGCTTGTGGTTCTTCTTGCGGCAGCCTGCTCAGGCTGCTACCACCGCCTCCTGCGGAGAGGCTGTGGTATATGGGCCGGTATCTTCTACACGCTGGCGTTTGCCGTATCGGCCGCCAACATCCCATACTTCCGCTATTTCTTCAAGACCATCAACTCCGGCATCTTCGAGTGGTTCGGTTATGCCGGGACAACAGCCGGCATGGTTGTCGGCGAGCTGTCCTATCTGCCTTGCATACTGCTCTTCTTTCTGTTCACCGCGGGCTTCTGGTTGTTTGTCATGAGGCTGTGCCGCCGTCAGGACCGTGTGATGGAAACGCTGCCTCGGGACGCCCGCGGCTGGCGTCCGGTGGCTTTGAAGATTCTTGTCTCGCTGGTGCTGGCCGGCCTTTGTGTGTTCGGCATACGCGGACGGCTGGGCTACAATCCCATCAAAGTCAGCCAGGCATACTATTGCACCGACCCCTTCCTCAATCAGCTCGGCATCGCTCCGGCCTTCAATCTCCTCACCAGTGCCCTTGACGACATGCGCAAGGAAAACGCCGAGCTCCGTCTCATGCCCGTGGCCGAGGCCGTGACGGAAGCCCGCCGGAGCCTCAATGTCACCGGTACGGCCGATTCCGCCCATGTCCTGCGCCGCCGTGTCGAGGCAGGACAGGAGCCCGTGCGCCGCAATGTGGTCATTATTCTCATGGAGTCGATGTCCGCATCGCTCATGGGGACCTTCGGCCATCAGCCCTCACTCACGCCCGTACTGGACAGTCTCAGCCGCACGTCGCTCATGTTCACCCGCTGCTATTCGGCCGGAATACATACCAACCACGGCATAACAGCCTCGCTCTATTCCTTCCCCGCGCTGATGAAGCGCAATCTGATGAAGGGAACGGTAACCCCGCGCCGCAGCGGTATTCCGACCGTGCTGCGCGAGAATGGCTACCGGAACATGTTCTTCATGACCCACGAGGCGCAGTATGACAATATGAACGCCTTCCTCCGCACCAACGGCTACGACGAGGTGTATGCCCAGGAGGACTATCCCTCGTCGGAAGTGGTCAACTCCTTCGGCGTTCCCGACCGCTATCTGTTCAGCTACGCCCTTGGCGCCATCGACCGTGCCGCCGCAAAAAAGACTCCGTTCATGGCCACGCTGCTCACCGTGAGCAACCATCCGCCTTACGTTCTGCCGTCCGACTTTTCCGCAACGACGTCTGACGACGAACAGCGCATCGTCGAATATGCCGACGATGCCATCGGCCGTTTCCTCTCCGAAGCGTCCCGCCGTCCGTGGTACGCCAACACCGTCTTCGTCCTTTTGGCCGACCACGGCAAGCTGGTGGGGCAGCCTGACGCCGAGCTTCCCCAGTCCTACAATCACATCCCGATGCTGATGTTCGGTCCCGGCATAGCCCCCGGCCGCAACGACGGCCTTGCCATGCAGGTCGACCTCATGCCCACGCTGCTCTCGGTGCTGGGCATGAGCTATGATTATGATGGTTTCGGAGTGGATCTGCTGGCCGGCCGCAGAGACAAGGTGTTCTATTCGGCCGACGACCAAATTGTTGCGCGCGACTCAACGGGATGTTACATCTATTGTCCTGCAACGGGTCATGAGAAGTATTATGACTCCTCTTCCGACGGCCGGCTGACGGAGAGTACGGACAGGGAGCGCTTTGAACCGTTGCGCCGCTATGTGTTTTCCATGATTCAGACAGCCGAATTTGTCTATCGCAGACCGTCTATTTGATTTTCTTGTAAACCTCCATGAGGTCGCGGCACAGCCTTTCGTCGGAGAAGCGGCGGGCGTATTCCCGTCCGTGTTCGGCCATCCGGCGGCGCAGTCCGTCGTCGGTCCACAGCCGTTCAACGGCTGCGGCCAGCTCCCGCGAGTCATCCGGCGAGACGTAGATTGAGTCCGGGCCGCCCGCTTCCTCCAGACATGAGCCGGTGCAGCCGATGGCCGGTATGCCGGCGGTGATGGCTTCGAGCATTGGTATGCCGAAACCCTCGATGCGCGAGGGATAGACGAACGCTGTGGCGAGACGGTAGAAAGAGGGCAGGTCGGCGTATGGAACACCGTGGAAGAAGTGGAAACGTGAGGTCAGACCGGTGCTGTCGAGATATTCCTCAATCCGTTTGGTGTAGTCCGTCCGTCGTCCCACGGCGACGACATGGACGTCCAGCCGTTCCAGCGAGTAGCGCTCTTTCATCACGTCAAGCGCCTTGGCCACGAGCATGAGGTTCTTCCGCTCCTCAATGCTGCCCACGTAGAGCAGGAAACGCTGCGGAAGAGCATATTTCTTACGGACCCGGCCGAGAGTATCTTCAGCTATCTCACGGCCAAAAACGGGGTCGCATCCCTGATAGACGACGTCAATCTTGTCGGCCGGTGTACCGTAGTAGTCCATTATCTCGCGTTTGGTATATTCGCTTACGGCAATCACCCGGTCGGCCATCCGGCAGGCCCTTCGGAACTTATAGTTGTAGATCATCCGGTCTATCAGGTGGTAGTACTTCGGACAGTGGAGGAAAATCAGGTCGTGGATGGTCACCACGCTGCGGCATCCGGCGCGCCGGATGTTCAGTGGCAGCTCGTTGCTCAGGCCGTGGAAGATGTCCATTCCGTCGCGGCTTACGTCCGAAGTCACGCCCCATACGCGCCACAGCGACCTCAGCTTCCGCCACATCCACGTCAGCGGGAAGTGGACATGGAGCCTGTTGAGCGTCGGAATCTCGTGGAAGAACGGCGTGCGCCGCGGGTCGGGCGTGTAGAGATGATATTCGTTGTCCGGTTCACGCTGCGAGAGAATGCGCAGCGTGAACCGGCTGTAGTTGCCCAGTCCGGTGCGGTTCTGTGCCGCCCGTTTGGCGTCAAATCCTATTTTCATCCCCATCAGTTTTGTTCTTTTCCGTCTGTTTCCTGCTGAAACGGTACATCTCTATGCCCCGTTTCGGAGCCTGATAGCACAGTTCGAAGACATATCCCTCCTTCTCAAACAGCGGCAGCCGGTAGGCGGCGTCATCGTGGGGAATGAGCAGGAAGCCATCCGCGGGGCGCTCATAATAGAAACTGCCGATGCGGTCGCCGAGATAGAAGTTCAGTTCGAAGAAGTGGAGCGGGTCGCCCTTGACCTTCAGGCTCAGCTCCATGAACTCGTAGAGCCGTCCCTCGGAGGCCGGTGCGCGGCGGTCTATCTCGGCCGCAATGTCCTTGACGGACTTGCTGTTGAGCACCGTCGGCGTATAGACACCGTCGAGAGCTATGTATAGTGCCATTATCAATATGATCAGCCGTCCGGCAAGCAGCGCTCCCGTGGCTTTCCGCCACCGCCACCAGCAGACGCCGGCCACGGTGGGCACGAGCACCATCAGCCAGCTCATCAGCCCGCCGATGTCCTCCAGGGCGTGGAGCATGGCGATGTTCTGACCCGCGTGGCGGCCCGTTCCGAAGACACTTTCGGGAATGAGGTGAAGCTGCACGGCGACGAAGGCGGCGAAGAGCAGCGACGTCAGCACGGCCAGCGTACCGCCGAAGATGCGCAGAATCTGCGGCCGGCGGTCGGCCGCGGTCAGAATCCACCGGGCTGCGAGATAGCCGATGAAGGGATACATGGGCATGAGATAGACCGAGCGCTTGCTTTCTGGTATGCAGTAGAAGACGAAGATGACGATGACGTTGACCCATGCGAAGAGGTCCACGCTGTCCATGCTGCGGACAGCCGCGGACAGTTGTCGCCACATCCGGCGTATCCGCCCCGTGGCAGCGTCATCGGCTGACGCCCATGACGTCATCCGGTGCCACGTCCCGCGGTAGTCGACGAAGAAAAGGGCTATGACGAGGAGCAGCGTCCATGGAACATAACCGGCCACGAGCGTGACCACATTGAACGTCCACGGAAAGGCGTGGGCCTTGTATGTCATCGTTCCGGTCATGCGGCCGATGTTCTCCTCATATATCAGGTCGAGCAGCTCCTGCCCGCCGTTCTGCCATGCGGCGCAGAACCACGCCGCATACAGCGACAGGGAGAGCAGTCCGAAAGCGGCCAGGCTGAAGAACGCCCGCCAGAAGGAGACGCCTCTCAGCAGCAGGAACACACCCGTCGTCAGACAGGGCAGGACCGAGCCTATGGGGCCTTTGGTCAGAGTGCCGAGCCCCATGAGCAGTATGGCCGTCCAGGGTATGCCGCGCATGCCGCGTTCGTACCATCCGTAAAGCCCGTAGGTCGCGCCGACGATACAGGCCGTCAGAACCATGTCCACGCGGCAGTTTGCTCCGGCGCGGTGGAGCTCGAAGCTGGTGTAGGCCACCAAGGCGGCCACAAGAGCCGTCGTGTTGCCCTTCCGCCGGGCGTAGAACGCGAAGCCGCCCAGCGTCATCAGTATCAGCGCCACGGCCGACGGCAGCCGCGAGGTGACCTCCGTGACCTCTCCCCACAGGGCCGAGACAGCGGCTATGCACCAATGGAAGAACGGCGGCTTATAGGCTATCTCGCCGTAGCTGTTGCGCGGCAGAATCCAGTTGTCGTCCGTCAGCATGGTCATGGCCACGATGGACTCGCGGGGTTCGCCCTTGGTGTGATAGTCAAAAAGTCCGATGAACGGCAGCAGGGTGGCCACGCATATCAGCGCGAGCATCCAAAAGGTCTTGTTGCGAAGAAGTTGTCTCATTCTGCAAAAGTACAAAGAAAAGGCGTAAAACGAGCAAGAAACCAATAAAAACAAACAACAACCCAACACAACCCCTACACCCTCCTTTAGGTTTGTTGGGGGTAGGATTTTAGGTGTGGGTCTTAGGCTTGCAAGGTAATCATACCTCTTCACTCATCACTCTTCTCTCTTACTTAAAGAAAATATCACGGAATTTAACACTTGAAAATTCTAATTCTGGAGAGCGGTGAAGCGGAAATATTGACATTCCGCCGCCGTTGTCCTCCCGTTTTTCGTCCGTCTCTGACCTGGGAGGCCCTTACGGCTCTGCAGCGGGGCCGCTTTCGCATGCTGGCGGCGGCCCCGTCGTCATGCAACGAGGGCCCCGTTGCAAGGCCGTAAGGCCCTTACGGCAGAATAAAAGACGACAAAAAGTTGCACACTTCGACTGTTTTCGCCGTAACAAGC
>ERZ780208.1803-NODE-1803-length-16325-cov-5.718009_pt1 | contig 16325 bp, 15 predicted proteins | sample MGYA00511167_ERZ780208 | MGnify/ENA primary metagenome ERZ780208 (study PRJEB29588, sample SAMEA2159202) | human gut metagenome | biome: human gut; feature: human-associated habitat; material: faeces | place: Denmark | collected 2008/2010 ... | reverse complement strand
ATCAATAAAATCTTATGTCAGTTTTTTGAGTTTACACAAAACTTGAAACGGTCTCTTCGGATCAAATTATTGAGAACGAATTAGATAGTCTATTTCTGCACACATCATACAAAAGGGCTGACATATTATAAATTAACAATAATATATCAGCCCCTTTATTCATATTATTGACTCCCGGTTCTCTTAATATAACTCCTGTTCTCCATCCTTTTCCTCTTTCACAAAGTGAACACATCTTTGTTCTGAGCCAAAATTATGGATATCTTTCATCATTTTTGCAATTCCAGCAATTTCCTTGCAATTTTCAACCGCTACTACGCCCGCTAAAACACCGGCAACTCCCAATAAAATTTTCTTCTTCATAGGCATTTCTCCATTATTATCATATTTTATTTGCTCTCAATATAAATGGGATCATTTTCCTCAATCGCCTGTTGTATTTTATCCCCCAGCAGTTGATGTCCCATGGTATTCATCAGTTTATCGGTTAATTCTGCAGCATTGTTTACTCTTTCACTGTTATTGTCATTGATTCTTTTGATGTCTTCCTTTAACTGAGCAATAAATTCCGATGCTTTTTTTATCATGTCATCACACTGATCCATTACGGAATCCTCCTGACGAATCCGCACCCTTTCATTGTTTGCAAAACGCTCCCCGATCTCCGTCAGGCGATTATAACAGTCCTCTCTTGCTGCCTCTTGTATCGCTTTATATTCGTTTGTTTTCTGTACGACCAGATTATGTGCTTCATTTACAAGGGCAATTTCCATATGACTAAGACTATTGGCTATGTTTTGCGCGTCTTCAATCATAGATCTTCTATATTCCGTAATCGTATCAAGAATCTTTTTATTTCTTTCAATTATTTGATTATCCTGTAGCTCCTTAATGGAAAGCTCCATCTCCTTCTCTGCCTTTTTCAGCTCAAATTGCATCCAGTCCTCCTGCTGCTTTCTCCTGCTCTCCGCATCCAATGTATCCTGTTTTCTTTGAGCTTCCTGGTCTTTAGCCTTTTGTTCTCTTTCGGCCTCAAAACGTTTCAATGGTTCTTTGGTCCATTCACAAACTGTCTCAATGGGTTTATAAATAATATCATCGATTTTATCAAACATCCCGAAAAAACTTAATACTTTACTCATATGTATCCTCACTTTCCTGCTGAAGCATTTGTTCAAATTCTGCCTGATGCTGTTTTTTTATTCTAAGCAGCCTCTTCATGTTTTTTTCACAGTTAAAATTGATATCTTCCAGATCAATTAAATACTTTTTCCAATTTGACAGCATTCCCCTGATATTCTGTTCCTGTAATACACTTTCTTTTGTATATTTTTTATCCAGCAGATCACTTAGAAAAATATTAAAATTTTCAGCAAATAAACTGCATATTTCCTGCTTTGTTTTGAAGGTATATCTGGAATTATCCTTTAGTCTTTCATCAATATCTGTCCAGTGTCCATCCAGCCATTCTATGATAACCTTTTGAAAATGTATTTTTCGTATTCTCGCAGAATTTTCATATAATCCCATATAAATACTGTCTCCGTCAACTTCCTCGCATAAGCTTCTTCGTTGTTGACTTAAAATATCCAGAGATTCCTTAATTCCTACTTTGTAATCCTCGTTCATATTTTTTCTCCAAGCAATATCTTCCTCATTGCTTTATCAAATTCTTCCGTATTATTTGTAATATAGTGTTGAATAATATTTTCGCTCTGTGCAAAGCTTCTTTCCATATTAACCTTCAGCTCCGCGATCCACTCCCGCTTTGCCTCCTCCGAAATACATTCATCTCCATGAAGCTTATCTTCGATGTCCTGCAAAGTTTCCTGATAAAATGTTTCCCTCTCCTTTCTAATTTCTGCCAACATATCATTAATAAATATAATTTCGTCTTTGTACTTCTTTACCAATTCGTGATAATGACGTTCATAGGCAATTAACACATCCGCATTATCATTTTGGTAATCCTTCGATACCGGCGTATAATTTGTAAAAAGTTTTCCCATTTTCTCACCTTCTTAGCTAAAATATTTCTTCCAAAATTGATATTACATTATCTTTTTTCTTTCGTATTTCCAGTAAAATTCTCCCTTTACCAATAGCATCTTCCCTTTTATACATCACGATCCTTTTCTTTATCTCTTGTAATTCCCATGCCAATTTCTGATATTGCTCTTTAGGAATTTTGATAATTACATAAGCAGGATCGCCAGAATGATAATCCCCAGAATTAGGACACTCGCTGCAATTCCCAACCACATATTTTTTTTTTCGGTTTGAGAATTACCTTGCGAGGATTTTTCCTTTTCACTCTTATGCAGATCTTCCGGCCTATGTATTGACAATTCCTGATTCTTTTTCTGTTTTTCCTGTTTTTGCTGCATCTCCGATTTTTTCTTTTGTTCTGCCTCTAACTCTGATAAGAATTTCTGGAATGTCAATCCATATAATGATGTTCTCTTAAATGGCGATCCCACTGCTTCTTTCGAGAACGATCCAGAAAAGAATGATTCTTCAATGCTTGGATTCTTACACATCTGAACAAAGTAATAATCAATTATTTCCTGATAATGATCTTCCTTATAATTTTCCAGTATTTTAAGATCCTTCAGAAGGCCCGTCGGGTCATCATAATATTTTGGAGAAAACCCACCTTCATCATATTTTACGGTTTCTACATCCATTGCTTCTGAAGAAATAGTCGTTAAGTCACGGGCATCCCAGTTTTCTTTTATTTTCTCATAATATACCCGAAATGTATCTGTCAGATCTAATTTCGGTACATATCCCGGCTTAATCTCCTTTTTCTTCACAGCAAATCCTGCAAAAAAAGAGATTTCCCGCCCGGAAGAATCATGCAAATACTTTTCGAAATCCAAAATCTCGTGCCCTAACTTTTCGCCGCTTCCATTTCTTATTTTATTAAGTAAGATTTTGGAAACACAGGCAACACCACCGTACACAATATATTCTCCTACCGGAAACACAGCATATCTTATTCCTCCACAATATTTCACATCCTGAAGAGCTCTGCTTACATAACGTGTCCCCACTGCTGCATCAAAGTCATCAGGTCGTAATAAAAAACCGGAAATATAGTCCAGTTTATACGTCCTTCCATAAATTAAAGGATACGCTTTCACTTTATCAGCCATTTTCCATCACCTCTACAATTCAAATGCCCTAAATTCACCTTGCTCTATACCGTTTTTAAAACATTTAAAACTATCACTTTCCTGTTCCAGTCTTTTTCCAAAAATTGTCGCCATCTTCTTTGTGGCACCTACTAAATTATTATTTTCATCAATAAATTTTTTTGCAGTCTTTGCCGCTTCACGTCTTGCATTGATAAACTCATCATTTTTAAAAATGAAAAATTTTTTATTTTCCTTCTCGGCAGCATTTAACGCCTGTCTCTTTTCTTTTTCCAGTTGCCAGTTACTATCCTCTACATCTGCTTTCAGAATCTGATATTGGGCGACATATTCATGATAACAGCCCAAAAAGAACGGTAAATGAACATTGATCGGTCGAAATCTTCCCTTGTATTCATCCTCACTAATATCGTCCCCCAATGATATAGCACACATATAGCTAATCGTATTATCGGAAAATGCAGGACTAAATAATTCCTTCACCAACGCAGTCAGCTCACTATCGGATACAAAATGCTTACAAAGATCCGATTTTGTAATAACAAAAACCACCGGCGGCAGTGCGCCCTCATGGGAATTTGCAAACTCCTGCAATAATGGTGTGATCGTCATAGCACAATCATAATAAACGTTTTCCCGACGTTCCTCCGGATCGTCAGAGCATAAAGATTTTCCATCAATAAATATATATAATGCTGTCGACTCCTCTATTGATTGTTTGACCTCATCGTAAACAGCTCCATAATCCACTAATGCACCACCGGCATAATCCATCATCTCAAATGTAATGATTTCTTTTCTATCCTTATTCAGTTGAAATTCATACTTTCGAATAGACTCTTCATTGTTCTGGGTTGCACTTGGAAAACGGCTGACTCCGATAGGCTCTCTTAATGTTCTGATATCCCGTTCCAGTTTTTTTCTCGTATCCTCATCCGTTGTCAACGTAAATGCGTCCATCCCTACTGCCATTTTCATATACATTGCTGTAATATAACAGCTCTTTCCTGATGATGTCATTCCTATCATTGTAAATTTTGTCTTTGCCATTTTTTCCTCCTTGTTATACATTATCTACACACTTTCTTCTCCCACGCACATCTCGCCCTGATTGGCTTCCGTCAGCATTTTCCGTACATACCGCTCGCTGTAGCCAAACTTTTTTGCAATATCAGATATCTTCTTTTTCCCTTGAAGATGACTGATCTCCTGCATTACATATTCTTTGGAATAAAGCTTCATAGGGAATACAAACTGCTGCCCCTTGAACCGTTCATAAAACTCTTCGATGCGCTCTTTGCCAATAATTTCTGCAATTTCTTCATATACACCGGCATACACAGGTATGGGTTCCTGTTTTTCTTCCATTTTTTTCCACCACCTTTACTATTATTTTAGCAAATCGCCCTGTCGTTGTAAGTTGTCATTCTCCTATGTCTTTTCTCTTGAACATTTCCAATATAATCCACTGGAAAAACAGCTATTTGGTTTTATCCGGCAAAAAGAGATCTTTGTGCAGATTAGTCTCGTTAATAGTCAGCAGATACCAGTATTTTTCTCTCCGGTTATATGCATTCCACAGAACAATTCCGAGAAAAAATATCAGGCAAAACGCTGGGTGCATTAAAGTCAGGATTACCCCGGCGAATGTCAGACCGATGCCCAGTATCTCATAAATTGTTGTCATCTTTTTGGGATATTTTTGCGCAGTTTTTATATTCTTATCACTGCAGGTCTCCAGAGCATTTATATAGTTTTGTGCATTTTCCGTGCGGTCCTTTTGCTTCACAAATTCTATTGCCTGACGGATTTCATCCACATCATGCAGATTGGTGCGAAGATACACTTTGTCAAATATTGCTGCATCTTCCTGAGTCCATATGGTATCGATCCGTTTTTTGATCTCATCCACAAATGGCTGTTTATTTTCTTCCAATGCATCATAAGCAGCAATGCGTTCTATCATTTTTTGACAAACTTCCTCCGATGCCTCTGTGATATTCGGACACAATCTTGCAATACAGTCTTTTTCCAGTTGATCAAACACCTGACTTGACGTAACATTTAAAGCATTCATTACAACCCGGATCTGTTTTTTTGCCTCCTGGGCCTTTTCTTCATTCTGTTTTGCCTCGCCAAAATAATATCTGCTCAATATATTGTCAACATCCTCCTGGGAATATTCGACACCATATCGGCCGGCAATTTCCCAGATTCCTTTTTCTTTTATCACCTGCTTCTTTTGTATATCCGGTGCATCGTAATCCATAAATTTATGAAGAACCCGTTTTATTGCAGCTTCCTCCGTGCACAGCAGATACTCTTCGGTAATGCGAACCAATTCATCATAATTGATCTGATCATATACTTCACTTTCTTCAACCCCACACTCCTGCATAGCATAATAAATTGTTTCCTTTAGTTCCTCAACCTCCTGAGGCCCCTGCTGCTTTGCTGTTTCATATTCACTTTGGAACACCTTTTCAAAACGCGTCCAGTAGCTCTCAAGATCCGAGAAACAATTTCCAATATTACAGACATGCATCCGCTCTTCCGAATAGTTATCAAAAATATAATCTAAAATCCACTGTGTCGGACATGTAAGAACTGCCTGTATCAGTAAATCTTTTCTTTTGTCCGGATATTTCTTTGCATTTTCAAATAATGCACTTGCCCTGTCTACGTCAAAACCGGACTCATAATATCCGGAATAATATGTATTCACCAGACTCATATGATTATCGAAAATCTCAAAAATAGAATTCCTGATCCCCATTACCAGGGAATCCTTCGTATCCGAATTATATAAGCCGGCTTTTTTAGCCGCTGCTGCAATGGAACTTCCGGCATCTCCCAGAGTATTTACCAGACTATGTGCCATTCCTGTGGTTGCATTCAGAGCGCCCGCCTTTACGCTTCCTTTGATCGCCCCAGAAATACCAAAACCACCACCGATAAATTTTCCCCGGTATGCCTTTCTTGCCTCCCGGTATGCCTTCATGGCATTCTTATCTTGAGTGATCTCCATAATTCGATATTCAATCCGTTCCACACTCTCGTCAAGATAACTCATATCGACACACTGCCTGATATAATCTCCTCTGGAGATATCGTATATTTCCATAGAAGCCAGCCTGCCATATAATTCATCGACGACGTATTGGTCAATCAATCCATATACAACCTCATCCAGTTTTTCCAGCACTGCTTCAATTCCAAAGCAGCGGTCATACCAATGTTTAAATTCTTTTATCACCTGCATACTTGCCTGCCCTGCCCGATGCTGCATATTCCTGTATCGAATGTATGCATTCGGAATCGATATTGTCCTATTAAATAATGTAAAATCAGCCATCTTTATCACCATGCCTTTCCATAAACCACAGTTTCTCCACTGCGGACATATTCTTTTTCCCAATCACTCGTGTTTTCGTATAAATGCTATATTTCTGCGTTCCAGCTTACTTAGTTCCACAGCGTCCGAGAAGTCCTCCGGCGCAATGCTTGGGGTATACCAGTCCTTCCGGTCAAAATAATCCTGTAATTCCTGATCCTGAAACATTCTGCCGTGACGCGCATAAATCTCATTCCGGGCAATTCTCAGCTTTTTAGCGCCAAGCTTCTTTAAATCTTTTTCTTTCAGTTTGCGTTTGGAACTCATGGGCAGAATATATTTTTTCTGAGAGACGTTCTTATCCTCTAACGTATTCCCATCCGCATCTTCGGAATCATCATATTCCTCATCCTGGTCATCATAATCTGCTTCCGTGTCACCATAATCTGCATCCGTGTCATCATAATCTGCTTCCGTGTCATCATAGCTCCACCCAATGTCATCCTCCAAATCGGAATAATCGGAGTCGTCATTTTGTGCTTCCTGAGATTGCTCTGTCTTTTCTTTCGTCCCGTCATTTTCCGCATCCTGAAACATCTGAATCGAACTCATCCCCACCCAGAGAATCACAAATACGATCAGATACGCCTTCTTTTTCTGCATTTTCACCGACCAGGGACTCCCATAAAATGTGATATGATCATTGATAACGCCACCAATGATCGAACTTAAGATCAACATAATAACAATAGCTATCATATCTGTTCCTTCCTCCTTTTCCTATGTCTTTTTCCTTGCTTTTTTCCATTTCATATCTGCATTTTTATTCTAACCCCGGCTGTCCTTTTGATTTTTATATTTTTTCGCACATAGAGTCTCTGATAGGGATATTGCAAAACGATATTATTTCCTGCATAATAAAGGATGAGATTTTTACATAAAATAACAATGTCTTATATACGAAACGAGGAGAAATTATGAGAAGGATTACAAAAATACTGACTGCCTCTATCCTTGCGGTAAGTCTTTTTTCCGGTTCTGTATTATCTGCATTTCCTGCTGTTGCAGTAGAAAAAACATACACCATAAAGGATCTGTTTTCCAAAATATTGCCGGACAATGCCACGATCACTATTTCGGATCTCGATGATCTCAACCGTCTGGACACTTATATACAAACCGGTATGTTAAACGAAGATAGCAACTATACTTTCCGTTTAGAAAATGATATTGCTTTATCCGATTATACATTTGACCGTCAGAATGATTCCTCTAAGATTGCGATCTATGAAAACCAAAAGCCTGCCGCCGTATATGATGAAGCCTCTGAAACCTTCTATACCGATGATTCCCTGCAGACCGTCAGTGATTTTTCTTTTCAGGGCAAGTCCTGGAAGCCCAGTGGCTCCCGGTCATTCTGTGCTTCTTTTGATGGTAACGGTCATCAGATCACCGGTCTGTGGAGCTTTCCGGACACAGATTCCAAACAGACTGCTTTTGGTCTCTTTGCCGGTCTGTCCGGTGCAAGGATTTCAAATCTGACCATCAACGGTGCTTTTATTTCGGCAGATTATGATGTAAGTAAAAACACAGCAAACTCCTCATTAGGAATACTTTCTGCCGTGAGCTCCAATAGTGATATTGTAAACTGTTCCATCCAAAATGCCTTTATCTCGGCCACCGATTACCAGTGCGTTGGAGCACTCTGCGGTCAGTCCGAGTCGGATTCCTTTGAAAATGTTACCGTTGATGCCTCCATCCGGCTTCACACCAATAACACAGAGGACGAAAACGCTCCTCATTACCAGCTTATCTCCGGAGCCTGTGGTATGCTCACCGGAACATACACCGGACAGATGCTTACTGCCTTTGTCAACAGCAAAGCATCCGGACACATCACAGATGAGAATTCTTACTTCTCCGTAGGAGGACTTTGCGGAAAAGCAGAGTCCATGATCTATATGACCAATTGCACCAACAGCACAGAGATTTCATCCGCAGGCATTGCCGGCGGTCTGGTGGGTAGTGCAGCCATCACTCCCATCCAATCCGACTATCGTAATTCACTTCCTATTTATATGAACCATGTTGAAAATACTTCCTCCATTTCCGGAATCTATGCCGGCGGGATCATTGGCATCTCCTATGACAAGGTATTTTTTGAGCTTTCCATGAATGAACCTTTTGATATGAATTATGACACCCCTCTTACAGTAATCATTGGCGGTGAAAATTCCGGCCCCATCCGGGCATCCTCCCGCGGAGGCGGTATAATCGGTCAGGGAGCAGCCCCTTATTTAAAGGACTGCAGCAATCATGGAACAATTGTTAACATTGAAAAAGAGGCTTCTCTGGACAATCTGAGCTCCCTTATTTTTTCTTCTGAATATGGCAAATTATATACCAGTCAGAGCACACTGATCACAGCAGATCTGCAAAATACTCAGGATCAGATGGCAAGTATTGGTGGTCTGATCGGACAGTGCTATTGTAGAACCTATATTTATAATAGTTATAACGATGCAAATCTGATCACACGTTTTGCAATCTGTGGCGGATTACTTGGCCGTGTTTCCGAAGAATATGTAGCAGGGCTGCTGTCCATGGAAAATTGTTTTCACAGCGGTCAGATCACGCAGGATCAAAATGGCTCAGACCCTGCAATCCAGCCGATTCCTAATGACAACTCCGACGCTTCCCCTTCAAGCTCCCCTACTCCTGTGATAGATCGTCCGGCTCCCTCCTCGGACACACAGACTCTTCGTCCGGTTCTGACAGCCAGTCTGATCGGATATTGTTGTAATCTGATATATAGCCGGAATATCCGCTATTGTTATACCACCCAGTCATCCCTTCCCTTGTGTGGCTACTGGGGCTATTCTATTCTGGATGGAACCCCTCTTTCAGAAGATGTTTCACCGGTAAGTCCTTCCGAATGTGCTGTGATCTCAACAGCACAGCTGACAGGTTCCGAAAGCAGCCAGACCATCGGAAATGATTCCTATAACAGCTATCCGGATCTTCTGTCCTGCCTCAATGCCTGGATAGAAAACAAAAAAAATAATGAACGATATTACCTCTCCGGTTATTATTATTTTTCACAAGAACCATCCGCATGGACAGAAGATAGCAGCCACCCTGTTCTCTCCCTTCAGAGTGTGCCGGATCCACGCTATTCTCCACTTCCTGTTACCATGCCACCGGCTCGAACGACCACTCCGGATCCCTCCGTCGTTTCGCCGGAACCGTCAATTTCCTTATCCCCCAGTCCGGAAACCTCCAGCGAAACCTCCAGCGAAACCGAACAGCCTGCAGAAACGTCATCTGCTGCCGAAACGAAACCCGTATTACTTAAGACAACTGCCGACCGGCGAGGTGGAATCCGTATTGTCTGGAGCTGCGCCACTCTTTATGACGGTTATCAGATATATCGTGCCACAAGCCGGAATGCTGCTTTCCGTTCTATTGTGTCCCTGAACACCTCCCGGAGGTCCAAATATTTCACCCAGACCACAACAGCAAAGAACATCCGAAGCACCTACATTGATGTAACAGCAAAGCCGGAACAAACGTATTATTATAAGATCGTTCCATATAACCGTCACAACTCTTCTAACATATATGGAACTGCCAGTGATATCGGAAATGCCACAGCCCGCCTGATGGCCCCTGTACTGACCGTCCGGCGGAAGAAAAATGCTGACGGACAGCGTTATCTGCGGATCAAACTCCGCCGGTATCAGGGTCGCTATGCCGATATCTACATTCGCAAAAACCATAAAAAATATACTCTGCTGCAATTGCGAAACGATAATATCAAACAGCAGAAAGCAACCTTTGACCTGCACTATACCTTCCGAAAAGCAACGATTGCCGTCAAGGTGCAGACCTTCCATAAGAAAAAACGTACAAATGGAAGTTTCTATTCAAAAGAAATCGTATTGCAGATCAGAGAGTAACTATTTATACTTTATTATAATATACAATCAAGAGGTGTCCTTTTATGCGCAGCAAACAGAATTTATTCCGGCCGGGAGACATTATCCGGGAACGATACGAAATATTAGAAGAATTGGGAAGCGGTGGCTTTGCCACCACATATAAAGCTCAGGACCTTTCTCTTGGAATTCCTGTTGCTCTGAAGGTGTATCACCGCAGCTCCTTTACCGGCCAGGAGGATGCACTGAAGGAAGCAAAGATCGCCGCAGGTCTTTATGACCTGGAGGGTATCGCATCCGCCAGAGATTTTTTCGGCGAAAACGATATTCCATGCATTGTGATGGAATATGTGAAAGGAGTCAGTATTAAGGATTATGTTCGTGAACATGGCCGTATTGCCGGAAACAAAATGCTTCTTCTGGTCAAGCCTCTGTTAAAAAGCCTGATCAAAATTCACGAAAAAGGGATCCTCCATCGGGATATCAGCGCCGACAATATTTTGTTGACAGAAGACGGGAAACTCAAGCTCATTGATTTTGGTGCAGCCCGCTTTACGCAAAATGCAAAGGACGCCGAATATACTTTAATCTTCAAACGTGGTTTTGCTCCCATTGAACAGTGCAGCAATGTAGGAGAGCAGGGACCCTGGACCGATGTTTACGGAATCTGTGCCACGATGTATTACATGGTGACCGGGATCATTCCCGATGATTCTGTCAATCGTTATGTAGACGATCAAATGCTTCCCCTGCAGCGGATCGATGGCATCAAATTAAATCAGCATGAAATCGCCTGCATTTCCAAGGGACTGGCTGTCCGTATCGAAGACCGATATGACTCCATTGCTCTCCTATATGCAGATCTCTATGGAGCAAACACAAACGATACCTTAAATCCGCTTCCGGATCATACCACCTTAAAGCCTGCAGCATTCTGTCCCACAGAAATAAATTTTACAGAAAAACTTCTGTCGGATCTTGCCCGGTCCGTAAAGAAGAAACAGTTTCATTCCTTACATCGAAGGAAACTTATGATCCTTGCACTGTTTTTGCTACTGGCTCTGACCGGCACCGGAATATATTTCTATGGCTCCACGCATCCAAAGAATACCTCCTCCCTGAATACCATACCGCCTGCCCGGACAGTTTCTCCCGCCACAGCCCCCTCAGCGACAACTCCCTTTACCACCGTCCCGGCTGCCACTCAGACTCCTCCGCCGTCAAAAGGCAACGCAACAGCAAAGCCTCGTAAAAACACGAAAAAAACGGCAACAGACCGTCCTGCCACCAAAAGTAATCCAGGCAAAAACAACAAAGCCATACAAAATAGTGGCAGCTCCACAAAAAACAACAGTACTATGCAAAATAATGGCAGCTCCACAAAAAAAACAACGGCTGCACCAAATAGCAACCGCTCCACAAATAGCAGGACGCCCTCGCCAAAAAACAACCGCTCCACAAATAGCAAAACCCCCGCACCAAAGCGAAACCAACGATTTGACGGAGATCTGGATGGTCTGTAATAAAACAGAAAGCATCCAAACAAAAAGGAAAGGACAAAGAGCATATCTTTGAAATACAAAAGCCCATGAACACAAGCCTTGATATGATCAGACAAATGCAAAAGACAGCCTATCAGAGACCCGATATTTATCTTATCCGGAAATGGTATCATTACGGTCAGACACCCTCCATTTCTCCGTCTCAATCCAATCCTGAAGCCCCGGATCCGATACTGTCTGATACAAAGGACGAAATACGCCACACTGCTTATTTAAACTTTTACAAACAGATCAAATCATTTAAAGTTGCTTCCCGCCAGACGATCCAACGCTGGTTTGGCATCGGTGGATTTGCCGTTCCTTCCCGCCGGCAGCTTCTTTCCTGTGCTCTTTTTCTCCACTTCTCTCTTGAAGAAACGCAGGATTACCTGCTTCATTATCTTTCCCAATGGGATCTGCAGGTAAACGATTACGAAGAAATGATCTGTATGTACTGTCTGGAAAATCAGCTTGGTTATGACAGCTTTGAATTTATGGTTCATTTTTTTGAAACACATACCGATCAGGAACTGCGCCCCCTGCAAACGGCACAGACAGACCTGCTCAAAAAAACCTACAAAAAGAAAAAATCTTTGCCGCAGCAGGAATTTCTTCTGTGGATGTGTCAAAGTGCAGAGCTATTTAAGGGCTATAGTATGACTGTCTACAGCTATTATATTCACCTGCTCAACGAAGCATTTCAATATTATCAAAAAGAATGTCTGGGCGAATTGCAGATGCTTTTGACGCGTACCGATTATGAATACTGGAAAACCTCAAATGCAAACAGCCTCTCCCATATGAATACGGAAAAGGAACGGATCCGCCGTTATCTCAAAAACATGCAGCGACGCAAATCTCCTTCTGCGTCCCCGGAAGATCTGAAGGAGATTCAAAATCTTTATGTGATCGCCTATGCTCCAAAAGCGCGTATTTCCGATCTGTTAAACCAGATTTATCACAATAATAAAAAAGACTCCGCCACCTGGAATCACGAAATGTTTGCGCAGTTATCCGATTTTCTCGGTGAGGAAATGCAATGGGAAAATTCCAAATATATTTCCGAGCTTTTATCTATGTCCGTCCAAAAAGAACGTCAGATGCTCTATCAACGCGCAAGGGCTGCATTGGAACTGTCTGACCCTGAAAAGCCATGTCCCGGCTGGATCTGCCGTCTCCTGAACGGAAACTATCCGGATCAAAAATCTCTCTCCGTAAAGGATGCCCGCAAAACTATCACAAAGGAATTAAAAAAACAGAAGACCCGAGTCCGAAACATCCAGCGTTCCGATCTCCTTCTTCTGATTCAATATATATATTCTGTAAAATATGATTCCGAAACACAGCAGAATCTGACCGGATACCGCAAAGAGGATGCCATAGACGGCTTTGTTACTCTTTCCAATACCATTCTGACCACTTGCGGTATGCGCGGGATCAATCCTTCCTACCGGCTAGACCAGCTTCTGCTCTCCTGTATTACTGATGAAGAAATCATTTTATTAGGAAATCTGCTGGATACCAGTTTTGATGAGGAGGAAGTCCCGTCCAATCACAGTTGTTGATCTCTCTGCTTCTACCGTCGCCCGTGATTCATCATATACCTGTGCCTGGCTATTTTATTGCTTTATTTACTCTTTATCTATGCCGGGCTTTTCTTTAACGCTTTATCTACTCTTTATCTGTACCCGGCTATTTCTTTAATGCCTTATTTACTTTCGTTTTGATCCGCTGCAGGGCGTTATCAATGGACTTGGGCTCCTTCTTCATCTGCCTTGCGATCTCCTGATAAGTCATCCCATCCATATAAAGATCAAAAACCTTTTTTTCCAATGGACTTAGTGCTGTTTCTATCTGTTCGCGGAGATTGCGGACGTTTTCCCGGTCGATCAATATTTCCTCCGGGCTGAGCTCTGCCGCCTCCAGAGAATGATCCACCATAAAACTTCCATCCTCTGCTCCGTCCTGCTCTGAATATGCCGGTGAATAAATAGATACATATGTATTCAACGGAATGTTTTTCTTGCGGTTTGAGGATTTTACAGCCGAATAAAGCTGTCTGCTGATACAAAGCTCCGCAAATGTCGAAAAGACTGCCTCTTTAGAGCTGTCATAGTCCTGAATCGCCTTAAATAGACCAATCATCCCCTCCTGCATCAGATCATCCTGATCTCCACCGATCATAAACAAAGATCTCGCACGTTTGCGGACGATTCCCTTATACCGGCGCATTAATGCGTCAATCGCCGCATGATCCTGACTCTGCGCCCGGCAGATCAGTTCCTCTTCCGGCATTGTCTCAAAGTTTTCCGTCATTCTTTTCCATCCTCCAAACCAATATTACGGTTTTCTCCCCCTTTAACAGATTATATTTTATGATCTATTCCCAAATATATCTGTCTTAAGATTATTTTCCTGCCTTATTTAATCTCTGACGTACAATTTCATACGAAAGCACACCCATTGCTACAGAAGCATTGAGCGAATCAATATCTCCAAACATCGGTATACTGGCTACAAAATCACAATTTTCTTTCACAAGACGGCTCACACCATCTCCCTCATTTCCAATCACGACACCCATAGGACCTGTCAGGTCGAGAGAATACATGGATTCGCCACCCATATCACCACAGACAAACCACATTCCTTTTTCCTTCAGCTCCTCCATAGTTCTGACCAGATTGGTAACCTTTGCTACCGGCGTATAATTGATTGCTCCGGCAGATGCCTTGGCCACAGTGGCGGTCAAACCAACCGCACGCCGTTTTGGAATAATGACACCGTGTGCACCAACCTGATTGGCTGTTCGAATGATAGAACCCAGATTATGCGGATCCTCAATATTGTCCAAAAGGATCAGAAACGGTGCCTCTCCCTTTTTCTCTGCAGCTTCAAGCATCTCGTCAACCGTTCCGTACTCATATGCGGCAGCATAAGCAATAACTCCCTGGTGCTTTCCTGTCTCCGACATCTGATCCAGTCGTTCCTTTTTTACAAAATTCACAATCGTATCTACCTTCTTGGCCTCCCGAAGAATTGTCCGGATCGGACCATCCTGGCATCCATCCAGCAGAAATACCTTATCAATGGTCTTTCCTGCCCGGAATGCCTCCAGCACTGCATTTCTTCCCTCTATCGTAAGCTCCTCGTATCTCATATCTATTCTTCCTTTCTCTCTAATGAATCATCTTAAATAATTGATTATTGATCAAACTGTTCCGTACGTTCCAGTCCCAGTGCGATCAGTTCAATTACCCGCGGCATCTGCTCCTTCAGGTATAAATATCCGATCAGCGCCTCAAATCCTGTGGCTATCCGGTAATCAATGATGGATGCATTTTTTGCTGATGTTCCTGACTTTGCATTCCTGCCATGATGAAAAACTCTGTTTTCCTCTTCCGTAAGATCCGGCTCTATAGCTTCCACAAGCCGTGCCTGCGATTCCGCCTTAACGATACTGCTGGTCATTTTATGAAATGTCTTTACACTGTAATTTCCCTTGCGGAGCACCAGCGTCCGTATGATCAGATCGTAGACAGCATCACCGATATACGCCAGCCCCAGCGCAGAATACTGCTCCGGTTTTAATTTACTTTCTCCAAATTGACGATATATTTCCTCTTGAAACCCGATCTCTTTTATTGATTCTTTTGTTATGCTTTCCTTGTCATTCATACGTTTTCCTTTTCCACTTTTTAAACTGTAATTATGTTTTATTTTGGGTATTTATATATAGAAAAAAATCCTCGAAACATCAGCGTTTCAAGGATTTGAGAGGCGCAGGCCGGATTTGAACCGGCGCATACTGGTGTTGCAGACCATTGCCTTACCACTTGGCTACTGCGCCATATAGTGACTCCAACGGGATTTGAACCCGTGTTACCGCCGTGAAAGGGCGATGTCTTAACCGCTTGACCATGGAGCCAGGTAGTTTTACAAATACACTTCTACAGTCAAAAAAACTCCCCGAGTAGGACTCGAACCTACGACAGCGCGGTTAACAGCCGCGTGCTCTACCGACTGAGCTATCGAGGAATACTAACTGAAAGATACAAAATGACACAAAATGACGTAGCTAGTACGTCATTTACTATATAACAGAATTGTTATAATTGCAATACTTTTTTAAATTGTACCTTCAAAACTTCACACAGAATCCATCCATCAAACCTGCAAACATTATTCGTTATATTTGGTCAAGCCCTCGATCGATTAGTAACAGTCAGCTCCACACGTTACCGTGCTTCCACCTCTGCCCTATCTACCTTGTAGTCTTCAAGGGATCTTACTCACTTATGTGAGGGATATCTCATCTTGAGGGGGGCTTCACGCTTAGATGCCTTCAGCGTTT
>ERZ780208.1802-NODE-1802-length-16326-cov-7.735788_pt1 | contig 16326 bp, 16 predicted proteins | sample MGYA00511167_ERZ780208 | MGnify/ENA primary metagenome ERZ780208 (study PRJEB29588, sample SAMEA2159202) | human gut metagenome | biome: human gut; feature: human-associated habitat; material: faeces | place: Denmark | collected 2008/2010 ... | reverse complement strand
TTCTGTTTGTAATCAACTTTCCCCCTCACACGGGAATTTCAAAAAACTATTGAGGTCACTTTTCACAGCCTACTGCAACTGTGAAAAACCCACGGCTTACAAAGTTAACGGTCTTTGTATCGGAATCATAATAAGATCCCGGTATCTTAACTGCTACACCGTATTTATCAATTTTATATGCAAAAATCTTTTTGTCTTTTTCCTTTTTCGAAGCATTATAGGAAACAGCGACCCTGATCCGTCCCTTTTTCAGGACAGACGACTGCTTTTTCTTGATTCCTGTGACGGAAAAATCATAAACCGGACGTTTTCCAATAATTTTCCCTGCCCTGGCAGAAAGATTTTTCTTGTCAGCCTGTTTCATTTTGATAACCACAGCTGTATTCATCTCTTTCTTTAATTCTTTTAATGCCTTCGAATCAAAGGTAAGATTTACATTGCCACCATTGACCTTCAATTCTTTTACATTCTTTTTGACAAGTAAATTTACCGCCTGCTTATCCATTTCAAGATGCAGATTCTTCCAGTTTCCGGCTTTTGCCGTATCAAAAGTTATTTCAACAGACAGGTCTTTTATCCTGCCACCCTGTTCTTTTTCTGCCTTTGTAATTTCTTTTTTCAAAACTGCTGCAATATTCTTCACTTTGACCGTATTATTTTTAACTGCAGTTTTTGCTTTGACATTAATATCCTTAACAGAAACGGACGTATCTGCTGCGGGTGGCGGTGTCACATTCCCCGGTTCTTCTTTTGCATGATCCGGTGCCGGTAATGTGCCGGAATCCGGTGAAACATTGCCAGATGATCCGTCCGTGCTTCCACCGGCATTTTCTCCGGAACCTCCACTTGAACTGCCTCCGGAACTTCCACCAGAACCGCCCCCGGTCTGGGAATGATCCGCCGTTACACGGACCTGACAATCTGCCTTACTTCCTGTATAGTTGCCATTCCCATTATAACACGCGGTGAACGTATATGTTTTCGTTTCATTCGGAAGCGTTGCTATCCAGTGATCCGTTCCCTTTTCTTCTAATGTGATCCCGGAAACATCACAGGTTACTTTTATCCCGGCATCTTCCGGAATCCCCTGTCTGCAAAGCTGTAATTCTACTGTCCCCGCACCTTTGACCGTATCGTTTTTTGCAGTCAGCTGCATGCTGGTGGAAGCCTTTTCGATTTCCAGGACAGCCTCCCCGTATGTTGGAATAAAAGATGCCTTTTCCGCTTTAAAATAAATCTTATACTGGCCTGCTTCTGTGTAAAATGGCATCTCCGTTTGTGTATACGATCCGTTTTCTGTCAAACTGTAACTGATTTGTACACCATCTTCCTGTTTGATATCAAATGTATGGGGTTTTCCATCATAAGTTACGCGGACAGGTACGGTTTGTATTTCCGGCATCTCACTGTTTCTCCGGTAATAATAAGTGATCTCCTGGCGATCCTCTGTGATGTTTATTTCTCCCTGATTTGCACTGTTTCCTACACATGTATATCCATATAAATCCGGACTTCTTAACGTATACGCAGAATTCTTTGGTACATATACTGTCGCGGGTGCCGTATCAGGCACTGTTGTTTCGGTTCCGTCTTCGTTTTGCAGCATATAACGAATCGTTACGGTACTCCACGCCTGTCCTGCCGTCTGATTGTCAGCCAGAATTTTCCCAGTGTCCTCATCTATGATCTTTCCTTCCAGTCTGTCCCCGGAAACCAGACCAGTTACCGCAGGAAGTGTGACAGAAAGGGACTCTCTGGCAGCATCCGGATCATACCAGTTACTGTGTGGCGGAACGGTATATGTTTCTTCTTTTTCATATTTGACTGTATGGTCTGCTCCAATAATGCGGAAAGTAATCTTCAAATGCTGTTTGGCATCCACTATATTTTGTACGACTGTACGGAATTCCAGATCCTTTCCATTTGCTTTTGTGATATTTGTCTCATCGATCCGGTATTGGTCACTATCCCTGTCAAGTGTTCCTGTCCTGGTATGTGGAATTGTAATTTCAGGATCGCACACATAAACAGATGCCTGCCTGCTGACATAATCACGGTTATTTAATCTCCGCGCCAGTTCCATTTTGCACACTTCACAGAAAGGATTCCCAAGATCCCGCATCATGCAGACGCGGCTCGGTGCAAATACCGTTTCTGTTCCTGCTGCCGTTATTCCGATTCCACGGAATCCCAGCATCTTATGCCATTTAATTTTATCCGGGTCCGAGGTATCGGAAATATTTTCTCCCTGCATCTTTTTATCGTATTCATCGCCTAATCTTCCGATGCTGTGGGAAATTTCATGAGTCATGACATCCCCCTGCGCATTCTCACCCGAATTTGCGGAAAAAGAAAAGAGTGCATTGGAAGAAGATCCAATATTCGCAGACGTATTACAAATGATATGGATGGTTCCAACGGCTGCACCGGTATCCAGATATCTGCTCTCCAGCTCTGCCCTCAGTGCCCTGGCTTTATCTTCCCCGTCCTTTGCAAAATAGCAGGATTTTCCGAATGCCTGCACATGAAAATATGTGTCCGGGTTCGACTCCCCATACATCACGCCCACACCAGTTTCACTGGATACCGTCTGTACTGCATAAATATTGATCCTGTCGGAATACTCTTTATAAGGGGACCACTTTAGCAGCCCCTGTGCTTTTGCCGTTGCATCCTTCAAAAATTGTTCCTGTTGTTCCCGGGTATAGCCCTCACCCATGATAACAATCACAAAATTTTCCTTATCATCACCTGTCTTGTGAATGGCATAAACGGAAGCTGCCGTTGTCTGGTCTGCCGCTGTCTGGTCTGCCATCACAGGATACGGAAACACCAGGGAAAGCAATAATATCAGGCTAAGTATGATTGCCCCAAACCGTTTTCCATCCTTCTTTTTTACATTCGTCATATCATCCTCCGTACTTTACATTACCAGAAATATTGGTGCTTTCCCTCTTCTTCCCACAGACAAACTCCCGGGAAACCATCTGCCGTAAGGCTTCTTAAAGCACGATTACCGCAGCATCAAACCCCTCTACATTTCCATCAAAGGTGTTTTCGGTAAGCAGATTGTACTTCTGCGTGTACTCATTAAATTTTTTTGCACTGCTGCTGCAGTTGAAAATCATGGCAATGGTCTCCTCGCCATTTTTTCTGATCAGGACAATTGTCCCTTCCTCATCTTCCGTAACGATCCCAGCCAGTTCGCCTTCTACAATGCATGCATGGCTTTTCCGGACCTGAATCAGCCGCTTGTACCATTCATACATCTCTTTGTCCTGGTATTCTTCATCCCAGTACATGCCCCGTCTGCAGTCCGGATCGTTTGCTCCCGGCATCGCATACTCATCTCCATAATAAATCATCGGCATTCCCGGCAGTAACAACTGAAAAGCGGCTGCCAGATGCTGCTTTTTCTTATTGTCGTTACACAGATGTAAAAATCTTGCGGTATCATGGCTGTCGATCAGATTCCACATAAGGGGATAGCAGTTTTTGTGTAAGCGTCCCTTCAAATATCCAAGATTTTGTACGAACTGGCTGACCGTAATCTTTTCGTCTGCAAGCAGATCGATCAGGTTCAGGTAAAATGGATAATTCATGACTGTATCCCATTCATCCCCCTCAAGGAAATCTCCTGCATAATGCCAGATTTCCCCAATGATCAGCATATCTTTCTTCACAGCCTTTACTGCCTTTCTGAAATTCTTCCAGAAGAAATGGCTGATTTCGTCTCCTACATCCAGTCTCCATCCGTCAATATCGCATTCCTTAATCCAGTAGCATGCAACATCCGTAATGTATTTTTCAACTTCAGGATTTTTCAGGTTTAACTTTGGCATTCCGCCATAATAACCAAAACATTTGAAGTTTGGGATCTCTCCCCATTCGCTTTTAAGTGGGAATCCATCAATAAAATACCAGTCCCGGTATTTGGATTTTTCACCATTTTCCAGGATATCCGCAAACGCAAAAAATTCTCTTCCCGTATGATTGTATACCGCATCCAGGACTACCTTCATACCACGCTCATGCGCTTTTTGTACCAGCTCTTTGAGATCCTCTGTTGTTCCAAAGGACGGGTCTATCTGGTAGTAATCCGTGGTATCATACTTATGGCACGAATTTGATTGAAAGATAGGTGTCATATACAGCACATCGATTCCCAGATTCTGAATATCATCCATATGTTCGATGATTCCCCTGAGATTTCCATGCAGATCATCCATAGGCGTAATCGGTGCTTTATACCACAGTTCTTTGTCTACCGGCTCCGTAGCTGCAAAACGGGATGGGAAAATCTGATACACGACCTTGTTTGCTGCCCACTCCGGCACCTCAAACATCTCTTCCTCCCGGAGGTTCTGCGGACAGTCAAACATTCTGTCCCTGTTTGTAATGCATTCCTTATCAAACTCATAATTTCCATAATATACCTTTTCTCCCTGCGTGTCCGTAAATTCGAAAAAGTAACGCAGACAGATCAAATGCATATTTATCTGTGCTTCATAATAATCATGAAACTGTGAGACAGCAACCTTCTTCATCGGAACTGTCTTTCTGGTATCCTTACGCTCCATAGGTATATACTTGTCCTCATAGTGAAGGATTACCTCCTTCATATCATCCTTTTTTACCTGCACGCGTATCACAAATAAATCCTTATCAACTGCATAGCTAAACCTTTTATCCATATCATGAAAAATTGCTGAATATTCCATAAAATTTCCCCTTTACACTTGTTGTTTTCCTGTATTTTAACTTACTTTTTTCAACAATTCTAGCACTATATCCACGATATTTTTAACTTTTTCTACTTTTATGCTTTTTTGCGATGATATTACTATTCATATAATTTAAAATGTGCGTTATCAGTTTAAAACCAATAACGCACATTTTCTCATTGCATCCTTTTCCCGCATTTATATATGTCACAAGTCAAATTATAGTTCCTACCTGCGACAACTTTATATGTAAATTCAACATCAATAATTTTTTGCACCGTTTTTAATTTTTATTTTCTGCAACTTTAAATTTCTGGATCATTTCACGCAGATTTTCTGCTTCACTGCTCATCTCCTGACCGGCTGCTGCACATTCTTCAGATGTTGCCGAATTCGTCTGTACGACATCATTGATCTGTTCAATTCCATCATTAATCTGTTGGATTTCTGTTGTCTGTGTCTCTAACGTTTCTGCAATATTTGTGACTTCTTTTGTAATGATCTGGGAATTCCCAGCGACCTCCTGCAATTGTGATGCCGTCTGCCCTGCAATCACCATACCTTTTTCCACGGCTTTCACAGAGGTTTCAATCAATGTTGCGGATTCCTTTGCTGCCTGGGCACTCTGGTCTGCCAGCACATTGACCTGATTCGCTACCACTGCAAATCCCTTTCCTGCCTCCCCTGCTCTTGCAGCCTCAATGGAAGCATTCAATGCAAGCAGATTCGTCTGGGACGCAATTTCATTGATTGTTGCAATGATCTTGTCAATCTCTTTTGATGCCCCGTTGATCTCATTCATGGAATCAACCATATCCCTCATTTTACCATTGCTTTCCAGAATGGCATTTCCAAGTTCGTCTACTCTTCCACTGATTTCTTTTGCGGATTGTGAATTTTTTCCTACCTGTTCAGAAACACCTGCGACTGTTGCGGTCAGTTCTTCTACAACTGCTGCCTGATTTGTTGCTCCATCCGCAAGGTCATTGGAACTTGATGCTACCTGATCTGCGGCACCCGAAACTTCATCTGAAACATGTTGGATTCCCTTTATTGTCTCTGCCATGCTTTCTTCAAACAACATAAAGGAGTTTAGAATTCCAACGAAATCCCCTTTCCACTCTACTTCCGGCTGCACATCAAAATTTCCTTCTGCAAACATCTTCATTGAACGTCCAATATCATCTACATAGCTTCCCAGAATGCGGATGGATTTGCGCATATTGTGTGCCAGTATTCCAATCTCATCATCTGAATGGTAGTCCAGCGTGCTGTGCAGGTTTCCATCTGTTAATTCCTGTGCAACGGCTTCCACTTCACGTAATGGTACTAAAATTGACTCAAGTACTTTTTTGCCTGTTTTTATTGTCAGTTTCCATGCCAAAACCAGACAAATAATAATACACACAATTCCTGCCACTGCAGAAATAACCGTAATTATGACTGCCTGGCTGCTTACCTCATCGGTCATTTCATCTAATCTTGTTGCAATTTTTACGGCTTTATTTAATGCCGGGGTACAATCATTCAGAATTGAATCAACTGCCTTATCCTTGTCACCGCTTTTGATTTCTTTCATGATGGAATAACCAATGTTTCCCCAGTCTGTAAGGGCAGATGCGTATTCTTCACAATCCGCATCCGGAATAACTCCGGAGTTCTTTAAATTTTTCAGTTGGGTATTAACTTCTGCAAGCAGTCTTTCTACCGTCTGCTCATAACCGTCATAAGAGGATGTATCATTATTTAATGCCATTTCCCTGATATTTCTCGCTGATGAGTTAACATTTATCCTGCAGATTTTCACCGCCCGGTCTGCAACAGTAACATTTTGTACATAATGCATCGTATTGGCAAATAGCATACCTATAACCACAATAGAAAACAGACCTGAGACTAACATCATAATAATGACTTTTCTGTAGCCATAGTTTATCCTTTCCTTCAGATGTAAATTTTCCAAGTTCTTTTTCATCATATTTTTCTTTGACGGCATAGTTTGCTATTTCCTTTCTCTTTTGTTCGATTCTGATATATCAAATTTTTTTCTCAAAGTCAATAAATTTCAGGAACAATTTTATTATTCTATTTTTCACACAAAATGTTGTACCCAGCCCCCGAAAAATACAGCACTTTTACCAATTTTTTCTACAGTTACCTCTCCGATCGAACGTGATGTAATCTGGAATGTCGTGCCGGTGTTCCCTCGTAAGAGTCATACTAGTACATAACTGAAAATACTATTGTCTGAAACACCCTCTGTTTTCATATATGGCATCAGGTTCTTCCAAAACATTCTCTAATTGTCTTTGAAATATCTGAATCAATAAAATCTTTATGTGCCATGTCATCAAGGATATCACATGTTTTTTCATGGGACAATCCCTTTTTATAAGGTCTGTCTTCCGTAAGAGCCTGATAAATATCAACACATGCCATCATACGTTCCTGCTCATTTAATTCATCAGCGGTTTTTCCAAAAGGATACCCTTTTCCATTTAATTTTTCATGATGGAAAGCCGCCCAATCTCGTATTTCTTCAAAATCATTAACCTCCGATAATATAAGGTATGTATAACCAGCATGATTTTTCATTGTAGAAAATTCATCATCCGTAAGCTTATCCGGTTTTTCCAGAATTTCATTGCCTACCGCCATTTTTCCTATATCATGCAGTGCACCAGCCAAATACATTTTCTGTACCGTGATTGAATCATATCCCATATATTTGGCAAGCAGGGAGGCTTTTTCAGCTACTCCTATAGAATGCCTGCTTGTAAAAGAAGATTTATAATCTACAATCTTTGCAAAGAAGTCTGCAACATTTTTACATGTTTCCCAATCAAAAAATTGTTTTTCTCTTGGAACAATCTCCCATAGCTTTGTTTCAAAAGAATCATCCCTTAAGCACATAAAGGATTCTTTTGTGAATCCCTTCTGAAAGGCATTAACACATTCTGAATCAAATAGTCTATCCTTATTTTGGGAAAGATACTGACATATAAAATCCCATCTATGATCAGCAGATTCAATACTATTTCCTATAATATCAACAATATCTGCAAGATGAATAATCCTTGAGAATAGTGGAATTTCATGCCACTTCTTTCGAAAGGGACCGGTTCCATCAGCATGTTCATGATGATATAAAATCACATTTGAAATATCTGTTTTAAAAGGGATTTTAGTAATATTTTTTTCACCATAAACGCAATGCATATTTGTTTTGTTTTTGGATAAGTCATTTTTAATGTCGGTATCCGGATATTTCTGTACTTCTTCAGAAATATATTGTGTCAACGCATTATCGTGTAGCAAAGCGCATATAGCTAAATCTTGTAACGCATCACCTTGGATTGCACAATATTTAGCCATACACACACTAATATAAGCCACTCTTTTTCCATGTTTGTTTTTTACATTTACAAGTTCTGCTTCAATGCAGTCTAAGGCATAAGAACAAGCTCCTGCCAGTCCCACAATGTCTATGCTCAGCTGTTCTACTCTCATGTATATAATCCTTTATCGTAAAATTAAGCTTCTGAAAACTGATCTTTACCTACTGAACATAACGGGCATGTAAAATCCTCCGGAAGGTCCTCCCACTTTGTACCAGGCGCAATACCACCTTCCGGATAACCTTTCTCCTCATCATACTCCCATCCACAAACATCACATATATATTTCATTTTTTTCCTCCTGTAAAATATGTTAATAATACGGATTACTCCATTACAATGCAATTTTCACAATTCTGCATCACCATAATATGTACAAATACTTTTAGCATTTCCATAATCCATGCAGATTACAATATGCATATACTTCTTCTACCTGTTCGCCGTCGCAAAGGCAAAAATCCGTTGCCGGTTCCTGCCCCGGATTTAACTGCTTTCTGTAAATTCCCTGATTGGTATTTAATGTGATCCACTCAATGAAATGCTCTTCAAGCATTGGATGTTTTGTCTCTCCGACAACAACATGAACATGATTGCCTTCCACCGTATACACAGGTACATGCTTCTCAACTGCAGCGTCTGTCACTCCAGCTTTTAACTCCTGCATAGCCTCTCCACAGCAGATGACAGATGCGCCCTTGTCCTTTACCTTTTCAATAATGTTTCCACAATGCTTACATACATAATACTTCACTTCCATGCTTTTATCTCCTTCCATGTTAAAAATTTACAACTCAATTGTTTCTACAATTTTCTTCAATGAATCAGCCGATTCCTTAAGCTTTAATGCTTCCTCGCCATTCAAATTTATAGGTATATCTGACTCAACACCATCAGCACCTACAATAGCCGGCATACTTAGGGAAACCCCGTCAATTTCATATACACCATGAATCATGTGTGATACCGGAAGTATTGATTTCTCATCTCTCATGATCACTTCACAGATTCTTTTTACCGACATTGCAATTCCATAATATGTAGCGTGCTTTTTGTTTATAATTTCATAGGCACTATTCTTAACTGCCGCCGCTATTTCCTCTGTGTTTTCTTTGTGCTTATAATGCCCGCGCATTTCACACATTTCACTTAACGGAACACCGGATACATTCGCTGATGACCATGCTACCACTTCACTGTCGCCGTGTTCTCCTATTATAAAAGCATGCACACTCCTGCTGTCGACAGATAAATGTTCCCCCAGCTTGTACCTTAATCTGGCACTATCTAAAACGGTTCCTGAACCAATCACCCTGTTTTCAGGAAGTCCGGATAACTTTATAGCAACCTGTGTCAGAATATCTACCGGGTTTGCAACTACCAGCATGATACCTGCAAAATCTCTTTTGGCGATTTCAGGAATAATCGACTTAAATATTGCTACATTTTTGTTGACAAGATCAAGTCTTGTCTCTCCCGGCTTTTGCCCTGCTCCTGCGGATATGATAACGATGGCGGCATCCGCCACATCATCATAATCTCCCGCATATATTTTCATCGGACTGGCGAATGGAATTCCGTGACTGATATCCATCGCTTCACCCTCCGCCTTGTTTTTATCTGCATCAATAAGGACGATCTCTGTAAATAATCCGCTTTGCATTAACGCAAATACAGATGCAGAACCGACAAAACCACAGCCTATCATGACTGCTTTTTTCGAATTGATCATTTGCTCTTTCGTAATAATCTCCTCCTCTTAGTAATTCTCTTCATGTACTTCAAAATAGCTCTGTGGATGATTACATACCGGACATACTTCAGGCGCCTTAGTTCCTACCACAATATGTCCACAGTTACGGCATTCCCATACCTTAACTTCGCTCTTTTCAAATACCTGTGCAGTTTCAATATTCTTAAGAAGCACACGATATCTCTCCTCGTGATGCTTCTCAATCTCTCCAACTGCTCTGAATTTTGCTGCAAGCTCTGGGAAACCTTCTTCCTCAGCAGTTTTCGCAAAGCCTTCATACATATCTGTCCACTCATAATTTTCGCCTTCTGCAGCGGCTGCCAGGTTTTCCTTTGTATCTCCGATCCCTGCTAACTCTTTGAACCACATTTTTGCATGCTCTTTCTCATTGTCTGCTGTCTTTAAAAATAATGCTGACATCTGCTCGTAGCCTTCCTTCTTTGCTACAGAAGCAAAATAGGTATACTTATTTCTTGCCTGAGATTCTCCTGCAAATGCCTCCTGTAAATTTTTCTCTGTCTGCGTTCCTGCGTATTTGTTTGCTACCATTTCTTTTACCTCCGTTTTCTTTACTATTTTTTCAAAATCTGAAGCCGGGTGCTTACATATAGGACATATAAAATCATCCGGTAATTCTTCACCTACATATTCATATCCACAAATTCTGCAACGCCATATCGTCTGACCATCTTCCGTTTTTCCAACTTCCTCCGGCTTGGGCTTAATATTATTCTGATAATATTCGTATGTGACAGAAGGAATATCACTTAACACTTCCATATCAGTTATCTCACCGATAAACATTGTATGTGAACCCAAATCCTCTGTTTTATTAACTGTTACAGAAATGTATGCATTGGTACCTTCTGTAATATAATAAATACCATTTGTACCCCTGGCACACTTTTCAAATGTTTTAAACTTATTGGTATCCCTTCCTGATTGGAATCCAAAATGCTTAAATAATTCAAACTGCGCATTCTGACTCAGGACTGATACTGTGAATTTTCCAGTTCTTTGAATCATATCATGCGTGTAATTTGCCTTATTGACGCAGATACTTAACTGATTTGGTCCTGAGGCCGCCTGAATCGCTGTATTAATAATGCATCCGTTATCTTTTTCTGCTTCTTTTGCAGTCAATACAAACAGTCCATAACTCAACTTATACATTGCTTTCCTATTCATTCTTTTCCTCCTTCCTGCATTTGGGACAAATGCCTTTAAATGAAATATCATAATCCAAATATTCGATTCCATGTGTGTCATGAATTCTTTCCAGTAAATTCGGTATTTCATCCATATCCACATCTGAAACCTCACCACACTTTACACACCTGACATGGTAATGATTTTTTAATGTGAAATCGAACCGGTTCGGTCCATCCGGAACTTCAACCTTTCTTAAAGCACCTTCTTCTACCAATATATCAAGGTTTCTATACACAGTCCCTTTTCCAATTGTAGGATATGCTTCTTTTATAAATTCATACACTTCATTTGCTGTAACATGCCTTTTCATCTCATACACAGCGTTTCTTACTAAATCTTTTTGAATGGTATTTCTTCTAATAATTATCCGACCTCCTTATCAGGATTTATTCTTAATAAGGATTATATATTACTTTTCAGTCGATGTCAAGAAAAATAGTAATCATTCCTATTAATCAGATAAAAGATGCTCACATAGAGCATCTTTTATCTAAATAATTTTGCCAGATTTCGTTCAAAAACATATTCATTATCTGATGATAGATCCGCCCTAAACGAATAGCCGAGTCTGTCAAATTTCTGAATATCCATAGGATCTTCAATATTGTTTTCTGCCATATATCGAACCATTTCACCTCGAGCCATCTTTGCATAGGTACCTTTTGTTACCAGTTTGTCTCCTGATAACTCACAAAATGTGATCGTAATATAGTGATCCAGTGATGTAAGATGCTTTTCTATACATTTAGAATACTCTTTTGATGCAAGATTAATGATAATCCTACTGTTATCAATCACTGAAGCGTATAATATATCTCCCCAATACTCATACAAATTCCTGGCATCTCCTATTCCAATCTTCGCCTGCATTTCCAAACGATAAGGTGTCACCCCATCCATCGGTTTCAGCACACCATAAAATGCAGACAGTATTCTCAAACGGTCCTGTATATACTCAAACTGTCTGTCTTCAAACACAGATGGCGCCATATACTGAAATGCGATTCCCTCATATGACAATACTGCCGGAGTAAGCATATGGTAAAGATCCATATATTCCAATCTATGAAAATTCTGTTCCGCAATCTTATCATTACATTTCCAGATAGCCTTCAGTTCCTCTTTTGACTTACCCTGTAACCAGCTTAGTATCTCTGTTGTCTTATCAAGGAGCTCCGGCAATCCAACCGGTGCTATACTGTCGGTATCCGTAATCATCTTTTTAGTCGGAGATAATATAATTTTCATCAATCTAATTCCTTTAGCATATTTTTCGGGTCATCTGCTGCCTTGACTTTATCATTGGCTCTGATGATAACTCCATGTTCGTCAATAAGATATGTAGTCCTTACCACACCCATAGAGACTTTTCCATAGTTTTTCTTTTCTTTCCAGACATCATATGCTTCAATAACTTTACGCTCCGGATCTGCTAAAAGTGTAAATGCCAGTCCATATTTCTCCTCGAATCTCTTGTGAGAAGCTACGGAATCCTTGCTAACTCCAAGAATAACTGCACCTTTTTCCATAAATTGAGGATAACGTTCCGAAAAACCACATGCCTGCTTCGTACATCCCGCCGTATTATCCTTTGGATAAAAATATAAAATCACTTTCTTACCTGCATAATCACTTAATTTATGCATTTCGCCATTCTGATCCGGCAATTCAAAATCCGGTGCTTTTGTTCCTGCTTCTAACATATGTTATTCCTCCACTTCTTTATCTTCCGTCTGTTTCCTTGTTCTCTTATTGCCCGAAATCATTTTGTGCCCTGTAAAAACTGCCATAATCATACATATCAAGGAACCGAACGCAAAATATTTATGTCCTGTGTTTAACCCTTTGTATCCCGTATAAAAAGTTCCAGCCATTGTGATCACTGCACCTATTGACCAATATTTATGTGCTTTCATGATCCATTCACCTCCTGTACATGGCTATTTCCATTCAGTTTGAAACTTCTTGATCTTCAGAACAAGTAAGTTGTTCTTCCAAAAACACACAGGCATCCTTTACACAGTCTATGCATGACCTTTTTACGATTCCATCATCCATCCCTTTTAACTGCCTGCATATGACTGTTCCATTTTGCTCTTTAAATGCATTCATCATTTTTCTGGAGCTTTGCATAGTATTTGGGGAATTCTTATTAATCAAGCCTAACATACTTACGGCTCCTATCAATGCTCCGCAGGTTCCTTCCATACTTCCTCCAACTCCAACCGCAAATCCCTGTGTCAAATTCTTTGCTGTTTCTTCGTCTACTCCAGCCATATCACAATAAGTACATGCAACAGCCTGTGCGCAGTTATAACCACTCTTTTTTCTTTCTTCAGCTTCTTTTACTCTTGTATTCATTCGTCTCTCCTTATTATTCATATGGATACTTAAAACTTTTCTATCAGGTTATCAAGACAATCTGTTTCGTAATCCTCAATTCTACCTTCATCACATGCCTTTGCTAGAGACGGATCAATCGGGATCTTTGCTGTCATTTCGATATGGTATTCTTCAGCCAATGTGTCGATATCATTTTTTCCGAAAAGATAATGCTTATCATGACAGGTTGGACATTCATAATATGCCATGTTTTGTACAATTCCTATTACCGGTATATGCATCATTCCAGCCATTTTCACAGCTTTTCCTACGATCATTTCTACCAGATCCTGTGGAGAAGTTACCACAATAATCCCATCTACCGGCAATGATTGAAATACAGCCAGTGGTACATCACCTGTTCCGGGTGGCATATCTACAAACATATAATCTACATTGCCCCAGTATACATCTTTCCAGAACTGTTTTACCGTCCCTGCAATCAAAGGACCTCTCCAGATTACCGGATCAGTTTCATGATCCAGTAAAAGATTCACTGACATTATTTTGATGCCGTGTCCAGACTCAACTGGAAAGATTCCATTTTTATTGGTCTTATCTTTTTGGGACAATCCAAACATTTTAGGAATGGACGGTCCTGTAATATCCGCATCCAGAACAGCCACCGAATGCCCTTTTTCCCTTATAGATGCAGCAAGCAAGAAAGTCACCAGGGACTTTCCAACGCCTCCTTTTCCGCTGACAACACCAATGACTTTATTTATCTGTGAACCTGTACCGGATTCTTCTATCAGTTTCTTCGGTTCCCTTCGTTCAGAACACTCACTTCCACACTCTTTACAATTATTGGAACACTCCTTTGATCCACTCATCAGCAGTCACTTCCATTACCGGCACAGCCATGCTTATCCTCACCACAATGATGCGCTCCACATGTATGCTCATGATCATGATGTGTGCAATGTACATCCGGATTATACACCAGATTTCCACTGATATAATTTCTTACAGCTTCATCTGTATTTCCACTCACACCTCCAAGCAGCTGAATTCCCGCTTCTGCAAGTGCACTCTGGGCTCCACCGCCAATACCACCACATATAAGTACATTAACACATGCTTCGGTCAGAAATGAAGACAATGCACCGTGTCCCTGCCCATTGGTATCTACAATCTGTGTCTGTTTAGTATAAATTGTTATTATGGATTGTTATTCCTATATTCTTACTCATCCCCTAACGTCTTAAACACAGTATTCTCCACACTCTGATACGAAATCAGCATCTTCATTTATCAGTTAACTTTCCTTAACCATATCTAATAAAAGCGCTCAGGCGCTACTAAAAACTCTGCCGTCTCGGCAATAGTAATAAGGCCTTTTTCCAATGCATATTTGTAGTATCTATCTTCTGCTACTTTAATTACTAGCGAATCGTATCTTCGCCTTTTAATTGTTTTTTATTTGCATACATGGCTGCATCTGCAATAGAACATATATGTTCAAAATCCTCGTCTGCATCCGGCGTGGCAAAACCAATGGCGCAACAATAAAGAGTCTTAGAAAGCTCCCTCCGCATATGATCGATCAGAGCAGGGACATCATCTTTTGAAACCCGTGAACATAAGATCATAAACTCATCACCACCGGTTCGATACAGGTGGCATCCCCTCGGCAGTATATTTTGAATGCACGCTACAATCGTACACAAAGCCGTATCCCCGGCCGCATGGCCATTCTCGTCATTGATTCTCTTCAGATCATTTAAATCAATGGAAATTACCGCTGTCAGACATTTGCTCTCCATCAAATGATCCGCATCCAGATAAAAATACCGACGGTTGAGCGCACGCGTAAGTGGATCCCGCTTGAACTGCTGTGTCGTCAAATACATATAATAAAATGCAATACTCACAGCTCCCGTGGTATTGATGAGTCCGTCATAATGGAAAAACGCCTCCAGAATGACAGCTATCGTGTTCGTCACCGCAATGAAAATTGCGGTCAGCGATTCGTATGTATGCTCCATCTTATATAACTTATTAGTCAGGATAACCAATAGAATTAAATAAAAACCGGAGGCAGCAAATGCCGAATATCCAAGTGGCCCCCGCACAAATTCATTCTTATCCGAGTAGGAAAAACAAACACCTGAAAATAACGCAGTGAGAGCGATCAACGTATTCAGAATTCCCGGAAGCGCAATAAATTTCTTAAACTTTTGCGGCACTCTGTTACCACAGGAAAGAATGATCACAAAGCATATATTGATTGGTCTAAGCGCATACCCAATAATAGATACTGCCACACGCAGCATTGTCGGATACGGAAGTGTCGCACACCAGTATTCTATACTGTCAACGATAACCAGACACAGTACTGAGCTTATCGCAATGGAAAACAACCGAATTACCTTTCTCTGAAATACAGGATTTACATTGACGAAAATCAACATAAAAAAAGATATTAAGATCGTCGCAAAATTCAACTGTAAAAAATAATGAAACATAAACTCCTCCCCCTTTTCTATCTGTAAATATACAAATTATACATTATTATAACACAGAAAAGGGAAAATGTCTTTACAGGCACAAAAGAAGACAGGCAGTCTCGTTATAAGACCACTTGCCTGTTGATTATTCTTATACTGTTTTCTGTATTTCGTCAACCAAAACAAAGCGGAAACGATGTTAATTCCATCATGCGGGATATGATGTCTGTTTTATTGGAAGGGGCTCTTGACGAAGAGCTTAATGAGGAGCTTGGGTATTCCAAATATGATTACCGCAACAAAGAGACCGATAACAGCCGGAATGGACATTCCAGGAAAACAATGCGTACCAGTTATGGGGATATGGACATTGCAATACCCAGGGACCGCAAAGGGGAGTATGAACC
>ERZ780208.1800-NODE-1800-length-16339-cov-5.956399_pt1 | contig 16339 bp, 12 predicted proteins | sample MGYA00511167_ERZ780208 | MGnify/ENA primary metagenome ERZ780208 (study PRJEB29588, sample SAMEA2159202) | human gut metagenome | biome: human gut; feature: human-associated habitat; material: faeces | place: Denmark | collected 2008/2010 ... | reverse complement strand
CGCCGTTCTTTTTCCATGGTAATTTCAAGAAAAAGGAACGGCGGCAGCGAATTCTTTATTCCTCACTCTGCATTCTTCATTTCCTTTCGGATGCTTTCCGCTATTTCCTTAAACTCTTCGTCGCTCAGCTTCAGCTTCGGATTTGAGAAGAGCATATCCTTTTCCGAGTTCATCGGAACGAGGTGGATGTGAGCGTGGGGAACCTCCAAGCCGAGCACAGCCATGCCGACCTTAATGCAGGGGAAAGCCCGTTTGATGGCAGCGGCAACCTTCTTGGCGAACACAGTCATTTCGGCCAGCTCCTCGTCGGTCAGGTCGAAGATATAGTCGACCTCTCTCCGCGGAATGACCAGCGTGTGGCCTTTGACCAGCGGATTGATGTCGAGGAAAGCATAGAACTTCTCGTTCTCCGCACATTTATAGCTCGGAATATCTCCGGCGGCAATCTTTGCAAATATACCCATGGTGTTTTTAGTTTTGAATTACGAGTTTTGAATTGTGATTTGTCGGTCTGCGGCCGATGACGGGCTGTTCAATTAAGAATTACCGTCGGGCTTCCGTGACTTCGATTCCATATTCCGGAAGAACGTTCAGACTTCCTTATATATATTATATAATGTGTCCGGAAGCGCGGCTGGCGGTTTCTGATGCACATTCAGACACGTCATCGTTTCGTCGTATCAATGCCATAGCCTCCTCATCTCCGTGCCGTCAGCCGTTTTCGGCCGTCCCGCCGTCCTGCCAATCCGTCAGGAGATGGAGATGTTGTCGATGCGCAGCTTTATCTTTCCGCGCGGGATGGTTATCTCAACCTCGTCTCCGACCTTCTTTCCCAGCAGTCCCTGAGCAATCGGGGTCTTGATGGAAATCTTTCCGGCGCGCAGGTCTGCCTCGTTCTCGCTGACGATGGTATAGGCCATTTTGGCCTTTGTCGTCAGATTGGTCATGTCCACCTTGCACAGAATCTGCACCGAGTCAGTGCTCAACCGTGAGGTATCAATGATCTTTGCATCCTGAATTGCCAACTTCATCTGATTGATTTTATCTTCGAGATGCGCCTGTGCCTCCTTGGCGGCGTCATATTCAGAATTCTCACTCAGGTCACCCTTATCACGAGCCTCAGCAATAGCGGCTGATGCCTTCGGGCGCTCGACGCTTTCGAGGCGTCTCAACTCGGCCACCAACTTGTCGTAGCCTTCTTGTGACATGTAAGCCATAAACTTTCTTCTTTAGTTTGTTTAAATATACGTTTTTCTTCAAGGTATCAAAAAAAGAAAGAATTCCGACACCTGTCTCATGTCGGAATCCTCATCCTTTATATGTTCCTGATTTCTTGGGCAAAGATAGACATTATTTCCGAATGTGCCAAATCCGCAAGCGTTAATTTTTCCTTTTTCGGTGATTTAGACCATCTTCCGATGGATTTACGACACTGAAACGTAACGGTTTGAACACGATTCGCGTTGATTTACATCAAGAAAGTGTCACGACTACACTATTATCGTTAAGTCTTTATTGCACTATTAAATAATTATTGTATCTTTGCAACGTGTTTTTCATAGTATTAGATTTAAGGTTAACAAAGGTTGGGACTCAGCGGAGTCCCTTTTTTTTGTGCCCTTAATCCATGCCGGCCGCGTCACGGCGCCGGTTTCAGGAGAAACAGACTTCGGTCACCTTCCAGCCCTGTCTGTCTTTAAAACAAAAGCGGTTTCTGCCCACAGCTCTTTCATTTTACATACAGTTTTAATGTTACACGGCTCACGTAACAGTGTTACACGGGCCGCGTAACATCGTTACAAGAGCCGTGTAACACCGTTACGTGGGCCGTGTAACAGAATCATCAGTTATTCAGTACACTACAATCGACTGTATGTCGTCTTCTATCGGCTAAGCGAAACAGCCTTGACCTCTGTCCTGCGGCAAGCCCACGAAAGCCCGTCTCACCTTATTTTATCATACCCATAGACGGCCGTCGGGCCCAGTTCCTCCTCTATTCTCATCAGCCTGTTATATTTCGCGGTACGGTCCGTGCGGCTCAGCGAGCCCGTCTTGATCTGTCCTGCGCCTGTCGCCACGGCGATGTCGGCGATGGTCGTGTCCTCCGTTTCGCCCGAGCGGTGACTCGTGACCGTCGTATAGCCGTGACGGTGGGCCATTTCAATGGCGTCAAGCGTCTCGCTCAGCGTACCGATCTGATTCACTTTGATCAGTATTGAGTTGGCGGCGCCCATCGCGATGCCCTTTCTCAGGAAGTCGACATTGGTCACGAACAGGTCGTCACCCACCAGCTGACAGCGACTGCCGATGGCCCGGGTCAGCGCCACCCAGCTCTCCCAGTCGTTCTCTCCGAGCGGATCCTCAATGGAGTCGATGGGGAAACGCTCCGTCAGTTCCGTCAGATAGGCTATATGCCGCTCCGCCGTCATCCGATGGCCCTTAGGGTCTTTCTTCCGTCCGTCCTTCAGGTGACTATAATCGTAGACCCAAAGTCCGTCGTCGTTGACGGCAAACTCGCTCGCCGCGCAGTCGATGGCAATCGTCACATCCCGTCCCGGAGCATATCCGGCAGCGGTGATGGCCGTGCAGATGCTCTCCAAAGCGTCCTCCACGCCGCTGAGAGCAGGGGCAAATCCGCCCTCGTCACCCACAGCGACCGACAGTCCGCGGCGTCTCAGCTGCTTCTCCAGAGCATGGAACACCTCGGCTCCCATGCGCACCGCCTCACGCACCGAAGCAGCACCGACCGGCCGTATCATAAACTCCTGAAAGGCTATCGGCGAGTCCGAGTGAGCTCCGCCGTTGATGATATTCATCATCGGCACTGGCATAACCCCGACACCCGGGCCTCCGAGATAGCGATAGAGCGGCTGTCCGAGCTCCGCGGCCGCAGCATGGGCCACGGCCAGCGAGACGCTGAGTATGGCGTTGGCGCCCAGCCGGCTCTTCCCCGGCGTACCGTCAAGGCGCAACATGACTGCGTCGACGGCCCGCTGGTCTGTCGCCATCATGCCCACGACGGCCGGACAGATGACCGTGTTCACATTGTCCACAGCGCGGAGCACACCCTTTCCGCCATACCGCGAGGCGTCGCCGTCACGCAGTTCGAGTGCCTCATGTTCCCCCGTGGACGCTCCGGACGGCACCGATGCGCGCCCCTTTACTCCCGACTCCAGTGTCACTTCCGCCTCGACCGTGGGATTGCCCCGCGAGTCGAGAATCTCTCTTGCCTTTACGTTTTCGATTTTCATGTTATCTCTGATGTTTGTTTGTTGATAATAATGTTGTCACGATGCCGAGACAACGGCGGTGCATGCCCGCTGCGCCTCATCACCGGGACAAAGATATGAATATTATCCGTCACTTCCACTCCCGCCGGCCGATATTTAGCATGGTTTACGGGGTTTTAAGGATAACTTAAAAAATAAAGATAAAAGGAGATAAAAGAAGATAACGGATATGTCAGAAGCACACCTGACAAAACGCGAAGACGCCAAAGCGCAAAGGATGTTTTTCAAAACACAGAGACACGGAGAGACAGAGGACTTTATCATATTCTTGGTTGGCGTATTTTAAACGCAAAGGTCGCGAAGACGCAGAGTCTTAAATAATAGACTTTGCGTCTTCGCGACCTTTGCGTTTAATGTATCAAGACTTACTTGTAAAGTTCACTCTTCACCTGATGAAGTTCGTCTTCACCTTCGGCTCAACTACCGGCAGCTCCACGCCGGCCTTCCTTCCGGCTTCAATCGACTTGAGCAGCCACGCCATGTTGCGTCCCAGCTGACGCATGGTCTGCATGCCCTCAGCGTCCTGACGCACCTCGTCGGGCGTGTTGCCGTGCACCTCATTCCAGTAGTTGGACGAGACTACGGGCATCCCCGCGATGGTGAAATAGCGGTTGAGGTCCTCAAAACCTCCCTGTGCCCCACCCCTGCGGCAGCTGACAATGGCCGCAGCGGGCTTATTCGTGTAGAGTCCCATCTTCGAACAGAAGGCGCGGTCCATGAACGGCTTGATTGTGCCCGATGTTCCGGCAAAATGAATCGGCGTGCCGAATACAAATCCGTCGCACTCCGCAACCTTGTCGAGAAACTCATTGACCGTGTCGTCGCTGTTCCAGCAGCGTTTCGTCACGCCGCATTTTCCACAGCCCGTACATCCCATCACCGGTTTCACGCCGCACCAAAACATTTCCGTTTCCACACCTGCCTCGCGAAGACAGCCGGCCACCTCTTCAAGGGCCGTATGCGTGCAGCCGTTCTTGTGAGGGCTGCCATTGACCAATAATACTTTCATGCTGTTTTCCTCTGTTTATGATTGATTTATTCCGTATGTTGAGGATGCAAAGTTAAGCAAAATCTGCCGTACGGCAAAATCCTACACTGCGGACTGACAGAAAAGGAACATGTAACATCAAACGAATATCACCTACACTAAAACATTCACATTATATTTTCAAACTATAGTTGTCCCCCAATATCTCTGAATTTTTCAACAAAGGCGGAAATCTTTTGAAATACATTTTGTTTCTTTGTTCTATATAATGGATTCAATGGACTCATTTTCGGTAAAACCGAATAGAGGTCTGTACCATTCTCACTGGCAAACTTCCGTTTTAGAGAGGTTTGAATATATCGTTTTGCAGCCTCAACGTTCAGATTTTCTTCTTCTATTAAAACAGAGGCCTCTTCTTTTTGTTTTTCTTGAGCATAGGTAAAGAATGCAGCTATAATATCTGCTTTGCTTTTGATCGGATCTAAATCTGTTTTGTTTATAAAATCAACAATAAGCCCCTCTTTTGCCCTATTCCCAATACTTGTTCTGATTACACGGCGTATTTCTTCAACCAACACTGATTTATCTTTCGTTCTCTTGTTGTGCTCAAATATCAGTTCAAGAATATAGTCGAGATTAATCTCTTGAGATTTTAACAAATCAACTTCAAAAACGACATCATCCCAATCTATCTTTGATTCTTCAGGAGCCTTACCCTCTCTTTCTCGTCTAAACCAATCCCGGATATCATTATACACAGAACGATAATCCTGTACTTTACGTTCTGTAAGAACATCTATCTCTTGCATAGCGGCAAATTCTTCGTCTGTCAAGAAGTTGGCCGTTTTGAATGTTTCAAGAGCAATACTGTCCCTTTTGTCTATCTTTTGCAAAGCTTGGAGTTGCGTGAACTCATCGTAGTTCTGCAGGATATTTTCTATCTTCATGTATTCTCCGAACAGTTTCACAAAAGACTTCTTGTCCGTTTCAGTCTCTATTTCATCAGGTACAGGAAATCTTTCCGTCAATTCTCTTACGACTTCCACATATCCTTTCCGTGCTTTTCCTGTAACGATGTCCGTAAATCCTTCAAGATATTCCTTATAACTCTTTTCGAGCACAACATTCTTCGTATTCTTATCACCAAATGTAGTTATGGCATCTATAGTAGCCTGTTCCAAGTCACGGAATGTTACGATGTTCCCGAAAGTCTTTGTTGCATCATATATCCGATTTGTACGCGAGAAGGCCTGCATCAAACCATGATAACACAAATTCTTATCTACAAACAACGTGTTTAACGTCGGTGCATCGAATCCTGTCAGAAACATACCCACAACTATTATCAGATCAATATCTTGGCTTTTCACTCTTTTCGCCAAATCACGATAATAATTCTGAAAACCTTTACTGTCCACCCCAAAGTTCATCCTGAACATAGCATTATAGTCATCTATCGCTTTTGCAAGAAATTCCTTTGCGCTGCAATCCATTGTAGACGGTTCAAATCCCTCTTCCGGTATTTCGCCCTTTGCATCTTGCTCCTCATTAGGGGCAAAAGAGAAAATCGTAGCTATCTTCAATGGCTTATCGCAATCCTTTTGCTGACGATTCAATTCCTGATAATAAAGCTTGGCTGCCTCAACACTGCTCACTGCAAACATCGCGTTAAACCCCTTCCTGCTTCCTTGATTTCTATGGGTCTTTATTCTGAAATTATCCAGGATATACCGGGATATTTCCTTTATACGGTCCGGATGAAGCAACAGCTTCTTGTTTTCTGCTGAGCTCAGTTTAATTTCATCTTGTTCTGTTTCCAAAGCCTTGAACTGCGGCCGCACATCGTTATAGTCGACCTTGAATTTCAGAACCTTCTCATCACGTATGGCATCTGTTATGACGTACGAATGTAATTCGCATCCGAATACGCTGGCTGTTGTTTCTGCCCCCAAAGCGTTTTCCGGAAATATCGGAGTTCCTGTAAATCCGAACTGATAGTATTTTCTGAATTTCTTTCTCAAGTTTTTCTGTGCTTCGCCGAACTGTGACCTATGCGCCTCATCAAATATAAAGACGACCTGTTTGTTATATACAGGCAAGTCACCCTCACTCTTCATCAGATTATTCAACTTCTGAATAGTCGTAACAATAATCTTATTGTCATCTTTCCCGATATTCTTCTTCAAACCGTTTGTACTTTCAGAGCCATTGACGCTATCCGGTGAGAAACGCTGATATTCCTTCATTGTCTGATAGTCCAAATCCTTACGGTCCACCACAAAGAACACCTTGTCAATGAAATCAAGCTGTGTAGCAAGCTGCGCCGCCTTGAAACTTGTCAACGTCTTGCCGGAACCTGTAGTATGCCATATATAGCCGCCGCCGTCAGTGGTACTCCATTTCTTTGCGTGATAAGAGCTTCTGATTTTCCACAGAAGGCGTTCTGTCGCTGCAATCTGATACGGGCGCATGATGAGCAATGTATCACTGATATCGAAAACAGAATATCTGAAAAAAATCTGCAACAATGTGTTCTTTTGAAAAAACGTTGCCGTAAAATCTTTCAGGTCTTTTATCAGTGTATTGTCCGATTTCGCCCAGTTCATCGTAAAGTCAAAACTGTTTTTGTTTCGTTTTACGGTATTAGCAAAATAACGTGTATCTGTACCATTTGAAATGACAAAAACCTGCAAATACTTATACAAAGAGCTTTCACTGTTGAAACTCTCTTTGCTATAACGGTGAACTTGGTTGAAAGCCTCACGGATTGCGACTCCGCGCTTTTTCAATTCCACCTGCACCATAGGCAGTCCATTCACCAATATCGTCACATCATATCGGTTGGAATACGTTCCGGTCTGTTCGAATTGATTTATCACCTGTACCTTATTGCGGGCAATATTGATCTTATCAAACAAATAGATATTTTTGATGTGCCCGTCGTCAAATACGAAATCATAGATATAGTTGTCATGAACTTTTCGTGTCTTTTCGACAATCCCATCACCAGCTCTATCCAAATATTCCTCCATGAAACGCTCCCATTCCGCATCAGTGAAGACAGTCTGGTTCAGTGTCTCCAACTGTTTTCTCACGTTAATGAGCAACGCTTCCGGCGTAACGATATCTTTGACATAGTCATAGCCTTGATTTTTCAAATCTTCAATGAACTCACGTTCCAAGGCGGCTTCAGTCTGATAACCGGTGGATGATTCGCCGACCATTGAGCTCTGAGTATAGTGGTCAAGGACTATAAAGTTCTGCAATTCTGCTATGGTGCTGTATTGTGTCATTATTGTTCCTCCTGCTTATATCTACTATTGTCTATAAGATTTTTCAATAAGTATCTTACTATCTGCTTTTCCGAATCCGTCGGTTCTGCTATCATTTCATTGGAAAATGTCGAATGACTTGTAAACTGAATTATTCTGTTATAATATGTTTGTTTATCATCCGGCAACAAATCCGTCCATTTTGTATATCCCAAGAAATTTGCAGTCTTTTCATAGAGATTGCGCAAAAGCATAAAATGATATTTTTGGATGGAATTCGTCTTTATCGCCTCTTTTATTGTTTGTATCAGGAAAAGATGATAAGAGAAACTTTTATTTGAATCTCCAAACTTCGGTATAAGTTCAAATGTCCCATCATCATTCTTGCGCAACATATAAGCACATGGAGCGTTTTTATTGTTTTTCTTCTTCAATCCAAGTTCATTGTAAAGCACATTATAGAACAGCGGATTATGCGTCGTAATAATAAAATTTAAACTCTCTGGAGCATCATCTATCGTTTCTGCAATATTCACCGCCAATTCTATAAGATGATTTTCATCCAATGAACTGACAGGGTCATCGATGAAGATGTATTCCAAATCATCAAACTGATTCGTAGAACGATCTGCTGGCTCTAAGACACTCAGAACATCAACAATCTCTTTCATCAGACTAAAAAAGACGCACCATACGAGGCAGCTTTCCTCTCCTCTTGATATCTTTATATTGTCAATCCGGTCTGCATTTCCTCTTTCTATGGAAAACGTGATTTCCCGATAATCCTCACTAAACCGAGGTGTCAGTTTCTCATTTGTGTAATGCTGGAAATACGTTATTATATTATTGGTCTGTCCTTCTTCTTTAAGCACCCAATCGGTAAAGCCGTTTGGACGGATTGTCAGCCTCCTGTTAGTATCACCATCCAAGTCATTGTCCCAATTAAACAAATCCTCCGTAAAAGCATTATAATACAAGACCTTCACACCCGCACTTTCATTCTGCTGTTCTTCCTCATCATACTTGGGATCCACCAATTCCTTAAATTCACGAGACAGCCGTGTCTTTCCAATGCCATTAAAAGCATAGATGAGCTGGACTTTCTTTGAGCTGTCCGTCAACATCTGGGCTATCTCCTTCAATTCTTTTCCCATAATTATGCTGTTATTCTTTTCTTAGGAAATGATAATAGTTCATTTCTGTAATATTCATACTGTTTTCTACGCAATTCTATTTCTTTAGGCAGACCGTCGCTGATAGAGGCAGTAAGTGTATCGAACTTATCAAGAATAGAAACGATACGGCGCTGCTGTTCTATTGAAGGGACTGGTATCTTTATCTTAGATAAATCATTAACATTCACACGCCTAACTTTTGTTCCTGTAATAAATCCTCTCTTTTGTTTTTGAAATAGTTCTGTTTTAAAATAATAAGCAACGTATTTGGGCTCTAAATTATGAGTGTAAAAACAAGCATCGCTACTAACGACAATTTCTTCGTCTCCTAACCATGCAACAGCCTTACATACGTCCTCATCATTTTCACTTGTTGTTGCAATAATCAAATCCCCTTTATTCGCTTTACGTGCCTTCCTTGCAAACTCTGGCGATACAAAAGTTTTAGTTTTATATGTATATGTACCATAATAGGTATAAATTTGACCATAATGTATACAACCGACTCCTGTTTGTGTGAAATCTTTTTTCTGTAATCCGCAACCTCTCATAAATACTCCAATATCTCCTAATGCCATAATTTTTACAGAACTTAACGTTTTACCCCCCCGTTTAAGTTATTGAAAGACAGCAACTTATTGCGATAATATTCAAACTGACGCTTGCGGCAGTCCAACTCAGCTTTCAGTTCCGCCTCCAGCGCAGTGAACTTATCAAGAATACGAACCACCTCATTTTGGACTTCAATTGGAGGAACAGGTATCTCTACATTTCCGATTTTAGTCGTATTGATTGTAGGAACGCCACCCCCACTTTGTAATTCTTTAATTTTATCTTCTTTATTTTTAAGAATCTGCTCTATTTTATCTGGAATAAGTCTAAGCTCAGAAAGATATTTTTTATATTCTGTTTCGGAAATTGTTCCAAGAATATCTCCAAAATAGATTGTAAGGAGATAGACAACTGCAAGCTGTGTGCTATAAGCCTTTGTTGTAGCAACAGCAATTTCTGGACCTGCCCATGTATAAACAACATCATCAGATTCGTTTGCAATAGCGCTTCCAACAACATTTACAATAGAAAGAATATAAGCGCCATGACTCTTTGCCTCTCTGAGTGCTGCGAGAGTGTCAGCTGTTTCACCAGACTGACTTATTACTATCACAAGGGTTTTATCATCGACAATCGGATTTCTATAACGGAATTCCGAAGCAACATCAACCTCAACAGGAATTCTCAATGTCTGTTCAAATACATATTTTGCGACAACGCCTACATGATATGCAGAACCACAAGCAACTATACAAATCTTTTTAAAGCTTTTAAACTGTTCAGGTGTAAGGTTTATTTCATCAAAGACAATTCTATTATCTTTGATTCTTGGATTTATAGTATCACGAAAAGCCTTCGGCTGTTCCATAATTTCTTTAAACATAAATGTTTCATAACCGCCCTTTTCAGCAGCAGAAATGTCCCAGTTTATATGCTGAACTTCTTTTTTAACTTCGTCTTTATCAGTGTTGATAATCTTGACATCTGAACTTGTAATAATAGCAATTTCATCTGCATCAAGACGATAAATATCTCTTGTCTTTTCAAGAATTGCGGGAATATCACTTGCAATGTAGTTTTCATTCTTGCCAAGTCCGATAATGAGTGGACTTTCTTTTCTTACTGCAATAATCTGATCGGGATTATCAAGACAAATTATGCCAAGGGCATATGAACCATTAACCTTAGAAAGAACCTTGATAACAGTATCAATAATATCTCCAGTATAATAATAATCCAAAAGCTGTGCTATAACCTCTGTATCCGTTTCAGAGTAAAATTTTACTCCTCTGCGAATAAGATGGTCTTTAAGCTTAATATAATTTTCTATTATTCCGTTGTGAACAACAGCAAATTTACCTGAATCGCTCAGATGAGGGTGTGAATTTGCATCTGATGGTTCGCCGTGAGTAGCCCATCTTGTATGGCCTATACCAACTGTACCTTTAACAGCTTTGCCACCATCAATCATATCACTAAGAATTTTTAGCTTGCCCTTTGCCTTAAAAACATTGAGTTTTTCTCCGTCATAAACACAGACACCTGCTGAATCGTAACCACGATATTCAAGCTTTTCAAGTCCACTTAAAAGGTTAGGAGCCGCTTGTTCATAGCCTATGTATCCAACTATACCACACAAAATAATCCCTCCGGTCTTATCTTAGAATGATGTCCTCACGCTTAGGTCCATTAGAAATCATCTTGAAAGGAACACCGACTGCCTTCTCAGCAAATTCGATATACTTTCTGCAATTTTCAGGAAGCTTATCATATTCCTTAATTCCACGAATATCGCACTTCCAGCCAGGAAGAACCTCAATAATAGGCTTGCATCTCTTAAGCTTTGTTGTTGATGGGAAGTAATCAATTCTTTCGCCGTCAAGCTCATAAGCAACAACAACAGGAATCTCATCAAGATAACCAAGAGCGTCAATAACTGTGAAAGCAACCTGTGTTGCACCCTGAACCTTACAACCATAACGAGTTGCAACGAGGTCAAGCCAGCCAACTCTTCTTGGACGACCTGTTGTTGCACCATATTCTCCCTTATCTCCGCCACGCTTACGAAGTTCCTCTGCTTCTTCTTCATCATGAATTTCGCTTACAAATTCGCCTGCACCAACAGAGCTTGAGTATGCCTTAACAACCGTAACAATTTCTTTAATCTCGTATGGAGGAATACCGCCTGCACCAACAGCACCATAGCCGGCGATTGTATTTGAGGAAGTAACCATTGGATAGATACCAAAATCAGTATCCTTAAGTGTGCCAAGCTGTCCCTCAAGAAGAATGTTCTTTCCAGCCTTAACAGCGTCATTAACGATGTCAAATGTTGAAGCAACATAAGGCTCAAGCATTTCTTTATATTCCATAAGCTTATTGAAAATTTCGTCAACACTAAGCTCTTCTTTGTGATAGAGGTTCTTAATAGTTAAATTCTTAACCTCAAGAATTCTTTCAAGCTTCTTTCTTAATGAGTCAGTATCATCATAGAGCTCATTTACCTGAAAACCAATTTTAGCAAATTTATCAGAATAGAAAGGAGCAATACCAGACTTAGTAGAGCCAAAGCTTTCTTTTGAAAGTCTTTCCTCCTCATAGCAATCGAAAAGAATATGATAAGGCATTACGATTTGAGCTCTGTCAGATACCAGTATATGCACATTCTTTACACCTTGTTCCTCAAGGCTCTTAAGTTCGTTGATAAAATTATCAACATTAAGTGCAACACCGTTTCCGATAATATTTGTGATATTATCATAGAAAACACCACTTGGAAGCTGATGAAGAGCGAAACGGCCATAGTTATTTATGATAGTGTGTCCTGCGTTGCTTCCTCCCTGAAAACGGATAACCATATCCGAGTTTGCTGCAAGCACATCAGTTATCTTGCCCTTGCCTTCATCTCCCCAGTTTGCACCAACAATAGCTTTTACCATAATTAAAATCCAACCTTTCATTTTTTGTCGTTAAGGAGCGGAGTGCCTCCGCTGTCAATTTGTGTAATTGATTTTGCTTTGCAAAACCTATTAGCAAATTGTAGGGGCGAACTGTACTCGCCCGTTTAATATTTCATCATTCGCATCTTAGCCATATGCCGACACCCATATGCTTATAAAAACAGTTTTAGAGATATGCACAAAATAGTACATATCTCTTGCACTGTAAGTATTTTTTTATACGTTAATTTCAACCTCTTCAACAGCAATATTCTCATATTCTGCTAAAACAGGTGCTACAACATCATTGAGAAAATCTTCTGTTTGTTGAGGTGCTCTGCCAACATAGTTTTCTGGCTTGAGATGCTCCTCAAGCTCCTCTAAGGTTACACCAAAGATAGGGTCTTTTGCAATCTTCTCAAAGAGATGATTTTCCTTACCCTCTGCCTTAATTTCGTAGCCAGTTTCAACAGAAAGTTCACGAATACGCTCATGAAGCTCCTGACGGTCACCGCCACGCTTTACTGCGTCCATCATAATATTCTCAGTTGCCATAAATGGTAACTCAGAACGCAGACGCTTTTCTATAACCTTATCATAAACTACAAGTCCGTCACTCACATTAAGATACAAGTTAAGAACTGCATCAATAGCAAGGAAGCCCTCAGGTATGCTCAATCTCTTATTAGCTGAGTCATCGAGAGTTCTCTCGAACCACTGTGTAGCTGCTGTAATATATGGATTAAGTACATCAACCATAACATATCTTGAAAGTGACGCTATACGCTCTGAACGCATAGGATTTCTCTTATATGCCATAGCTGAAGAACCTATCTGATTTTTCTCGAATGGCTCTTCAATCTCTTTAAGATGCTGAAGAAGTCTTATATCATTAGAGAATTTTGTAGCACTCTGTGCAATTCCTGCAAGAACATTCAAGATTTGGCTATCAAGCTTTCTGGAATATGTCTGTCCTGAAACAGCAAAGCAAGAATCATAGCCAAGCTTTGCAGCAATTCTTCTGTCAAGCTCACGACACTTTTCGTGGTCGCCCTCAAAAAGCTCAAGGAAGCTTGCCTGTGTACCTGTTGTACCCTTGCAGCCAAGAAGCTTTGCCTTAGAAAGCTGGTACCTTACATCTTCGAGGTCCATAAGAAGGTCCTGAATCCAAAGTGTAGCACGCTTACCTACTGTTGTAGGCTGTGCCGGCTGAAAATGTGTGAATGCAAGTGTAGGAAGGTCCTTATATTTTCTTGCAAAGTCAGAAAGTGTGCGGATAACTCCGACAAGCTTTTTCTCAACTATACGCAAAGCCTCTGTCATAATGATAACATCTGTATTGTCACCAACATAGCAAGAGGTTGCTCCGAGATGAATAATTCCCTTTGCATTCGGGCATTGTACACCATATGCATAAACATGTGACATAACATCGTGACGAACTAACTTTTCTCTTTCTTCTGCAACATCATAGTTTATGTCATCAGCGTGTGCTTTAAGCTCGTCAATCTGCTCCTGTGTAATAGGAAGTCCAAGCTCCATTTCAGATTCTGCGAGAGCAATCCAAAGCTTTCTCCATGTTCTAAATTTCTTATCAGGAGAAAAAAGATATTTCATTTCCTTATCGGCATATCTTGACGAAAGAGGAGATTCATAGGTATCTTTAGCCATAATCTTAAATTCCTTTCATCTTAAAAATACTGAAATCGGCAAATTATTGCTTATCCTTGACAAGCTTCTTGTCAAAGTCAACTCCGCCTCTTTCCTTACCTTCAAGTAATTTTTGAGGTATTTCTGTTGGGTATTTTCCAGTAAAGCAAGCAGTACAAATACCATTTGCTTTATTCAAAAGCATCTGTGAAAGCTTATCCGCTGGCAAATAGCCAAGAGAGTCTGCTCCACTGATTTTGCAAATCTCATCAACAGTATGTTTGCAGGCGATAAGCTCACCCTTAGACGGAATATCTGTTCCGTAATAGCAAGGCCAAGTAAATGGCGGTGAACTTATGCGGAGGTGAACCTCCTTAGCACCTGCTTTTCTAAGCATAGTTACTATTCTATCGCAGGTTGTGCCACGAACGATAGAATCATCTATCATAACAACTCTCTTACCCTTAACACTTGTAAGAAGTGGATTAAGTTTAAGACGAACGCTCTTTGCACGCTCCTGCTGTGTCGGCTTAATAAATGTTCTGCCGATATAGTTATTCTTAACGATTCCCTTTTCATAAGGGATTCCCGATTCTTCACTATAACCAATAGCAGCATCTATTCCCGATTCAGGAACACCAATAACCAAATCAGCGTCAACTGGGAACTCTCTTGCAAGGATTCTTCCAGCCTCTTTACGAGATTCGTAAACGCCAATTCCATCAATTATAGAGTCTGTTCTTGCGAAATAAATATACTCAAAAACGCAAAGAGATTTCTTGCTTACCTTAGGGCAGTTATCTTTGATTGAGGTAATGCCTCTATCATCAACAACAACAATTTCGCCAGGCTCAATATCTCTTACAAATTCTGCACCCGCAGCATCTAATGCACAAGATTCAGAAGCGAAAACATAAGAGCCTTCAAGCTTACCCATACATAGCGGTCTGAAGCCATGAGGGTCACGAGCCGCAATTAGCTTTCTTGGACTCATAACCAATAGTGAATATGAGCCATCAAGCTGTTTCATAGCCGCACTTACAGCAGCCTCAACAGAATGTGAATGAACACGCTCTCTTGCAATCAAATAAGCGATTACTTCAGAGTCGATTGTTGTCTGAAAAATTGCCCCTCGATGCTCAAGCTCTTTACGAATCTCAACAGCATTAGTAAGGTTGCCGTTATGAGCGATAGCAAGAACACCCTTAACATATCTCATTACAAGCGGTTGAGCGTTTTCAGGAACGCTTCCGCCTGCGGTTGAATATCTGACATGAGCAACGGACATCTGACCTTCAAGTGAAGCTAAGGTTTCCTTAGAAAATACTTCGCTTACAAGTCCCATATCCTTATGATAGCTGATTACGCCTCTGTCGTTAACGGCAATTCCGCAACTCTCCTGACCTCTGTGCTGTAAAGCAAGAAGTCCATTATATGAAGCATAAGCTGGGTTTATAGCACCATCACTATATACTCCGAAAACACCACATTCTTCATGCAGCTCCTCGGAGAAACAGTCTGAAAATTTGCTGCTGTCCAAAAGGTTTCACCGTCCTGTTAGCATTATAAAATTGTTTATAAAAAGATTATGCAAGACCAATTCTTTTCATCATCTCAGCATAAGCTTCTTCTACGCCGCCCATATCTCTGCGAAAACGGTCCTTGTCGAGTTTCTCGTGTGTCTTAATATCCCAGAAACGGCAAGTATCAGGAGAAATCTCGTCAGCAAGTATAATCTTATCGTGGAACTTGCCAAACTCAAGCTTAAAGTCGATAAGCTCAACGCCTACACCTGCAAAGAATTCCTTCATATAGTCGTTTATTTTATAAGCCATATCGCTGATAACATCAATTTCTTCCTGAGTTGCGATACCGCAAGCGATAGCCTGTGAATTGTTAATCATAGGGTCGCCAAGCTCGTCATTCTTATATGAAAACTCAAGGATTGGGCATTTAAGCTCCATACCTTCCTCAAGGCCGAGCTTCTTTGCGAGGCTGCCTGCTGCCTTGTTACGGATAATAACCTCGAGAGGAACGATAGAAACCTTCTTAACGATAGTTTCTCTATCGCTGATTTCCTTTACGAAATGTGTTTCGATGCCTTTTTCTGCAAGAAGCTTGAACATAAAGTTAGACATCTTATTATTAACTACGCCCTTACCTCTGATTGTGCCTTTTTTAAGACCATTAAAAGCAGTAGCGTCGTCCTTATATTCTACCATACAGTAATCAGGGTCGTCCATTGCGTAAACCTTTTTTGCCTTGCCTTCGTAAATAAGCTCTTTCTTTTCCATATTCAAAGTCCTCCAAACTTAAATTGACAAAATAAAAAAATCATACGCATATATTATACTTCATTTCGACGATTTAAGCAAGAGCCAGAAAGACGATTTATTTTTTCTATGATTTTGCATAATTTTTTCAAAAAATTTCATATTTGCTCATATTATCATCAAAAATCTATGCTTTTACG